>Ga0315316_10004357_pt1 | contig 10334 bp, 15 predicted proteins | sample M160m3416metaG_FD_203702 | JGI IMG/M metagenome (GOLD analysis project Ga0315316, IMG submission 203702) | Ammonia-oxidizing marine archaeal communities from Monterey Bay, California, United States - M1 60m 3416 | ecosystem: Environmental > Aquatic > Marine > Intertidal zone | place: USA... | reverse complement strand
TTAATATACTATATTAGTAAAATATGTCAGCTGCTTTGATTGACCTCGTATCGGTCGGTGCCCAAGATGTGTACATCACAGGCGACCCACAAGTCTCGTTCTTCAGACAAAACTATAAACGCCACACTAACTTCGCGATAAAACCAGAACGCCTCGATTACATCGGTTCGTTCGGTGGCGGTAATGAAGTTGTTATTCCAATTAGATCCAAGGGAGATCTTTTAAGCTACGTCTGGGTTGAAGGTACAGATATCAACAAAAAAGATAAAGATGCGAACAGTTTTTATAATTCTGATTCGTCCACACCAACCGAATTCTCGCTCTGGATCGGTGGTCAAGAAGTGTGTAAAATGGATTCGCTCTTTGTTGCGGGTGTCCATAACGTTCTCTACAACGAATCTCAAGCGAAGGCTTCGTGTGCAACAACGTGCTACGATAACGGCGAAAATGCCAGCTCTAAATCGTACGTCATACCATTCTTCTTCAGTGAAGATTGGACCAAATCCTTACCACTCGTCGGTCTTCAATACCACGAAGTTGAAGTTAGAATAAAGTTATCTTCAGACTTTTCAGCTCATGCGGATGGTTATAAAGTATACGGTTCGTACGTGTTCCTCGACACTGCCGAGCGTGAATTCTTCGCCAACGAAGAACACGAAGTTCTCTTTACACAAACACAATTCCAACCAATGTCGCATACGGATACATCTGTCGATCTCACATACTTTAACCACCCAGTTAAGGCCGTCCACGTCGCGTGTTCTGAAGATCACAGTACGAAATATTCGTTCACAGATGCGACCATGTACATTAACGGAACACCACTCTTCGAAAATATGTCGTACGAATATCACAACAAGGTTGTACCATCCAGACACTGCTCCATCCTTTCACCAACACTCGATAATGAATGCGTTGCCACGTGGCCATTCTGTCTTACGATGAACAAGTCTCAACCAACGGGTTCTTTGAACTTTTCGCGCATCGATAGTGCAAAATTAGCTATAAACTCACCAGATTCTGGTGATACACCAAAATTAACTCGTGCATATGCGGTCAACTATAACATTCTCAGGATTAAGAATGGTATGGGTGGTGTCGCATTCGGAAACTAAATATTAAATTAATTCGTACCAGTCGAACCAAAACCTCTATTAGCACGCAACGTTTTCTTTAATTCGTCAACCTCTTTTATAACAGGTGTCATACACTTTTCCAAAATCAATTGCGCAATTCTATCACCCTTTTTAACTTCGTAAGGAATAGCTCCGAGATTAAATAGGTTAACACGCAATTCACCCGTATAATCGGGATCAATAACACCAGCACCCACGTGTATTCCATATTTCACGGATAAACCAGAACGAGGGGCAATTCGACCATAACACCCTTCAGGAATCGTCGCACATATACCCGTACTCACGATATTTCGTGAACCTGGTTCGATAGTTAGATCTTGAAGACTATATAAATCGTAACCGACGGATCCGTGAGATTGTCTCGTAGGTAAAACCGCGTCTATACTAAGGCGTTTAATTAAAAGTTTATCTTCTGTACTCGTCATTTTATATAACTAGTCCATTATTCTTTAATCCATTTAAAAAAATAAACCAAAATTAAATAAATGAGTTTGAAAATTATTATGGGAAACATGTTTTCAGGTAAAACAACCGAACTAGTTCGACGTTTGAAAAGATACAAAATTATAGGAAAAAGTATTCTCGTACTAAATTCAACACTCGATACAAGGTCGCCAGAAGAAGTTTTACGAACACACGATAACATGAAATTTGAATGCATAAAAACAGAAAGTTTGGATAACATAGATTATAAAAACGTTGATGTTATTGCCATAGACGAAGCTCAATTCTTCCCAGGTCTTAAATCGTTTGTTAAAAGTGCTATATTTAATAACAAAACCGTTTTATTAGCGGGTCTTGACGGTGATTATAAGCAGGAAAAGATAGGTGAAATAATAGATTGTATACCCCTCGCCGATAAAGTGTTCAAAATATCAGCCATGTGTATGGAATGTATGGATGGAACACATGGACCATTCACTAAACGTATTGTTGATAACAAGGAAATAAACTTAATTGGAGGAAAAGATATGTACAAGGCTGTGTGTAGAAAACATTTATAAAATATATACACTGATACTATGAAATTACAGGATCTAAATAAGTTCACAAATGTAATTCGGGAAGAATTAAACAATTTACCCGATAATTTCATATCCAAAATTCCGAGGAAAGAAGGTGAATGGGATGGTTCAGAACATATGCTGGAAATTGTTGATTTATATACAAAAGGAAATTACGGGTGGTTAAAAGGTGGTCAAGACCATGTACCTGATTCATGGGTAAGTTGGCCAATTATTTGGAACTGGAATCAAGTACCTGGAAATTGTAATCAGTGTCCTAAAACGGCAAAAATACTTTCAAAAATAAAAGGAATAAAAATAGCTGGATTATCACTCATGAAAGGTGGTGTAAAATTAAAAGAACACACGGATGGTGTTGGAGATGATTATTTGTACACGTACCATCTAGGTTTAAAATGCCCGGAAAAATGTTTCCTTCACCACTCGGTAATAGGTACACACGTAGAAGAAAACGGTAAGGCTTTACTCTTAGATGCACGCGAACCACACTGGGCCGAAAACCAATCTGAACACGATAGAGTAATTTTATACATGGAAATATATTCTCACGATATATAAATGTCAAGCGAACTTAAAGATCCAAAATTAACAGATACACAAATAGGTCTATTCGCCTTACCAACACTTGTCGTAATCACAATAGCCCTACTCATACTCTTGAACAAACAAATAAGACGTAGTCCAGGAGCTTACATATCACTCATACTCGCCATAATACATCTTTATCACCACTATACACTTGTAAGATTACAAAACAAACAGTAGATACATAAAGTAATAAATCGTATAGTATATAAAAACATGTTTATGATCCAAGAACCTTACGGATTATCAGAATTTCAGTGTTGGTTAATATCACTCACTTTAGGAATTGTTTTATACAGGCGCTATAAACGTGGCGAAAATTACATACAATAATTTAAAAACGTATTTTTCTACCAAAGTTTTCCTTTCGTATAAAAATGTACGTACATGTTAAGAATGAGTTCAATACAAGAACAAGATTCATCACCTGCATCTCGTATAAAGGCACGTTCAGTTTACCCTACAATTTACGTTTCTAATAATAACAATAATAACAATAATAATCAAAAATCAGTTGCAAGACGGGGGACGCGTAAAAGACCTCTTAACAATAATAATCAAAAATCAGTTGCAAGACAGGTAAAAGCAAAAAATACAACTAATAGTAAATACCCATTTAAAATACCTATACCAAATAAACCACAAAATAAAGAATACAGAAAGTATTTAAGTATTCGTAAAGCTGGTCCGATTTCAATAAAAATTCGTAAACCAGTAAATGGAAAAAGAGGAGTAGTAGCTCAAAGAACAGAAATTCCATCGAGTTTTAGTAAAAAAGTTCCTAACCTTAAACCGGCAGAAAATAAAAACCCACCAAAACAGACAACAACTAAAAAAAAGACAACAACTAAAAAACCAAAAACAGCTACTCAACCTTCTACAAAATCTAAAAACTTATCGAATGTATTATTATCTAGAATTAATAATTTTACTAATCAAAAAAACAAAAACGTTGTGAGAGGACTCAGTTATTTATACGAGAGTAATAAAGGAATAGTACCAAACACACATACACAAAACGTTTTTAAAAATGCAAAAACCGTAAATAACCAATTTACGCTTTTGAAAAAACAAGTTAATCATATAAGTTCAGATACAAAACATATAAAGTTTTCTAAACCCAACATTGATTTAAAATCTTCAAATAAAGATTTTAATCTAAATTTTCTATTTTTAGTTTATTTAGATATGGTACATGATAAAACGTATACAGGTAGTTCTTTCAAAACATTTTTAAACAGTGATATTGCGAAAATATTATTTAATAAATCAGTACCATCTTTTAAAATTACTACCATGATGAACAATATTATGAAAATAACATCTTCTATTAACAATAATAAAACTAATACTAATATCAGTGCTAAAAAAGGATTTGAAACAGATATAAAAACAAATCTTGAAGGAGTATTCGGTGTTAACAAATGGTCAAAACAAAAAATAAAAGCCAGCAATTTAGATATTACCAAGAGTTTATATATCACGTTAGATGCAGAAAGATCTGCCACTCTAGGTGCAGCTTCAGGTGTTGGAAGTTCTATCTCGTCAATAATATCTAACTCAAAGAAAAATAAACAGAGACTATTAAAACCAATATTTACAGTAGGTAGTTTAACAGACCCCGGTAGTGGTTATTTACAAAGAGGATTGAAATATTTTGCACCAACGATCGTATCTAAGGATCCATCTTCATCAGCTAAATGGTGTCTCCAATTAATGACTTTTAATATTAATGATAAAATGAATGTAAAAATGGGATTCGACGATCGAACAAATACTTATACATGCGATATAAATGGACATGACATACCAGTTGGTACTAGAAAAAATAACGCAAACACTACAGAAACAGCCATTTCAAAATTTATGGGTGATTTTACACAAGTATTGTATAACGTATCTCTAATTGAACATTATAAAAACTCGAGACAGGATATAAAAGATAAATTATGTTTAGGTACAAACGACGGTTCGTTATCATTATTGTACGCGTTTATGGTACATAATATTGTAGGTAAAATGCCTAAAATGATTTTAGATATGAGCAAAAATAACGAAATTATTATATACAATTTAGACGGGTTTTCAAAAATCCCATCTACACCTAGTAGAGCTACAAACAATACCGTATACCAAGGAAGAACACCCGGTCTTTCAACTGTTCAACAAGGAAAAAAAACAAGTTCAAGAACGGCTGGCCTTGGCACTCCTCAAGTAGGAAGAACAGTTGCTGGAGGTAGATTAAATAAAACAAGAAGGGGACTTTTTTAAAAATAATTTATAACTATATAATAAATGACCCGAGTTCATTTAAAAAAGAGTCCAAGGATCGATAAAAAGTTCCGCGTAACGTTCGAAAATGGACGTTACGTTGACTTTGGCGCGAGAGGATACTCAGACTATACAATACATAAGGATCCTGTGCGAATGCGTTCTTACGTAACACGACACGGTGGGTTCGTTCCACACATGGTTCAAAAACAAACTGATCCTAAACTTGTTCACGCAAACATGCTCGATGTTATAAGAAGCGATAAAGAAAACTGGGGTAAAACAGGTTTTTATACCGCGGGGTTTTGGTCGAGATGGCTTCTTTGGAGTCAACCCGATTTGGTAAGTGCTAAAAAAACAATGACTAAGAAATTTGGTTTAACCTTTTCTTAAGACCGCGTTTTTCAAGATTGGCTTTTAAAGCAGTCATTAAATTCGCGCGAATGTTTCGTTTCATGGGACGTGGTGGAACTGGTGGTGCTGGTGGTATTGGAGGTGGAGCTGGCACGCGTCTAATAGGAAGTAGTGTAGATGGTTTTCTAACAGGGGTTTTAGGTTTAGGAATGCGTGTAGGTGCATCCATTATTTTAAACATGGATCTACACGCGCGTAAAAGTTTTTTCGTTTCTCTAACTTGAATGTTCAAAGCTGGCGCCTGTCGTCTTTGAATTTTCAAACTCAATTCCTTTTCAGTTAAAGGTACGCGCTTACCTTTTACCTTTTTAGTTACACGAAGACCAAGTCTCTTAGCTTCAGATTTTAATGAATCGATTCTCATTTATATTAACCAAGAAAATTTAAAGAAAATTAGTAGGAGATGGTGGTGCAAGTTTTGGTGCAACAAACCAACAACATAAACAACACACGGTCGTAATAACGGCATCCGATATAGTCGCCTTTTTACACTTCTCACTCTTTTTGATCTTATCAATATCAGGGGTCAATTTACCACAGATACCCCACCTGGTAGATTGCGAAACGCATATGACTATGAGCGAAGCAAGCATAGCAATTTTATCCATTTTAAACAGAAGATGGATCATTTTTTATTAATAACATATATTTTAATTTAAAAAAAGTTATCCGTTCTATACAATTTAGCCTGATATGCTCCCGTTTGTCCCAATATAGAAACATCTTCGTTTCCGTAAAATTCACCACATCCAATATCGTCCATACAGTCTCTAGAATCGTGAGTTATTGGAAGCGAATACATTTGATCGCCCGGAGTTGTCGTGTAATAATGGTACCTATCTCTTCTACCACGAACCTCTTTACCATACAAAGGTAAAGTCTCATCATCTGGACCAACAAGAACACCCATCTGTTGGACGTGTCCAGGTTTATATTCCTTGATTGGTGGTTCTCTATATTCCCTTTCAACTCGTACTGGAACTTTTACTGGAACAGGCACACGAACTGGAACGTTTTTCTGAACCGTTATTGGATTACGAGCCTGATATATAGTAAGCAAAATAAGTGCGACGATCATAAAACCTAACAATTTTTGTTTTGTTTTAACCTTCATTTATAATACCACAACATTATTTCCGTAAACTATACAACGGACTCAAATCAATTCGATTGAGTCTAAACTGAACCAACATCCAAAGACTAAAGAAAACTGTTTTTAATAAATTATTTGCATCGGTATCATCCATTATATAAATTGGACCCATAACCCTACCAAAGAAAGTCTCTTCTTTCTTATTACCAGTCATAACCATTTCCATTTGTGTTAAAGCACACGTATCATCATTAATAGACCAATGGAAAAATATAAAAGGTACAAGGAGAGAATAAAATTCTAAATTTTGTTTATTTTTCATAAATGGAACAATAAGCATTGTTATAAAAAAAATCAAATGAATGAAGAATATAATGTTCATATCTATTAGTATGAACGAAGAAAAGAAACTCCCTAAAATATGGCATCCACAACAGGAAAAGATACTTAAATCCTGGGGAGAAGCTGCGGCCTGTTACAGATACATGCATTACCAAGCGTATTGTTCCTACAAAAATCAGAGTATGAAATTCACAATACCACTGATTATAGTAAGTACAATCACAGGAACAGCAAACTTTGCACAGGAAACATTCCCACCAACTGTGCAACCATTTGTTCCATCGGCTATTGGTGGTTTGAATCTTATTACTGCTATAGCAACTACTATCATGCAGTTTCTTAAAATCAACGAACTCATGGAAGGACACCGAGTTGCTTCGGTACAATACGGTAAAGTTTCAAGAACAATACGTCTCGAATTAACGCTTCCACTTTCAGAAAGAACACAGAATGGGACAAACATGATCGAAAACATGCGTGCTGAATACGATCGTTTAATTGAACAATCACCAAACGTACCTAAATATATAATAGATGCATTTGAAAAAGAGTTCCCAGATGATAATGCATTCTTCAAACCAGAAATCATGCACATTCAACCAATAAACCCATTCAAAGCAATAGAAGAAAACAAAATAATAACAAAACTGAAAGACGCTGTTGGAGGCGTAGCAAAAAGAGAACTCAAACAAGAACTCGATGATATACGAGGCACTACACAAAAAATAAAGAAAACAGTTAAAGCTGATATAGAAGGAAAACAACAACGAATTAATGAAATTTCCGATTTAAAAGATAAAGGACTCGTTAGTTTGAAAGGTGATTTAATGCAAGAACTTCGTAGAAGAACCGAACTTATGGAAGTCATTACAGAAATACCAAAAGATGAAACTACAGAATCAGAGAAAGACGATTCGCAAGATAAGCAACCATAATAAACAGTATTAAATTAAAGAAACCAATACACATTATATAAGGAAGTATTTTCCTTTTTAAAGGATCTATAACACGTTTTTGAAGCGTATCATTTTCCAAAAACATATCTAAAGCCTGGGTAGTAAGGTCATCATCTTCACCTGACATGGATTCCTTTGTTATTATAAAACCACAAAAAAAGGATGAAAGAATATCGCTCCATGATAACGAAATAAATCTTCTAAAAAAATGTATAAACGAAGGTAAAAACGTATTTTTGTGTGGTTCTGCCGGTTTTGGAAAAACGTTCATTCTGAAACAAATTCTCGATGAATCGAATAGTATAGAAATATGGGATGAACCACTCCGAAAAAAAGATATATTCATGAGTACGATTAAAAAAGCGAACATGCACGCATACATAGAAGATTACGAATCGGATATACACGCATACAAGTGTATAGTAGAACAAGTTTCTGAAGGTATTAAAATAACTAACAAACAATTTATTGTCACGTCAAAAAGTGTTTATTTTATGGATAATTTCGAAACCATAATAATTCAAAAACTTCAACCATCCGATATAATAAAACTTGAACCAAAACACACAAATTGTAAATTAGCTGCAGAAAAGTGTTCGGGAAATCTTCACAATTTCTACGATTATTTAGAATACCCACACCAAAAAGATCTTTTTAAAACACCAAAAGAAATCGTATCTGAAATACTATGTAATAATTTAGACATAGACATAGAAGACGCTGTATGTGAACACGGTCATATATGGGCTGTTATACAGGAAAATTATCCAGATGCAATAGAAGATAACGCGGAAAAAATAGCAGAATCACTTAGTTCTACAGATATTTATGACGATTTACTATACCAAGGGTACTGGGAAATGATGTCCTATTTCTCTTTAAGTGTTATGAAAATACCAAGATCGTATTTTACAAAACCTCTCATTAAAGAACAATTGAGACCTGGTCGATTTTGGACTAAATTCGGAAACCAAAAAATGCGTGAACAAAAAATAAAAAGTATACGAGCACGATCACCTTCTATTTTAGGCCACCAAGAGTTTATGATTTTAAGAGAATATGCAAAAAAAGGCGACGTTTCCAAATTTAAAGAATATAATTTAACACCACAAGATTTTGACGTTATGAATCATCTAGGATTACAAAATAAACTCAAACAAAGAGAAGTTACTAAAATAAAAAAAATGATTAAAGAAGAAATTACATTATAAAATAAAACATGTCTGCCACTAACACGGATGAGGAAGATTTTAAAATCACCCGCGTTATTGGTAACGAAATTCTATATTACGGAGAAATCACAGACGACGATATACTCGACTTTATAGAAGAGTTTAAAAAACTCGAAATTAAACTTCTTAAACAACAAGCGGAATTTATAGGCTATGAACCTGTTATACGCGTACACGTGTGTAGTGGAGGAGGTGATTTGTTCGCGGGTCTAAGTGCAATGAACATACTCGAAAAGTCCCGTGTTAAGGTTATCACGATCGCACAAGGTGAATGTGGTTCAGCAGCAACGTTCCTCCTTTTAGGTGGACACGAACGTCGCATTGGTAAAAATGCACACGTTCTCATACATCAAATATCTACGACCGGGTTCTGGGGGAAATACGAGGAAGTTAAGGATGAAATGAAAATGTGTGATAAACTCATGGATATGGTTAAGAAAACGTACACGGAAAAGACGAGTATTCCCGATAAACAACTCAAAAAACTCATGAAACGCGACGTATACTTAGACCCTAACGAGTGTATCAAATATGACGTTGTTCGCGGTATTGACTAATATCAACGTGGCGTTTATACAGTCCTATTCCTGTTACTATTATCAAAAATATACATAACGTATTCATATTCAAAGGTATAACTGTGTTTTCTGGAGGTTTAAGACGCTCCATTCTGCCATAGTCGACGACAGGTGGTACTGTCATATTTAATCTACTATAGCTGAGTAAAAATTTTAGACACAAAAAACACAATTAGAGATTTTTATATAATATAATTTAAATGAAAAGAGTTGCTATTGATATCGACGAAGTTCTCGTCTCGTTCGTTAAACCTATGGCTAAGTTCCGTGGCTACAAAATGCCGACCATGAAAAAGTACGAGTATGTTTATAAAGATATGTTCAACATAACAGAACTCGAATCACGAAACATGGTCCACGACTTTTACGAATCAGAAGAGTTCGCAAAACTTAAACCGATAAAGGGAACGTGTAAACAAATGGGACATTTACGCGACTATGCTGATAAAATGTATATCGTCACGGGTCGACAAAGTTACGCGCGCGATCAGACTGAAAAGTGGTTAAGGTACTGGTTCCCCAATACGTTCGACGATCTTATCATGACCAATAGTTATACGGATCACGAAATCGAAAAACACGAAATTTGTCGTAGTCTTGCGCTCGATTCAGTTATAGACGATAGTTTCGACGTGTGTACGAAATGTAACCGTATCGGTATAGATGCGTATAACATTGTAGGGTACGGTAGTGATATTA
>Ga0315316_10004356_pt1 | contig 10335 bp, 6 predicted proteins | sample M160m3416metaG_FD_203702 | JGI IMG/M metagenome (GOLD analysis project Ga0315316, IMG submission 203702) | Ammonia-oxidizing marine archaeal communities from Monterey Bay, California, United States - M1 60m 3416 | ecosystem: Environmental > Aquatic > Marine > Intertidal zone | place: USA... | reverse complement strand
CAAAAAGCACCCCAAATCCCAGGGAAACCGCCATCGGGATCAGGAATTGCGCCTGCAGGGAACTGTCCATCAGCAACGGCAGCAAGCCGGCAAATGTCGTCACTGATGTCAGGAGAATCGGGCGAAATCTCCTGCCCCCCGCCTGCAGGGCGGCTTCCCTCAATGTCATCCCTTCGCGGCGTCGCCGGTTGATATAATCCACCATCACCAGGGAGTCATTAACCACCACGCCGGCAAGAGCCAGCATGCCGAAAATGGACAGGTAGGAGGGAGTGATCCCCATGATCATATGTCCAAGCAATGCGCCAATGATGCCGAAGGGTAAAGCCAGCAGGACATAGAAAGGCTGAGCGACAGATTTAAAGGGAATTGCCAGTAACGCGAAAAGCGCAAAAAACAGCGCCGAAAAAGCAATGACAGTACGTTTTTTGGATTCCTCATGCTCGGCGATATAACCCTTGAACTGAAATGAGAGCTCCTCGCCCTTGCTTACGAGGCGTTCTATTTGCGGGGTCAACTCCTTGGCTATACCCACAATGTCCACCTCCTCATCCTGGGGGGACGCCCCAATCCGGATCACCTCCGCACCATCATTACGCTCAACAAAGGTAGGTGCCTTTGTCGGCCTGATGTCAGCCACAGTCCTCAGGGGAACTTCCGCTCCGCCGGCGGTACGTATCTTCATCCGGTCGAGGGTGTAGAGGGATCGACGATCTTTCCTGGGCAGCCTTACCATGACCCTAATTTCATCAGTGCCACGCATGATGCGCTGTGCCTCCTCGCCATAGAATGCCTGGCGCACCTGCCGCGCCAGCGACTGCTGGGTAAGCCCCAGCTCAGCCGCTCTTGGCTTTAGGGTAAATTCAAGTTCATCCTGCCCCCGGTTAATGCCTGCCCAGCTGCCGTTAATTCCCTCATAGCCGGCGAAGAGCTCCTTGATCTGCCGGGCAATCTCGTTCTTCTGCTCGGAATTTTCTCCACGCAATTCCAGTTCCAGTGCCTCGGCCTGCTTCTCCTCCTCCTCATTGTTGCGTTTGCCGGTCAATTCAGCACGGACAAAAAACGAGTCCGCCTCCTCAATTTCACCAACCAGTTCTTTCCAGCGAACGGCAATGATGCTGTTTTTCGGTCCCGGCTCGGAACGCAGGCTCGGTGGCAACACCTCAACGATAACATGTCCCCGCGAATGGTCATACCGCCCGCCAAGGCGATAGGAACCCGTAACCGCGGCAACGTTCTGGATCAGGCTTAAGCCATGTCCAGGATCCACAAATTCCTCCTTCAGCTTCTCTGTAGCCGCAGTAATCCGGTCAACAATCTCCCCGGTTTTCTCAATGGGCAGGTCATTGGGCAAATTCAGTGAGGCGGTCACCTTGAGATTCTCCACAGAAGGAAAAGAGGAGAAGCCCATCCGTCCGCCCATCACGTAGCCGGCCATGGCCAGCCCCATGGCGATAAAAACAGCAATTACCGCAACCCGGTGACGTACTGCAAACCTCAGGGAAGGCTGGTACATATTGTCCACAAACCTCTCAAGGCTTCTTGCAACCGCCTTCTGGAACCGGCCGAAAAACCCGAGATTATCACCCCGCAAGCGCACATGCTTCAGGTGAGCCGGCAGGATCAATTTGGATTCCACCAGGGAAAACAACAACACCGGGGCAACCACCTTGGGAATCTGCCCGGCAAAATCTCCCCAACGTCCCTCAAAGGAAAGCAGGGGAAGAAACGCCACAACCGTGGTAAGCACCCCGAACGTAACGGGCACCGCCACCTCCTTCGTCCCTAGTATTGATGCTTCCAGCGGATCCATGCCCTGCTGCAGCCTCGAGTAAACGTTCTCCCCGGTAACGATTGCGTCATCAACCACGACCCCGAGGACAATAATAAACCCGAAAAGGGTCATGACATTTGCCGTAATCCCCAGGTCCGGCATCAGCATGATGCCGCCGGCAAAACTTACCGGAATGCCGACCACCACCCAGAATGCCACCTTGGGTCGAAGAAAAATCCCAAGAATCAGGAACACCAGGACGCAACCCTGCAGCAATGAGGAACTAAGAGTGCCGAGCCGGCCGCGCATGGAAAGGGAACTGTCGTCCCATGTATAAAGATGAATCCCGTCCGGAAATGCCGTCGTTGGCGAGTCAACGTAATCCTTAACCTTATTGGAAATGTCAATGGCACTCTCGTTGTCGCTTCGCATGATCCTGACAAACATCGCCGGGCGCCCGTTGAAATTGGTAAGCACCTTATTCTCTTCGAAGCCATCCTTTACCGTGGCCACCTCACCAAGATTGACCTCTGCGCCGTTTGCGGCGCGGACAGGTATCCGCTCAAACTCCTCCTTCACATAAGCCTGCCCCCGGGTGCGGACAACCAGGGTGCCACTCTCACTGCGAATCGACCCGGCCGGTAAATCAATGGATGAGCGGCGAATGGCGTCCGCCAACTCCCGGAAACCAAGGTTATAGGATCGCAACATCTCCATCTTGGCCTCAATGGATATCTCATAGCTTCGCTCTCCCTGCATATCAGCCCGGCTCACCCCCTCTAACTCCAGCAAGTCCTGGTGCACCCGGCGAGTCACCTCCCGCAACTCCGACTCGGGCAAGTCGCCGGTGACCGCAACGCTTAATACCGGCCGGTGCCGGGAAAAGTCAGGGATAATAATCTTCGGCGTCTCGGTTTCCGCCGGGAATGTCGAGATACCCTCGACACGCCCCCGGATCTTCTCGCGCAATTCCCGCAGGTCGACTCCCTTCTCGGGCTTGAGGTAGAACTTTGCCATCCCCCGCATGCCATCCGAGTTCATTTCCCGGATGCCCGTGATTCCCTCCAGCGCCTTCTCCACCGGAATCAAGACCCCTTTCTCGACATCCTTGGCAGTACCTCCCCGGTAGGGAATCTCCATGTAGACGATTTGCCAACCGGTGTCGGAGGGAACAACCTCAAGGGAAACCCTGAAAAACGCGCTGTGGAGCCCTGCCAGCAATATCGCCAGCAGCAGCAGGTTGGCAGCAATGCCATTGTTGGCAAACCAGCGGATCATCTACTCAGGAAGAGGGCTGCACAAGGTCTTCGCCCGATCCGTTCACCGCCTTGGCGGGCGGATCCCCCTCATCCTCGTCGGGGATAATCTCAATACTTGCACCATTGGGAACATAGGCCATTTGACTGGTGGCCAGAAAATCCCCGTCAGAAATACTCTCATCGCGAATAATGAGGTATTCCTCATTGCCGCGAATCGGGACCACGTTAATGCCTCTCACGGTCAATTCCTTCTTATCCACGATATAGATGCGCTTGAGCTGCCTCACGGCACTGCGGGGAACCTTGATGACATCCTCAAGCACCCTGCCCTGCATTGATGCAAGGACAGGCTGGCCGATACGCAGGGAAGGTAAGCCGGACTTCCTGCCAAAGGGATCACTGATCCGGGCGATTGCATACAGGTCCAGTGAATTCTGGTCAAGGGCTCCCTCCGTGCGGACAATTTCAGCAGACCATCTTGTCTCATTATTTTCATCAAGCGCATCACTGAGGACGACCTCAACAGGCGGGTCATCACGATCCTCCGGCAATTCAAGGAAGCCCATCTCATTACCGCTGATAGGCAGGCGGACCTCGGCGTAATCAACGGCAAAAATTTTTCCCAGTGGCGTGCCCCCGCTAACCGCCTGGCTGATTCCGGCCAGCCTCTGGCGCACGCGCCCGTCGAAGGGGGCCAGCACCTTGGCGCGCTCCAGATTACGCCTGGCCTGGGCAAGTTGCGTCTTGGCTGCCTCCACTCTGGCCTCCGCCTCTCGCAACTGCGGCAGGCGCAAGACAAGCTCATTGGGCTCATCCTCATAGCCAAGGTCCTCCCAGTTGCGCCGCGCCTGGGCTGCCCGGGCTTTCTCCTGGGCATGACCGGCACTTGCCTGTGCCAGTTGCGCCGCGCCACTTGCCACAGCAGCTGCAAAGTCCGCCTCCTCCAACTGCACAAGGATCTCTCCCTTTTTAAAGAAGGCCCCGTCTTCAAATTGCCGGGAAATACTGACAATGCGGCCCGGGACCTGGGAGGTAAGAGTAATCTCATTGTGCGCACGTATAATACCACTGGTCTCGACACTGGTGGTGTAGTCCTCCACCTCAAGCTGGATAACCCTGGTTTTCAATCCACGGGAAACACCTGGCGGCTTTTTCGGTTTTTCCAGCGGTCTAGAAAGCATCTTATAGGCAACGACCCCGCCGCCAAGCAGCAGCACGGGAATCACCCACCTCAAGACCCTCAACTGAAGGGAAACCGCACCCTTATCCTGCTGGTGGGCAGGTGGTGAATCCGGGCGATTACTCTGGTTACCTTGTTTCAATTCTTTAGGGCTACAGTTGTGCACCATAAGCGTCAAAGGACACAAGTTTCAATGCCCATAGCTGCCTTGAATACCCTTTTTCTGCGCGCATTTACAAAAAACCACCCCTTGCGCGGGCAATTACTCCTACCCGCCTTCCGCAATGCCATACACCGCGGTAACATCACCGGGTTCAAGGTTGATCCAGCAGAAGGAATTATCCTTCACCAGAGCCCGCTTGCCATCGAGCATCAACCAGTTTGCCCGCAGCAGGGATCCTGACCGCGTGCGCACCTCAAAATTCGCACTCTGTCTGCTGAAATCCTCCAGCTTGATAAAGCGTACATCCTCTCCCCTGAATGTCCGGCGGCCAAATACCGAGGAGGACATCTCGACCTGCCCTTCCCCCAGGGAAATCAAATCCGACACAAAATAATCCCCGCCACGCAGGACACATCCCGGGGGGCGTCGGGAAATCCGGGCGAACACGGAGGGCTCAAGGGGTATAAACTGGAGCGCGCCGATATTTTTCCTGCGAACCTGCAACTGCATTTCGTCGAGGTAGGAGAGAAGGATATCCTTTTCATTTATTTCCATGACCCTCCCTGCCAAAAATGAGCCGCCCTTCAACACGATGCCTGGAGACACCTCCCGGGCGGGCTTGCCCGGCGGCTTGGCAAACAGGAACTCCTCGGGGACCAGCTGGGCCTTGAGCCCGGGTCCGCTCCAGGCAAACCTCGCCGAGGCCTGCTTTGTTGCCTGGTAATAATCCATTCGGATCGGGTAGCGCCGGCCGGCCTGCAGGATAATCTCACCAAGGATCTCTGTCGGCTCCCTGGGCCGCCACTCATCAATGATCAGCTGCCCCCCGACCCACAACCTGACACCGTCGTCAGTCGTGGCACGAAACGTCACAGGACCGCTTATCGGGGCCTCGACCTCTCCCTCCCAGCGTATGCTGAAATAGTTGATCCCGAAACCCGGCATGGGGCCGGTGCCCGACCAAGCAAAGTCAATCACCCGGTCAATCCTCTCGACCGGGTCCCCCTTAAAATTGCTTCCCCTGTGATAGCTTCCCAACAAGCCGTTGCGCATCGATTCCTTTTGCGCAATGTGCGAGAGTTGACCTGCCGGAATCACCACCTTGCCGCCCTCCGGGGGGCTCCAGCGCAGATGAATGGCGGCATCCCCGCCTCCCTCGAGGTATTCCAGCCTGAACGGATAACGCTGGCGGCCCTCAAGCTGAATGGTTCCACTGTACTCCCTGGGCGGCTGGTTGACCCAGCGATCAATCAGGTTTCGCCCGTTAACCCAGAGGCGTACACCCTCACTGCCGGCAACATGAAAGGAATAATTTCCCGCCATGGTGGATTCAATCTCGCCGTCCCAGCGCACGCTGAAATTATTCGCCGGAAAATCAGGCATCGGGGCCATTTTCCCCCAGTTGAAATCAACGACCTCATCAATGCGCACATTGACCGGGCCGGCGAGTCCCTGTTGCCTGAAGTAACTGCCCTTCAGGCCGGGCGCAGCATTGGCCTGCCCGGCCTCAAGCTGCACATGGGCCACCTTCAGCTGTGCAGCACCAATACTGCGCTCCTTTCCGTTTGCCTCGCTCACCAGGAGCAGCTCACGCTCAAAGCGAATCCTCCCCTCAAGTTTTTCACCCGCCTTTAACTCAACGGTCCCGCGCAGCATTGGCTGGGCAAAAAGCTGCATACTCAATCCGCACCCGTGAAGTCCGGCCAGCAGGATAAAGACCCTCGATATCGACATTGTTGAATGCATCAATCAGTCTCCCTGCACGCTATCAACCGGCATGATACCGTATACAGCAACCACATCGCCGGGGTTCAGGTTTATCCAGCAGAAGGAATTGTCCTTCACCAGGGCCCGTTTGCCGTCAAGCATCAGCCAATCCGCACGCAGACGTGAACCTGACCGGGTATGCAGTTCAAAGTTTGCCTTGCTCCTCTTGAAGTCACCAAGTTTCAGGAACGCCACCTTGCCGGGAAGAAAATCGCGTTTGCCGAACAGCGAGGATTGCATTCTCAACGTTCCCTGATCATAAGAGATAAGGGACGACTCAAAATAATCACCATTGCGCAACGCACAACCGGGATTCAATTTCGCCACATCAGAGACCCGTGAGGGACTGATCGGTGAGAGCTGCAGACCCCCGATGTTCTGCCGGGGAATTCGCAGGGTCCCCCCATTCAGGTAGTCAATCCTGACTGCCTTCTCGTCGACATCGGTTATTGCCCCCGAGAGGAACGAGCCCCCCTTCAGGAGAAGCCCCGTACCGGTCCTGCTCAGCAGGCGCACGCCCCCGCGGACGAAGAACTTCTCTGCAGGCACCACCTGCCGGGGCAACCCGGCCCCGCTCCAGAACAAGCGCACTTCCGCAGTCCCCTCATCCTGGAAATATTCCATCTTGAAGGGATATCGCCTGCCGGCAACCATTTGCACCTCTGCTTGGTGCTCGGTGGCCGTCATGCCTCTCCATTCATCAATGCGCTTCTGGTCTCCGATCCAGAGCCGCACACCGTCATTGGTAACCGTGTGCAGGGTAACCTTGCCGCTGATGGGAGCCTCCAGTTCCCCCTCCCAGCGTACACTGTATTTATGAACCCCGAAGCCCGCAGCCAGCTCTCGCCCGGTCCAGGGAAAATCAATGCTGCGGTCCACCCTGACAACAGCAGGCCCCTGTAAATGAACGCCATGAAAATACGAACCCTGCAGACCATTACGCTCCTTTAGCGGACTCTCAAAGCCGACAGCCTGCGAAAACCGATCTGCTCCAATCAACTGGTACACTCCCCCGGGAGGCGTCCATGACAGGGAGACTCGCGCCAGCACCGCTCCGTCAAAATAATCCAGCCGGATGGGATAACGTCGACCGGCTTCAAGCTCAATGGAGACACTGTTATCCCTTGCCGCCTGTGGTCGCCAGTTATCCATCAGCAAGCGGTTATCCACAAAAAGGCGTGCCCCGTCATCACTGCGAACATGAAAGGTGTAAGTGCCGGCATTCAAGGTCTCAATATCCCCTTCCCAGCGAATACTGAAGCGATCAGGAGGAATTCCCGGCATCGGGGAATCGTTCTTCCAGTCAAAATTGATCTGTGGGTCAACCCTCTCAATCAAGGTGCCGCCGAATTCCATGGTGCTGCAATAGGTTCCCCGCAACCCCGGAACCCGCTGCGGAGCAGCACCCGCCAGGTGCATGTGTGCAGATTTGAGTTGCCCGGCCTTGATCTCTCTCTCCGCTCCGCCATTGATCGCCTTGAGGATCATGGCATCACGCTCAAAGCGAATGTATCCCTCAATCCTCTCCCCGTCCCTCATCTCGGCAATACCGCGCAACTGGGGCTCAGCTGCCGCCTGCGCCAAAAGCGGCACCAGAGATACCAGCGGTATCCTCATCAGCACGGCAAGTCCGCACAAGCTCCTGTCAATCAGCATAAAAAAAGAAATATACCTGGTCAGGATGATCCTACAGACCCGGTGCCTTGTTGACAAGGATACTCAATGACTAACCGGCAGCAGTCCGATTACCAGGTAACTTTTCGCTCAATTGGCTTATTCCACCGGGCTCAATGAAGCATGGGAGCCGTCGCAAAAAGGGGCATTGCCGGTGTGTTTGCACTGGCACAGGTAGGCCGTTCCGGTTTTTTCAGCGGTAAAGGCCTGCGGGGCAAAGCCGCTGCCCTTGTGCGCGCCGTCGCAGAGCGGCTGGTTTGCGGAATGACCACAGGTGCAGAAAAAATACTGCTTTCCCTCTTCCAGTTCAACGGCAGCGGGGGCAAGGGAGGCAATCTTCGGTTCACTCATGATGTATTAAACTATGCCCATCTGACAAAAACACCACAAGCAGATAGTCCGCCATGGCCAAAAATGAGGACTGACGGGACTTCAAGAAGAACTTAATCCTCCTTAGGCAGTTCCCCCAGCCATTCCTGTTGCCCTTCCATCACAGCTACCAGTCGGCCATTATTCCTGCCCTTGCCCTTCATACTGGCTTTTTCCCTATCAGGGGAAACCGTTACCGTGAATGCGAAGAGCCGGTCATGATCCTCATGTGGCAGGGACTTCCAGCGCACTTCCCCCTTGCCGGGATCAGGAACCCCAACCTGCCGGCTGAGAACTCCCTCTGAATCAATAGAAGATTCAAGCAGGAGATTAGCACGGAAATCATAGGAAGTAACTCCCGAGAAGAGCTTTTCCCCTTCAGAATCCCTGGCAGTGTAAACCAAGAATCTTCCGCGCACATACTTGAAGGTTAAAAAGAGAATTCTCTCCATTTCTTGCTGTTCCCCTGGCTGCGGCTGATCATCCGCTTCACCAAGTTGAAGCAGCGCCTTGGCACCTTCCAACAGGGACTTCGCTGCATCGAGGGGGTTCTCAGGCCCCTCTTCCTCGCGAACTCTAAACCTGTTGACCCTCTTCCATTCGCCGGGCTTTCCAATCAGTGAGGCAATTTCAGTAACCTCCCAGTTCGGGTCATGTGGCTCGGCCACCAGTTCCCCAATCTCCTCCGCACTCAGCGGTTTCATGCCCGGACCCGACATCCAGTGCGCCTCACCCTCACCATGAGCTAACAGCTCCCCGTCCTTCATGACCTGAAAGACATCCTTCATCACCAGGCCATCCGGGCCGGGAATAAAGGACAACTGCACGCTGCTGCCATCACCACCAGGCGTGATGAAACTCTTCCATGTTATACCTCCATCCTCCGCTCTATTCCCTTTATATTCGTTAACGACTCCACCTTTTCGCAATTCCCACCAGTAATAAGAATCACTCTCCGGCAAATACGTCATCACACTGTAGCCAGGAGGAACACCTTCCCCTAAGAACTCCCATGTCATGAAGCGGCGGTTGACAAATTTTGAAGAAAAAGAGAATGCCTCGGACTGCACCAGATTGTTTTGATCAGGCCCCACACGCCGTTTGCCCTTCCAGTTTCCTGGCCTCTCGACAAAATCACTGATCTCCTCCATGAAACTGGTTTCATCATGATCCATTGCCCAGAGCTTCATGATGGCATCCGCATCCATCGGCTCAGGGATTGGCGGCAATGGCAACGCCTTTGCTTCGCTCACTGCAGGGTTGGCCGGGTTGCCGGCACCTTGGTCATTATCCTGCTTGCTATCCTTTTGGCTGCAGCCTGCCAGTATGCCCAGGCAGAGAAGGAGTGGTATCCGTATTTTCATATTGTGATCCTTGAGCTTAACCATGCGGCACCCTGAATCCCATTACAAAATCACGCCTCTTTTGTAATGCCTGCCGCGGTCATGAGGCTGGCAGCATTTTTCAAGAAAACCGCTCACGGGAACATTGACCCGGACTGCAATGCAGTTTAAAAAGGGAAAAATGGCGAAGGTCACTATCTACCACTACCCGCACTGAGGATCCTCAAAAAACGCCCTGACGGTCGCCGGGGAACTGGGAATCGAGCCTGAGGTTATCCTCTACATCAAGACACCGCCTGACCGGAAGGCACTGGAGGAGATCATTGCCGGCCTTGATGATCCCGTCGAGGACCTTGTGCGCAAGGACTCCAAGTTCAAGAAGCTGGAGCTCAATCCGGATGATTATGTCGATAATCCGGAAGCCGTGATTGAGATTCTCCTCAAGCACAAGCAGTTGCTACAGCGTCCTGTCGTTGTCAAAGGCAACAAAGCAATCATAGGCAGGCCAAAGGATCGCATTATTACGCTTCTTTCGTAATAATTCCTTGTGCCTGATAAAGGCACAAACCAAGCAATTCCCATCAGAAACGGAACACATTTCATCCGGCATTCGCCAGATGAAGGGGCGAATGATCCGTATAAGTGCCTTATGCCTTGACCCTAAAGCAAATCATCTCCTATAACGGAAAGAAGATCTTTTTTTAACCAAGCCCACTGAAATGAAATCAAATTCCAAAACGTCCCACATTTATCGCCTGCTGGCACTTCCCCTCATTGCCCTCTTTATCAGTCTTAGTAATTCGAAA
>Ga0315316_10004355_pt1 | contig 10338 bp, 27 predicted proteins | sample M160m3416metaG_FD_203702 | JGI IMG/M metagenome (GOLD analysis project Ga0315316, IMG submission 203702) | Ammonia-oxidizing marine archaeal communities from Monterey Bay, California, United States - M1 60m 3416 | ecosystem: Environmental > Aquatic > Marine > Intertidal zone | place: USA... | reverse complement strand
GTGATTGGAACTATAAAGAAACTGCTAAGAACTTTGAAAATGTAACTAAAATTGAATTGATAGACCAAGACAAATACTATCAAACATTTGCTGATGTATTCGGAGATGTTGCAGAAGACAATAACTCAATGTTTAATGATTACGGACAAGCATTTGATAGACAATCTTTAAGAAAAGATTTTAATCCAAAATTAACCAAAAAATTTATTAAAAACTACACTATGAAAGGAGTACACTAATGAGTAAAGTAAAACAATGGGCAGCAGACGTTGCCGAAAAAGCAGTTGATGATATTATTGCAAAAGTTAAAAATAAAATTATTGACTTAAAAACTGCTAAAGACGATATCTTAAAAATAGATAATCTTGCTTTAGTTTCAATTGACGAAGATAATATTGATGAAGTATTAGAAATGGAGTTGAAAATATGAGTAATATAACAGACCAATATATCGGAAAAGACGATATCGGTAAAAACCTATACAGAAAGAAAACTTATTATACTTTATGCATAGAACAAGATTGTCTTGCTAAAAATCAAGAAGAAGCAGATACTAAATTAAGTGATTGCGGAATTGATTATAGTAAAATTACTAAAGATATAGCAGAAGAAAAAAACGGTGTTGAAACTTATATGACAGACGCTAACTATACAGATTCAGCTAAAACTGAATATGTTGCAAAAGTTGTTTATGATGACTATGACGGTTTAGAAAATGCCATAGAAAACGGTGATGTTGAGTTAGACACATATGCTTTAGAAAACGATATAGTTACAGCAGACGGTAAAGTTGTTGAGAAAGAAGAATCACCTCTTGATGACTTACACGAAGCATTAAACCCTAATAACAGTTATAAACTAGTAGAGAGTAAATAATGGATTTAGCACACGGAATATTATTAATGTTTATCGGAATGGCATTATCAGTTATTGTATTGTTTATTGCTTATTACTTCGGAAGTAAAGAGAAGAAAAAAGAAAAATTAACAAGTGTACAAAAATCATTAAACGATTTAAATAGAAGAAACGGACAAGGAGATGATACTGAATAATGAAATATAATGAAGATAAAATATTAAAAGAAGTGTTAGAGTATATTAAAACAACTTATTCTAAACACTATTCAACTACTAAAGAAGGTTTCCAAGTACAAGACATATTAAGACATTTAAAGATAGATAAAGATTTCAGTTTATCAAATGCAATAAAATACCTTATGAGATACGGTAAAAAAGACGGAAAAAACAAATTAGATTTATATAAAGCAATACACTATATTGTATTGTTGATATCAAGTGAAGAAAACGGAAACGGTGACGCAAGCGGATTGATGAAACCTAATATGGAAGAAATACAAAAAACAATACAAAAAATACATTAAATGAAAACAGTTAACGTAGATATAAAAAAGACAACTATATTGTCAGCATATAATCAAGTGAAATTATTAAGTGATTTAGATTTTCCTAATTTCCAAAAAGGAGAACCACTTTACAATTTAGTAATGGAGATTAAAAGAGATATTAAAAGAAACAAAAAAATGACTAAAAAAGAAGCAATTATAGAATTTTTACAATTCTGGCCGTTGAGTATAGTAGTGCCAGCAATGCTTATATTAATTCTATTTGCTAATGTATTTCAATGGTAAGTAATAAGATTATATACAAAAAAATGAATTTCTATTATGATGTAAATGATATGAATATATCTATTTATGGTAAAGACTGGAAACCAGTAGAGTTTTTAAGTAATGAAGACCAAAGAGAAGAAGTAAAACAACATATATTAAAAAAAGATTTAACACAAAGAATAGGAGGCGAAAAGTATATGAAACTAGTAAAACCAGAACCAGAAGATTCAATTATAGACACAATGCTACAATTGGAAAACGAAATGGCAATAGGAAAATAATATGGACGGAAACGGAATGATATTGTTAATCCTGTTTATAATTTCAATGGGATGTTTAGTTTATATGATAGTATTATCAAATGAAATGAGAACAATAATTGATAGACTATTAGGTAGAACTAAAACACTAATGAAAAAAATAGACAAGATAACAGATGAAAAAAAGCCAAGATTTTTTGAAAAAGATGAATAATCCCGCTATAGCAGACTATCAAAGCAGTTGGAAAAGCTCACCAGCACCCTTGCTAGAGCGTTGGAAATGCAGAAAAGTGAGTAAAATAGAGCATAATTTAGGGATTGACATTAGCAACGATTTATGTTAATATTAATACAATTGAGAAAGGAACATACATTATGAGTAGTGTAATATACAATAAAGAGAACATCTATAAAGAGTTTGATGTAGCAAAACAAAAAGACATTGAACTATCAGACAAGAAAACACTAGAAGAAAAAGAGAACGATATCCATACAAACAGGTTGCAGTTTTGTAAAGAACATAAAGAACTGAACGAGAAAGACCCAGGATTGTATGATGTAGATATTAAGTGGGACAGTTTAATAACTGCCTATTCTTCACCAGATCCAAGAGACCATTTTTATAAAAGTGTATTCGGCAGAACTTATGCTGAACAAATGGCTTTTGAAACTTCTGAATCAGAAGGAGATGACGGAGGAGAAGATTCGTATTATAGAAGTAGAAGAAAGAACAGAAACTACAAAAGATAATATGCCAAAACCTAAATTTAAAGAAATTTTTGACCCACAACAAACCGTTTGTGATGATTTTCACGAATGGGTGAGATTAGAAACTGAAAAAGTTTCTGATCCCATTATGGTACATATGACAATTTTGGGTCAAACATTAAAAATTATGAAGTCAGTAATGCCTAGTAAAGATTATGACGGAATAATGGAAACGGTTTATCAATCAAAAGATAGAATTGAACCGTTTAAAAAAGCGAGTATACATTAATAGAGGAGAATATTATGAAAACTTTGATGTCAATACTAGTATTAATTATGCTATCAACTTCTGCTAACGCAGGTACAATGGTTGAAGATAAAATTAATGCAGTAAATACGTGGTTAGCTAATGAGAAGCAATCTACGGTAGATTTCCAAAAAGTTAAATGGCAAGAAGGTAAAGACCAAATTGCTAGTACTATTGCGAAATTTAAAAAAATGTTTAACTGGAGTAATTAATGAGTACAGGAGATTTTGTTTGTACAAGTGCCAATGATGGTACACATTATTTCAGACCTATTACTGCTAGAGCTCAAACGTTCTGGCAGCAAAAAGGTTTTAATAATTATGTAATTGATAATAACGAAGATTATTACATTGTAAAGAGTGTTAATAGTCAGAAAATATGTGATGAGATACGCAAAAATAATATGGATTTTACTAGTTAGTATATTACTAACAAATTGTGCTAACAGGTCACATACAGGTGCCGTGTTAGGTGCAACAACAGGAACAGCAGTATGTTTAGAGTACATAGGAGATAATCCTTGGCTAATTGCTACGTGTGCTGTCGGAACTGCTTTTGCAGGTGCAGAAATTTTATACAATAGTGATAAAGATGTACATAACGCTGTATTTGTAGACCATTTAAATACAAGTGGACACGGTTCATCTTATACTAATTGGTATAATTCAGAATCAGGTAATGGAGGAATTATACACATAACAAAATCTTATATGGTTGGACCACTTAAATGTAAAGATTATGACCATACAGTAGATATAACTAACAGATGGCCGTTGATTGGTATTGGTAACGTTAATAGAAAAGTTGTATTTGGAGTTGCTTGTCAGTTGCCAGACGGAAGATGGATTGAAAAACCAGCAGGAGTGAACTAATGAAGAATCCCAATAATCAAATTATAATTACAACAATATTCATATTGTTATTAATGTGTGTATATGCAGTAAGTGGTGCTCAAGCGTGTGTTGATTGTGATTTGAATAAAAAAGAATTTGAAAAAACTGCTGAAGTAATGGAAATAGAGTGGCATAATCCAGATGGAACTGTACAACGTAGTACTAAAGTTGTAGATGGTTCTCAAAAAATATTATATGATAATGTTAAACCAGTAACTAAAAATGATACTGAACAATTTTGTTATATAAAAGTTATTATTAAACAAGAAGCAAATGGAAACATTTCAAAAGAAGAGAAATTATATTGTTCCGATGGAAGTAGTGGTGTAGGCGATACACCTTCTTATTGGGAACTTTTTGCCCAGTTTTACTACCGTGATGTTGCAACACCAGAGTATTGCAGATATTATAGTCGTAAGAAACACGCTTTTAAATCGTACGGAAAAGTGTGCTTAAATGAGTACGGAGAATGGAAGGTAAAATAATGATTAAAAATATAATCATAATTGCTCTCCTATTAGTTATTGTATATGGAGTAAGTGCTACAGAATTTTTGGGTTATGCTCAATCTAGCATTGACTTATTGCAAGAACTGTTATATAATGTACAAAGGAGTGTGAAAAACTAATGAACAAATACATTAAGATTTTATCAGTTGCTGTCTTTGGTCTATTGTTGACTAATTGTGCAGGCAGTTATAAAATCAAAAGTGAAAAAGGAAAAGTAGTTAATACTGTTCCAAAATGGTATATGGCCGATTTTTCTGAAACCAAAGCGTGTGATACGCCTAGATTTGGTGAAGGAAAAGAAAAGGAATGTATCTTTGGAGTTGGTACTAGCGTTTCACCAGACTTAAATCTCGCAATTGAGAAAGCCAAAATGATAGCGAAAGCTGAAATGGCGGACATTATCAAAGGGGAGATGAATAAAGAGTCGAAACAATTTATTACTGAAATTGGTAAATCAAACAGTAAGACAGTTGTTAGTGAAGTAGAATCTGTATTGGTCAATATTATTAAAGATACACCAGTTAGAGGATATGAAATCTTTGCTCAAGATGTAACCTTAACAAAGAACGGTTACTATAGAGCTTGGATAGGTTTGAGATTGCCATTAGGTGAATATAATAAAATGTTCAACTATACAATTGAACAAGCTACAGACGCTTATAACTTAAAGTATCACGCTAACAAGTCATTTGAAAATCTTATGAAAAAAGAGGATGACAATGATAAAGAAGTTAGCAATTAAAGATATCACAGTATATACGAAACAAAATTGTGTATACTGTGTAAAGGCAAAGGCCTTGTTAAAAGGCCTTGGTCTAACTTTTACTGAAAAAAGTTTAGAAACAGATTTTAATAGTGATCCTATAAAATTAATTGAAGACATTGGTAAAAAAGTAAGAGCAATGCCTCAAATTAAAATAGAAGGAGAACTAGTCGGTGGGTATAATCAACTTATAGAATATTTTAATAATAAAGGTGTAGTGAATTTTAAAGGTGAGATTGTCCGTGATTAAAGATAAAGATAAAAAAGGAAAGATAATTATATTTCCTGAAAACAGAATTAAAAAAAGAATTATAAAACCACAAGAATCCCCATTTACAAAACGATTAAAAGAGCAACAAACTAGAGAGTTTATTGAAGGTAGTGTAGATGAAATTGGATTTGAATTATTAAGAAAATTTAGTGATATGGGTTTAAAGACTTCAAAGGAATCATTTACTAAAGACCTTGCGTTAGTTATTGATTGTATAAGAGGTTTGATTTATAGAGATTTTGATATGGCACACGCCGCTCAATTAATGGCAAATAAAATGGTTGCAATAAAATTTAATAGAGGTGGTAAAGCAAGTGCCGCTAGGATAGACTATTCAGATTTTATGAAGAAATCAAAACGACCAAATGTATTTAATAAAGAATTTAAAGAAGAGTTAAACGATTTACAAGATGGATCAGATATGTTTGAGTCTGATATGGATTTAAATGGAGATGATGATAAAAAATAGTTTAATGATATTAATAATGCTTACTTTTATGGGTTGTGCTAAAGAAACACCTAAACTAGACGCAATGGGTAAATTTTTTGATTGTTTAGGGGATAGTAGTAAGTGTGAGAAATTAAAGAATTCCGTTGAGGAATAGTCCTATGCAGACTTTAAAAAGCAAAAATAAAGGAGGAAGAAACATTATGTTTTTTTCAAAAAGTAAGGTTGCAGTTGCAACTAAAGGCAGAAAAAGACTGTCTAAAACTCAAAAAGTATTAAACTTATTTGAGAAAGGTGAACCAGTTTCTTGGAAACATTTAAGAAACAGATATGACCTAATATCACCAAGAGCGATGGTTGACAAACTACGTTCAAAAGGTCATATGATTTATATTAATAAATCATCTTCAGGTACATCTTATAGATTGGGTACTCCTACAAAAGCTATTATAGCTGCTGGGATAACTAAACTATACGGTACTGAATACGCATACTAATTGCGTAATTGAATCGTAACCAATACGATTGATGTAGGCGACTCTCGGGTCGCCTATATTTTTATATACTATGAAAACAACAGATTTAACACCAGTAGAAATTCATAATAACATCTATTACAAAAGGGATGATTATTATGCTCCATATGGTAAAGACAATGTTAATGGAGGTAAGACAAGACAGGCAATTTGCTTGTTTAGAGAATTAAAAGATGAAATTAAAAACAAATATAATGGTGGAGTAGTTACAGGTTCATCTGTTAATAGTCCACAAGCACCTATCATAGCGGCAGTTGCTCAAGACTTTGGTTTTAAATGTGTTATAGGTGTGGGTGGTACAACACCTAAAACAATAGACACCCACCATATGATGAGATTATCAAGACACTATGGTGCTGATATTGAAAATGTTGCAGGTCACGGATATACAGTTGCAATAGATAGTGGATTAAAAAAGAAAGTAATATCTAAAAAAGGTTATATGTTAATCAAGTTTGGTAATAGTGCTGCTACGAATCCTGAATCAATATTTGATAGTGTTGCTAATCAAGTTGAAAACATACCTGACAAGTTAGATAATATAGTTATTTCAGTAGGTAGTGGTATACAGTTTGCAGGTATAGTAAAAGGTATAGAGAAGTTTAAGAAAAAGGTAAAAAGAATTATAGGGGTCACGTTTGTTGACCGTAGTAAAAAGATTGATGAGTATTTAAATCAATTTAGTAATCTTGAATTAGGGTTTAAGAACTTTCAAGATTATGAAATGTACAAAACAACTTTACCATATTCAAAATCAGTATGGGAAGATGTTGGTAATGGCTTTATTGACGATATATATGAAGGTAAAGCACATAAATGGATGAGAGAGAATATAGATACTACAAAAGAAAAGACGCTATTTTGGAGTATAGGGAGAAGATTGACAGCGGAACAAGTAGATAAGTTATATAAATAGATATATGATTAATATTAGAAATTGGAGTATAAAATGGCAGAAGAAGCAAAACAACATCCATCATTAATGAGTAGGACGTCAATGCAAGCAATGGCAGCTACGGCTGGTTCAGCAGACTTGTTATTTTCAGAAGTCCTAACTAGAGTAAATAACGCAAAAGATAAAGCTAAAAAGATAGAGGTCTTAAAAAAATATGACCATCCATCTTTGAGAAGTATATTAAAAGGATCGTTTGATCCTAGTATTGAGTGGGAATTACCAGAAGGTACACCACCATATATGGAAAATCCAGCACCGAAAGGTACTGAACATACAATACTTAAAACTGAAGCAAAACGTTTGTGGCATTTTATTAAAGGCGCAGATATTAAAACTACAAAAACTCAAAAAGAAACTTTGTTTATCCAAATGTTAGAAGGATTACATATGGACGAAGCAAGAGTATTGTTAAGTGTAAAAGATAAAACTTTACATAGAGCATATAAAGGGTTAAGCGACTCTGTAGTAAAAGAAGCGTTTGGATGGAACGAGTTGTATCAAAAAATAGAACAAAAATAGAACAACCTGTTAAAAAGGCGCATAAAATAAGGGTTTTTTGTGCTTGACTTTCCTTATGGTTTTGTGTATAATAGATACATATAAACAATAAATATTAAGGAGAGATATATATTATGAAAAAAGTGATGTTTATTATACTATTGAATTTAGTACTATGGTTTGGACTAACTAGTCTATCCAATGTTGCTAATGCAAATGATTATAATAAAGCAGTTATATCACACGTTATCAAAGAAAAACTTGACGGTAACGGTGTTGACCATACTGCTTTAATGGAACAAGAACTTAACAGGATTGTATATGCTATGATAAATGAGTTTAGTGGCGTATTACAAGAACACCTACCAAATATCCTAGATAGTCTTGCTAGTGAAATCAGACAAAAAAACGATAAAGAGTTTAAATGTGCTCTTTTAAAAGGTAGTGACTATGAGTGTAATTGAAAATATAGTTAACACATTAAATTGGATATATGTTTATGTACCAAAAGAATTAGTGATAGTAATTCTGGCGAGTTTGATAATGTTTATTTTTTTAGAAATAGGAGATAGAAAAAGAAAAAGACAATGGCTAAAAGAATACGAACAAGACAAACCAGTAAAAGGCAAAAAGTCAAAAAAAGACTAAAGATGGAATTGGCCGAAGTGAAAACTCGTAAGTACAAAACTACCTTCAAAGATATTAAGAAGTTTTTTAAACTTATTAATAAACACGTATTTGATGGTAAACTATCTCCGTTTAATGATATTAAAATTAAACAAATAAAGGATAGAGAATATCCTAGAGTATGGGGTCAAGTTGTAATTAATGACCAAGAGAGAAAAGGAACTAGAAATTTTGTATTAGAAATGATACCTAAATACAAGAATAAACAAGAATTTGTGGACACTTTAGCCCACGAAATGATACACCTGTTTCAGATGAGTAATTTAGGAGATACAGGAAATCATAATGATATGTTTTATAGCTATAGACCTAAACTAAATGCTATAGGATTAGATATATAATAGAAAGAGAAGTAAATTATGGGTGAGGTGAGAAAGACAAAGGAACTAGACCACTATTTAAAGAGAATAATCTTAAAAGTTCCAGATAAAATTCAACAATTTATAGATAATGAAAACGGTGAATTCTCTATGACTTATTATACTGGCGATTGGTCAAAAGACATATATGATAACTTTACTGAACTACAAGCAGAAAAGATATTTAAAAATATGGCACAATTCCAGAATAAGATAAGTTTTATCCAAAAGAAAAATCAACCATCAATCGGTGGTTATGAGTACAAAGTAGCGAGGTTTTAATGAAACTGAACTTAAAAAAATATTCAGGTGCTTTCAGAAAAACATATTGGTGGTTTAAAGCATCCTTACTAGTTGTTTTTATATCAGCATTAGCATATGGGTATGGAACATTTAAACCTAATCCTATTGCAGTTAAAGAAGCAACAGAAGAAGTTAGAATAGAACACGCTGAATGGGCACAAAAGTTAGGATTAAATGAACCTAGTTTTGAATATACAAACTCAAAAGAATTTATATTAGAACTTAACAAGTGTGTTGATTTTTTAAATTATCATACACCACCAGATAAAAGAGTACCTATTCAAATGGTGACAGCACAAGCAGCATTAGAGTCTGCCTGGGGTAGAAGTAGATTTGCTGTTAAAGCAAATAACTTATTTGGTATTAGAGTATTTAAAAGTACAAACAAACACTTATTACCAGAAGGTGTTGAGGAATGGCCAGGTTGGGGAGTTAGAGTATTTGAAACAAAATGTAATTCAGTTAAAGAATACATAAGAATATTAAATGAACACCCAGCATATAAAGAGTTTAGAGCATTAAGAGCAAAATTACTAAAAGAAGGTGAACTACTAGACGCAAAAGCATTAGTAAGAACTTTAGATAAATTTTCTACTACAGAAGATTATGATGAAAGAGTTATTAATATAATGAGTAAAGTAGAAAAAGTATTAAACGATATTAAAGAGGAATAATGAGAAATTTGTTTTTCATTTTAGTAGTACTATTAAGTGCTATATCTATATCAGGTATTGCTGCCGCTTATAGTATTATAGGATTAGCAACTCTATTTGCAGGTGCTAAAGTAGCAATTATTGCTATGGGTACTTCATTAGAAGTTGGTAAGTTAGTTGCCGCCAGTTGGTTGTATCATAATTGGAGAAATGCAAATCTACCACAATCAATAAAGGCATATTTAACAACGTCTGTTATTGTATTAGTATTTGTAACTAGTATGGGTATCTTTGGTTTTCTATCAAAGGCACACCTAGACCAAGTAAGACCTACAAGTGATAATGCAGTACATATAGCATTAATAGATAGACAAATTTTACAAGAAAACGTTGTTATAGATAGAGCAGAAAAGACATTAAACTTATTAGACAAAGCATTAGAGGTATATATAGATAAGGAATATGTTAGTAGAGGACTAAAAGAACGTAAGAAACAAAAAGAAGAAAGAGATTTTTTAAATAATGAAATAAGAGTTGCAATGGATAAGATTGCAAAAT
>Ga0315316_10004351_pt1 | contig 10340 bp, 8 predicted proteins | sample M160m3416metaG_FD_203702 | JGI IMG/M metagenome (GOLD analysis project Ga0315316, IMG submission 203702) | Ammonia-oxidizing marine archaeal communities from Monterey Bay, California, United States - M1 60m 3416 | ecosystem: Environmental > Aquatic > Marine > Intertidal zone | place: USA... | reverse complement strand
GAAACCGTGCTCCTCAACTAAGTTTCTTGCTGTCGCCAGCTTTAAGGAGACTGAGGCATATAAGCTTAAAAAAAAGCGTGTCCGAACGGCACGATTACCAACCAAATCCGGATGTAAGGATAAATTGTTTAAAGCTGTAATATTCAAAGACTCTTTTGGTCGTCGTGTACGGCCATTCTTTGCGGAAAGTTTCAAAGAGGTGGTTTTCATGGATCGTTACGATCTAGTTGGTATCGAAAGTTTTTTAACTGAATTTAAGCCCGATGTGTTTATCGACCTTCATTCTGAAAGGTTGATCCAATCTTTATTGGAGCCTGATGACCGCCTACATAAAGCGGTGATGAGGATCAAACAGGCGAAAACCGAGGGCTTATAAAAAACCTTCACCGCTTATTTAAAGAGGCACAAGTGCTTGAACTCGTCTTCACGCCTGAACGGCTAAATGTTTGTCCTACTCAATCAGCACCTAGGGCAACCTCTCCTCGCAACCCATTCAGCGTTACTTAAGAACTCAATCGCTTGGGCCAAACTACCCCTCTTGAGCCGCACGAATGCGCCGCAAGGCACGATCCAGGATCTCGGGTGGTTCCCAGTTAGGGATCATGCGGCCATCGGCATCGACCGGTGGATTGTTTTCATAAAAAATGGTTCTTGCCGTCTTGATATCTTCTTCGGCCTCGGCGTATCTTCCCTGCATTTCCAAAGCAAACCCCCGATAGCGGTAACCATGCGTCTGCTCGGGTTGTTGTTTAATCAAACGCTCGCCAATAGCAGTCAAGATTTGCGTGTCTTTAAGAAAAATCGCGACCCGGGCTGCATCGCGAAAATCATCTTTCAAGCGAACCACCTTTACGCGATTTGATAACAGCACATTCCCCTCAATGGTAATCTGGGCAACAACCTCCACATCGTCAGGTAGTGCCGGCTCGATTACGAAATTCTGTCGCATGCCCTTGATGGTCTTAAAATCAAACTCCCTAGGTGACTCAAGCACCGTAAAAACCAACGGGCGCTGTTGAGAAGGTTGATCGCCGGCAACCTCAAATAATTCTGCACTGTCGAGCCACGTCAGATCAGTAACAGTTTTCATATTCCTGGTACTTAGGCTCAGTGTCAGCAGTGACGGGCCCGGCTCTTGGCCGGGATATACCGTGAGATGGAGTTTCTCGGCTACGGCTTGTCCGCTAAACGTACTGAGAAAGCTCAAGAGCAGAGCGACAGGAATAAACCTGATCATAGTTAGCATCCTCCCCGTGTTGGGCGGGCATCCTGGTTAAGGCTCATGCTCTTGTCTATAAGAGTGCCAGGACAGGTTGCATCGCCGGATACCGGGTAGGGATAATTTTCCCCATCCAGGGTGTTGTATTCCCATCTTTCGGGACCGGCATTCATTCCGGTACCTCCTGGAGAGGTCACGAAAGCTGAACGGGCAACTTCAAGATGACTCGGATATTTGTAGCACTTATTGTCCGGCCCAATATATTTATTGGGAGGAGGCCAACGCATATAGTTGTTCATGGGTCCAGCGTAGGGAGTTCTTAACCCGGCAATTCTTTTCTCTCCGCATTGATTCTTCAAGTAACGACCCCCGGGATGCCAGAGATTGACGGCATGACCGAGTTCGTGGACTGTCGTCGAGCCATTTATGCAGGAGGGGTTGATCATTACCAGCTGGGTAATATTCGGGCCTCCAAGTTTGGTGCCGGCAAGAGGGTGAGACTTTGCCTTACCGCATAGGTCATCGAGTTCAGTTACGGATACGATCACCCCTGCCTGGCCCTGATCATTCCGGCTTACCGCCTGCTTGATTCCCCTGTTGAAATTAACAATCCGATTGGTCCTATCAAGCTCATCTGCATTTATCTCATGGACGGTGAGTCCGGACTTGGTTTCGAACTCGCGAATGCCGGATGTAATCTCTTCCTTCCCGGACGCGTTGTGTACAAAAAGATCCTTTTCGGTCGGGTCGGTATCCTGCCAGGTTCCATCTATCTGAAAACCCCGGTACTCCTCGTAGTTGGAGAACCCATCACCCGGTTCACGACCCTTGGGCATCTCATCATCGTCGGCGGCGGCATCGCCAGCGATACCCTTTTGCTCTTCCCAGAAATCAGCGATCTTGTTTTCATCCTGGTCAAGGGGAATCGTGACATATTCCTTACCGTCCTCTGATTTACACGGCCACCACTCACCGTCCACGTTGACCTTGCACTTGAGCTTGCCCCAGGCACCGTAGTCGTTGGCTTTGATCTTTACCGTCGCGACAGTCATCGTCCGGTTGGTCTCGATCGTCCAGCCGTCTGAGGTCTCCTTAGGAGATTGAAAGCCAGCCAGTCCTTCGACAAACTCCAGATCCAGGGAATCATCGTTCTTTTTGCCGGCATTCATTGCCCAGCCCTTCTCACGGGTCACCTCGAACAGCGTAAAATGGAATTTGCTGGGAATTCTAGGCTGCTCGACATTTGCGGTTACAGAAAGATTGTTCGCTTCATTGTCGTATTCGGGTCGCCAATTCTTTTGCACCTCTTTCAGTGATGGCTTGATCTCCAAGGGCCTGTCCACGCTCCAGAAGGCTCTCCTTTGTGTTTTACTCACACACTTCGAAGTGCCGGGCAATATAGGGCGCATGTAAGAACCACTCATTTGACCATCAAGCGCCACCCGAATCTCGGGGTCCCAAGTACTGTAATCACCCGTAAAGTAGCGAAATATTGCCCGGAACGAATCAACCGGAACCCGCAGTCCGTCGTGAGCCTCGTCCGGAATCGGATTGGAATTCTCCACTGACCAGCGGAATCCTGCGATGATGTCGTGGTAGGAAGTTATAGGGGAATTCCAGAAGGTTCTGCCATCGCTCTTATCTAAAGCGGAAGCATAGTACGCACCGTTGGGCAGTAAATCCTTTAATGGATTGTCATCAACCAGGCTATAGTAAACCCACCCGACCGGCGAGTCTGATACTAAAACACCACTACCACTGCCGCCATATTGCTTAACACCGTCGGGGCATACGATCTGGCCAAACTGGCTTGCGGTCCATGTGCTGCCATCATCGTCCAGCCGCACCAATTGCCCTACCAACCTATCATCAGCGTCAACGATATTCAATCGATACCCTTCGCGAAGACGTACCCGCCACAAGACTTTTTTCGTGACTACACCAACACTCGTCCCATAACGCTCGATGATGTCGGTCGCACTGCCGAACCACAAAATCTTGGCTTGCTCGCCGTTGTAGTGGTCTGACTGGGGCTCGGTGGGCTTTAAGATCTGTAACGGCGCTTCCGCCTGACGGTTATCTCCACCACCGACAGATGACCCGCTCATGACCGACTGGCCCGCTTCGGTTGTGCCGGCTTCTCCGCTCGGGCCCTCTTTGAGAATCGCGTCGGACTTCAACTGGACCTTTTTTGAGGAAATCAGGTTTGGCTTGTCTTCTTCCTCTTCAGTATCTGTACTCTCTTTGGCGACACCGGGCTGGGCCTTTATCCGGATCTTGTCCGAGGTCACGGGCGTGGTCGTCACCTTTGTACCTGGCGGCTGCTTCAGACCTTCTTGACGGTCAGGTTTAGTAGATCCCAGTACGCCCTGAACTTTCTCCTGTATCGTTTGATCCAGGCTTTCAATGGTTTTTAGAAAATCTCGCAAACCCTCGGCGCTGGCGTGATCTGCGAAAGTGACACCACATATAACTGCAAGCACGCGGAACATCACAGGCAAGAAAAAGCCACGGAGTGAGATTGTCACAACGCTCACATCAACAGGTTGTTGAAAACAACGCTTTACGGCAAATCCTTTTACTATGGGAAATCAGCATCTCATAGTACTCCGACTCTACGAAACCCAGGCAGTGCACAGGCGATCTGTTACATCTCTATTTCCACAAAAACGCCCGCTGGCAAATCAAAGGAATCGACGATGGTCATCACAGGGCCGTTTCGTGCTGCCTGAAAATCGACCCGGTAAGTGCCTGGCTGCAAAGGAATAGGACCCCAACTCTTGTCCAACTTAACGACAGCTGCCGTGGCGCCTGCATCATCGAGCCTTGAAAACTCGACGCTATACGGGGGCTCGGTTCCATCCGCATAACTGAAGCCAACGCCGGTGTTCACGGCAAACTGCGCCAGTTCATTGGGCTTGATAATAACGGTTCCTAACGAAGAGTCCGTTGCACCGTGCTTAGTCTGACGGTACACCAGCTCATACTTACCCTCAGGAACGATCTGCGGTTTAAACTCAAAATTACTGACTTTAAGAACTACCTCGCCATCGGCGTTTAGCAGTTTCCACCATCGTCGGCGAATCTCGGGCACCCAATCAGCTTTGACCAGCTGCAGTCCCGTTGCGACAGTAATTTCATTTAACTGATCCATCTTAATATCGATCACGCCAAGATCGACCGGAGTCGTGCGATGTTCATTTTGGTACCAGATCAGGTGGTACCGACCTGCCGGTACCACCTGTGCCGGCAAATCACGAAACCAAACTGGTGGCCTTAGTACCGATTTATCAACTTTCGCTTTAAGACCCCACCAGTAGGGTATCTCTACCCACTGGGGCATTGTCAGACGTACACCGGTTGCGACGGGAACTTCGGTGACCTCACCAGATTTCACCGTCACGATTTGCCCGGTGATGACACGGGCAGATCGGTGTTCATTCTGATGCCACATCAGCTGGTAGGTACCTGGTGGCACTTTTTGGGGTGTAACGCCCAGGCGAGCAAACTTGTACAGAATCTCGCCCGATTCAACATCTGACAAAGCCCAGTATCTGGGCTCCTCTACCCACGGCGCAGGTAACAATTTCACTGTACCTGGACCTTTAGCCTTGATCTTTATCGAGGTGGAGGAAGACTCGACTTTCTGTACTACTGGCTCTGGGGCAGGCTCTACTTTGACCTGTGCAACGACACTCTGCTTGACCACTGTCAACGCTTCAAGCAGGTCGGATGCATTATCTGCAGTAAAAAAGGTACCCTCACCCGCGTCGGCAATGCAAGCCAGCTTTTTCTTCTGATGATCCATTAGTCCAAAACCCACCACATGCATCACAAAATTGATGCCGGCAGATTTCAACTTTCTGGTGAGTGCGCACGGATCCTTGCCACAGCTTTCCAGTCCATCGCTAATAAGAACGATGGTGGATTCACCCTCCTCACCCTTTAACCTATCGACAGTCTGCTGAATCGAATCAGTGATCGGCGTCTTGCCCATCGCATTGATAGAGCTAATACGCTCCTGGGCCCGGAACTTGGCCATTGGGTCAAGATTTTTAAGAGAAACGATCTCCTCGATGTCTGAACAATCACCCTTTCGGCGATGCCCATACACTGTAACCCCGGAGCGGATCTCTGCCGGAGTTTGCTCGATCAGGTTAGAAAGTGTTTCTTTAGCGATGACGATGCGCGGCTTGCCGCCAGCCCGTTCCCACATGGAGCCCGAAGCATCGAGAATAAAATACAGCACGTTACCTTCGGAGCGAGCCTCAGCTGCAAATGAGAGGCTCATGCTCGCTAGTATGATGGTTAACCCGGCCCGCAAAATGGTTTTCATTATCACTCTCCAGTAAGGCCGCATCTCAGGGTGCGACTAGGTTTACTCAAAGGAAAACGCAAGCACTTGTGGATTAATCTAACATACCATCAGGCCGTGTGGCTCGCCGTGGAGTTGAGCCCTGGAAAACCTCAATTGGTGGGTCGGTGCGCCGAACAGGACAAAAAATGGCCGTAAAAACAAGCCGGGGTGAACGCCAACCGGGGGCACGCCGCAGGACTTACAGCCTTACATCAAAGGGAAGGATCGGTACGGTCTGCTGCCGTGCGGGCCAGAGGAGACCGGCAGCGGAATATAACTTAAGAAAGGACCCGGAGACGATCCTTGGGGGCAGGATGGATCAGCGCTTGGAGTATTGCGGGGCTTTGCGCGCCTTGTGCAGACCCACTTTCTTGCGCTCAACTTTGCGTGAATCACGAGTGACAAAACCAGCCTTGCGAAGTGGTCCACGCAGGGTCTCGTCGTAACTGATCAGAGCGCGAGTAATGCCATGACGGATCGCACCGGCCTGGCCCGTGCCACCGCCACCGGCGACCCGGATAGTGATGTCCAACTTATCGACCAGTTCCGCGACGTTTAACGGTTGGCGCACAACCATCCGCGCGGTCTCACGACCGAAGTACTGATCGAGGGTACGCTTGTTGACGACGATATTGCCAGAACCGCGAGTGAGGTATACCCGCGCAACCGAAGATTTGCGTCGGCCCGTTCCGTAATGAATCTGTCCTGTTTCTGCCAATGTTCTGACCTCGTCTATCTAAGCGGTTTTGCTGTGCCGTTAAAGCTCTAGCGTTTTAGGCTGTTGCGCCTGATGTTCATGCTCGGGGCCGGCATAAACCCGTAGTTTAGAGAACATTGCTCGACCAAGCGTGTTTTTCGGCAGCATTCCCTTGACCGCGCTTTCAATAACGCGGGTGGGATGACGCGCGATCTGCTCGGCAAAGGAAATCTCCTTGATGCCGCCGGGGTACCCAGAGTGCCAGTGATATACCTTCGCTTGGGCCTTGTTGCCAGTCACACGTACCTTCTCGGCATTGACGATCACGATATGGTCGCCCGTGTCGACGTGGGGCGTGTACTCAGGCTTGTGTTTACCCCGCAGTCGGGTGGCCACTTCGCTTGCCAGTCGTCCCAATACCTTGTCTGTAGCGTCTACGACGTACCACTCTCGGCGTACGGTCTGGGCGTTAGCATTGAACGTTTTCATGCAGTGGGTGTTTTTTACGAAAATTCGAGGCGCGGATGGTACTAGAACACCCTCGTTCAAGCAAGTATTTAGCCGAATTTCGGGTAAAACCTTTAAACAGCGAGACCGAAACTAGCCGATCGCTGGCAAAAAACCCGCAACCAGTATTGTTGCACTAAATCCACAAAACCCCAGATGGAGAAATTTTTGCGATCTCGCTATCACTATGCAAACGCGGGCCACCCAGTCGGTGTTTGGTTTGGACTTTTGTTAGTATTTTGCTATTCAATAATATAGTAACTTCGTACAATAAGAAACAGCCTTATAAGAGATTTTTCTCAGATGGGGAACATAAAGATGCCCAATCCCCTAACACAGCGCAGGCCCCAGCTTGCTGGGCGGGTCTGGATCCAGTAATTCAATCCAGTGGCAGACTGTACTGCCCGATGCACTCTCAAGATGCGCTAGACACCCAATATTGGCTGTCGCAATGACGTCTGGGCTCTGTCGTTCAAGATTTTCCAGTTTATTTTTGAGCAACTGGCGCGACAAAACAGGCTGCAGCAATGAGTAGGTGCCTGCAGCCCCGCAGCACAAGTGTCCATCTTGGGTTGGAACGATGGTTAGCCCCGCACGGCGCAAAATATTTTCGACTTTCCCAGTGATCTTTTGCCCGTGTTGTAATGTGCAAGGTGACTGAAACGCGACTTTGAGTTCCACTTCGCGCCCTAACTCCTCCACTGCCAGTGGTTCAAGTAGCTCACTGATATCCTGAGTCAACCCGCTAATCCGTTTTGCTTTGACCGCATACAATGGGTCGTTTTCCAGTAGCTTTCCGTAATCACCCACGGTTACACCACATCCGCTAGCCGTCATCACGATCGCCTCGATCCCTTCTTCCACATGGGGCCACCAGGCATCAATCTGGCGCCGCATCGCTTCCAGAGCCGAACCAGATGCGCCCAAATGTAAATCCAATGCACCACAACAGCCGGCGCCACTTACCGGTAAGACCGTAATCCCGTATTGGGCGAAGACGCGGCCTGCGGCTGCGTTGATGACCGGCGCCATCGCCGACTGGACACAGCCCTCAAGCATCAAAACCGAGCGCGATCCGGTTTGCCGGGCTGGTTTTCCGGCTGGGCGGTAACGTGGAATATGACGTGCAAGCGACTGCGGCAGAGCCCACCGGACCGCGCGTCCCAAAGCCAACAAGGGTGCAAACCAAGGTCCCAACAATATCCGGCGCAGCAACCAACGCTGTAGTCGTTGTGTCAAAGGCCGTGGTGCGAGGCGCTCAACCACTGGGCGGGCAATCTCCAGCAAACGGCCATAGGCAACGCCCGAGGGACAGGTGGTCTCACAGGACCGACAGGTCAGACACCGATCGAGATGTCCGCGGGTGATGTCGGTACAGGTCCCAGACTCCAGCGCCTGCTTAACCAGATAGATTCGCCCACGGGGGCCATCCAGTTCATTCCCCAGGAGTTGGTAGGTCGGACACGTCGCAGTACAAAAACCACAATGAACGCACTTGCCAAGAATAGCACCGGCCTCAAGCCCCTCGGGAGTATCTTGAAAGATTGAGGCCAAGGAGGCGTACATCGCTTAACTCCCTGCGAACATCCGGTCGCGGTTAAGAATTCCAACTGGATCAAAAGCTTTCTTCAGTCCCCGATTCAGGATGGCTTCGGTTTCACCTAAAGATTGAAAACTGACTGAACGCTCATCGCCGCGAAAACGCGTCAGGTTTCCCCCATGCGCGTGCGCATGGGCAACTAAGGCCTGCGGGTCATTACCGCGCACCCAAAACAGCGCCCCACCCCACTCCATTAGAGATTCTCCAGCCAGGTTTGGCATCTCGGCGGGTGCCGCAATAGATAATCGCCATAGCGGATCTGTCCCGCCAAAAAAATCTAGTCGATGTTCTTTAAGAGCTTGCCAAAACGAAGCACCGGAAATATCAACGTCGCCCCCGAGGCTCGATGCCGCAGACTCGACCGCTATCTCACTACCCGAAAGACGCACCCGCAGTTTGCCATCGTGCCAGATAGTGCCAGTCACCGGCAACGGTCGTCCCCCGAGGTCGGTCATCTTTGTCAATGCGTCATTACCGCTACAGTCAAAAACCAGCGTCCGCTCAATAACCGGCAACGGCAACACCCTAAGAGAGACCTCGGTCATTACCCCGAGGGTGCCCATGGCCCCCACCATCAACCGTGACACATCGTAACCAGCAACGTTCTTCATCACCTGACCACCAAAGCGCAGATATTCGCCACGGCCACTGACACAGTTCACTCCAAGTATAAAATCGCGGACAGCCCCGCGGTATGGCCGGGCCGGGCCGGAAAAACCGCAGGCGATCGTGCCACCAATGGTTGCACTAGCGCCAAAGGCTGGGGGCTCAAAAGGCAGCATCTGCCCAGACTCGGCCAGCGTCTGCTCAAGGTCAACAAGCAGCGTTCCGGTCCGTGCGGTGACTACAAGCTCTGTAGGCTCGTAAGACACGATACCCTGATGAGTGCCCATATCCAGGGGTTCACCTTGCGGTGCACCTCCGTAAAAATATTTGCTGTTACCTCCGACAATATTCAGGCGCGTGCCGGATTCCGCGGCGGTCACGATCCGGGCTTGTAACGACTCGATAAAACTATCCATCTGGGCAACTCGCCTTAAAAGCGCGGTATCTCAGGATGTGCCAGTTCGCCGCCATGAACGTGCATGGCATTGAATTCAGCACATCGCGCCAGGGTCGGCACTGCCTTACCAGGATTCAGTAGTCCATCAGGGTCAAACACCGCTTTCAAGGCATGAAACTGATCCAGTTCCTGATCAGTAAACTGGACACACATCTGATTGATTTTCTCCAACCCGACGCCATGCTCGCCGGTGATGGTACCGCCTGCCTGCACACAAAGATCGAGTATCTGCCCGCCCAAGGCCTCAGTACGCTCGAATTCACCCGGCTTGGAGGCATCGTAAAGAATCAGTGGATGTAAATTACCATCGCCCGCATGAAATACATTAGCCACACGCAGCCCGCTTTGCGCGGACAACAGCTCAATGCCGGCCAGCACCTTAGCAACCGCTTTGCGCGGTATCGTGCCATCGATACAGTAATAATCTGGAGAGATGCGACCTATTGCTGGAAAGGCATTCTTTCGCCCGGACCAAAAACGCACCCGTTCGGATTCATCGCGCGCGACATCAACCGTGCGGGCGCCGCTTTCACGCAACAGGTCCGACACCATTTGAATATCTGCCTCGACTTCAGCAATCGTACCGTCGAGTTCACATAACAAAATAGCGGCAGCATCCTTAGGGTAACCCGCCTGCACAAAATCCTCGGCAGCCACAATAGCCGGGTTATCCATCATCTCAAGGCCAGCTGGAATAATGCCTTTCGCGATCACTTGCGCGACTGCTGCCGCTGCTGACTCGACAGTATCAAACGCCGCCAGAAGGACCTTGGCGGCATCCGGCAATGGCAACAGACGTACTGTGACCTCGGTGACGACGCCCAGCATCCCTTCAGAACCAATCATCGTCGCAAGCAAGTCATATCCCGGGGTATCGAAGGCTGGGCCACCTACGTT
>Ga0315316_10004350_pt1 | contig 10341 bp, 3 predicted proteins | sample M160m3416metaG_FD_203702 | JGI IMG/M metagenome (GOLD analysis project Ga0315316, IMG submission 203702) | Ammonia-oxidizing marine archaeal communities from Monterey Bay, California, United States - M1 60m 3416 | ecosystem: Environmental > Aquatic > Marine > Intertidal zone | place: USA... | reverse complement strand
AATCAGTTAACTCTTAAAGATATTAAAGGTATATTTAATGACGGTGATTATTGTACAACAAGTGACAGTAAAAACTTTTATATAGGAAAGACCAACCCATGTACAGCTAGAGGTGAACTAAGTGGTGAAGCTAAACTAGACGGCAATTACTTAAATGATACGGGTTTCCCTTCTGTAGATTCAATGAGAATACACGATAGTTCTCAATATCAAGATTTCTCATATAAAATTAAAGTCGGTAAGAGTATTAATGAATATAGAAGTTTAATTAAATCCTTACTATCTCCAGCAGGTACAATATTCTTTGGTGAAGTATCAATTACAAATACAGTTGATGGTTCTGCTAGTGTTTATAATGTAAACTTTGATGGTACAAATACAGCAAGATCATTTATACCTACATTAATTATTGGTTCGAAGATCGACACAGCAGATATTCAATTAGAAGACGGAACATATTCAGGTGATGATGAAGTATTCAGTTCATTTGAAGGTAGAATAGAATTAGAAACCGGTGAAGGTGTATTAACTACAGAAAGATTTTTATGTACGGATATAATAGCTGGTGATCATACAACACATAATGTTAAAGACCAATCTTCCGGAAGACCATATGTTATTGGTACAGATACAGTACAAGAAACAGATAGAGACTTCTTTGAAAGACAGTTAACAGCTGAAGCTACACCGAAAGGAAGTAGAGTAAATAAACAATTAATGATTTATCCTCATTATAATCAACATAAGATAAATTATACAACATTAAATAATGCATTAGCAGTAGGAACTACTGTAATAGGAGCGACTTCAAAAACAGCCGGTATAGTAATGGAACATAATACTACAGATAAGTATATTATTGTTCATAGACATAATTTACATAGTCATACTGGTTCACAATTTAGTGGAACAGAAATAATTCAAAACACAGCTGCTTCTACAAATTACTTTACAGCAACATCTATAGAACTACATCACGCTCCAGATGATGTTATCTCTAATTCATCTCAGTCAACAGCTATTACACCAGACACAACTATAACATCAGCTAATCAGAAGATCAGTAATAGTGTAGAAGGTGGTGGAGATGCATACGCTCACGCTGATTACTTACCTGGTTTCCAAGGCAGAGCTAGAAAACTTACAGCAAACGATCCAAACGAAACATACGATTCAGAGATGAGACAAAGAAAAGTTAATATTATCTCATCTCCAATATTTACACAATCAGCTACACAGAGAGGACGAACATTCTCAGCTGGAGTGAAACAGACACGAACATTAAATACACAGAATTCAAGAACAACAGGATCTAATACTACGGCTAATAATAGTAATGGATCAGCGTTGAGAATAGATTCCGCCTTTAATACTACATCTAAAGTGGGTGTAAGTTTTGGTGCTAGACCTGCAGGACAGAAACTATTCGAAACAACTAATTTCCTTTCAGAGAGAATAGTAACGGAGAATCAAGAGCCGTTAATATTTGAACCTGATAATGGAAATTGTTTAGGAGAAGATTTCGGACAAGGTGGAATCGTTTTATTAGAAGATGGAGCAGAACTCTTATGGGAAACTGCTACTATTGATGATGAAACAAAATACTTTGTGAGTGAAGAATCAAGTCAAATTGGTTCATATAATATAATATCTGAAAATAATGAAAGACTAATTGATGAAACAGATAGTCTTCCAATGCTTTCAGAAGATGCACTAATGATAGGACAGAAATGGACAAACCAATCTGGTCCTACTATTGGTGATTTAGGTGATATGATGTTTACTGAAAATTACAGTATGATGAAGAAAATACAACTTGATGGAGGTAGCGGTATCTCATCAGGTGATGATCTTCTTTTAGAGACCGGAGAACATATGGTACAAGAATCTCCTTCAGAAGGACTCCGTATTAGTGATATAAGTACATTATATAATAAGAAATTTGTATCAAACATGGAACAAGAATTAGGTAGAAAGACAAACTTAACTTATTCTGCTGTAATTCAAACCGGCTAACTGATATAAATAACTATAAACAATATTAATTAAACTTTAAAGGGTAATAACAATGGCAGCAATAATAACTGAAAAATTTCGTTTGAACAACGCGAAACAGTTTGTCGAAGATATAACACAGAGTTCTTCTGTAGCATATTCTTTCATCGGCAGAGGACACGCGTGGACAGACGATTCATCTCCGCCAACTCCCGTAGACAGTCCTAATGATGAGTATGATGCTTATCGTAACATGGTGGCTTTGAAGAAGATATCGACCTCAGATGTATCACATGCGATTGTTAGACGAGATTGGACTAGCGGAACAACTTATGACGAGTATCGTCACAACTATACTTCATCAAATACTTCACATAATAGTAAAACCACTTTGTGGGATTCATACTTTTATGTTATAACAGATGATTACAATGTATACAAGTGTTTAAATAATGATGCAAATACAGCATCAACTGTAAAACCAGATCATACAACACTTGCAACACCAACAGAATCAGATGGATATCAATGGAAATTTATGTATTCGATATCAGCTTCTGATGTAATTAAATTCGTAACAAACGATTTTATTCCTGTTAAGACACTTGGAGCTCAACTAGCAGTCGCTGGTGGAGTTGATACAGGTTCTCAAGACGGAAGATTAGGAGACGCATCTACAGACGATGGTTCAGCACAATGGGATGTTGAAAACGGAGCAGTAGACGGAGCTCTTGATAGAGTAAGAATCGTTGCAGCGGGTTCAGGATATACAGCATCTACAACAACAGCTAACATCGCTATTCGTGGTGACGGTTCAAGTGGTGTAGCAACAGTAACAACTAATGGTTCAGGTGCGGTTTCAGCTGTATCAATTACTACAGCGGGTTCAGGATATACAACAGCTTACATAGCTAACGAAGATATTCCTGGATTTGATGACGCTAACCAAGCAGCTGACGGAACAAACAGTTCAGCTAATATAGAATTCATTATTCCTCCTAAGAACGGACATGGTGCAGATCCTATAGAAGAACTTGGTGGTAACTATGTAATTCTAAACTCAAGACTTGAGTATTCAGAAGGTAGTGGTGATTTCCCAACAGATAACGATTTCAGACAAATCGGTGTAGTTGTTAATCCTACAGATTCAGGTGGTAATACACTTTGTTCAGCTACAACAAGAACAGCTTATAAGAAAATGACTTTTGCATCTTCTGGTTTTTCAGCTCCTACAGTTGATACAGTTATTCGTAACGCTTCAACAGAAGTTGTAGGATCAGCAGTAGGTGTAGTTGTTTCAGTAGATTCAACAAATAGAGTAATTTCATATTTACCATATCCAAATGAATCTGGTAACTTTGTAGCATTTGCAAATGGTAATACTATTTACTCTGCAACTAATACAAACCACGGAACATTGAATGCAGCTATTACTGCAGAAGAAGTTCAAAGATATTCTGGAGACATTATCTATTTAGAAAATAGACAAGCGGTTTCTAGAGCATCTGATCAGATTGAAGATATTAAACTTATAGTAGAAATGTAAGGTAACATAAATGGCACAGAATACAGATTTAAATGTATCGCCTTATTATGATGATTATAGCGAAGATAAGAATTTTCACAGAATTCTATTTCGTCCATCTAATGCGATACAAGCAAGAGAACTAACTCAGTTACAGAGTATATTACAGAATCAAGTTGAACGATTCGGTAATCATGTCTTTGATGAGGGAGCTCTTGTCATGGGTGGTACTGTAACAGTAAATACATTGTATGAAGCTGTTAAAGTTAATGCTTCTAATCCTGGATCAGGAACAGCTACAGTAGAGACTTATAGAACAGCATCTCATGATAAATATTATCAAGGACAAACATCTGGTGTTGTTGCTAAAGTAGTTAATTCCGCAGCTGCCACAACTAGCGGAGACCCATTAACCCTGTATGTCACTTATGTAAAAGCTAACGCAGATTCATCATCTACAACTTATTCTAAATTCGTAGATAATGAAGAACTAAAGAGAGTTACTTTAGGATCAGACGGTGCTTATACTGATGCTTCAGATAATAATGAATTTAAAACAATCTTACCTAGTGAAGTAGCGGGACATGATTCTTCTACATCAACAGGTTCTTCCGCTACAGTTCGTGGAGGTATATTTTATACAAGAGGGTTCTTTGTAAGATGTGATGAACAGACAGTCTTACTAGACAAATATTCAAATACACCTACTTATAGAATTGGTTTACAGATTACAGAAAGTTTACAATCATCAACAGATGATACAACTTTATTAGATAATGCTTCTGGTACATCAAACGAAAATGCACCTGGTGCTAATCGATTAAAGATAGCATTAACATTAGTAGCAAAAGCGACTTCTGGTACTCAAGATATTGATAACTTCATTGAGTTATCTAGAGTTGAAGAAGGTACTATAACAAAACAAACATCTATTACTGCTTACAATACATTAGAAAGAACTTTAGCTAGAAGAACTTTTGATGAAAGTGGTGATTATATTGTTAAACCTTTTCAAGTAGAACTAAGAGAACATTATAATGACACATTAAATAATGGTATCTATCTTTCTTCTAATACTTCAACTCCTGGTGATTCTACTAAAATAGTTAGTGTTATATCTCCAGGAAAAGGATATGTTAAAGGATTTGAAGTTGATAAACAATCACAATCATTTGTTGAAATAAACAAAGCGAGAACTAAACAAGATTCAGGTGCATTAGCAGTACCATTTGAAATAGGTAATTATTTTAATCTAGATAATGTATTCGGTCAACCAGAATTTGGAACAGGAGTTAGTGGAATTACACCTTTCGGATCAGTTTCATTAAGAGACACAGCTAAAGCTAATGTTGAGGGTGGAGACGGAGCAGAAATAGGTCAAGCTAGAGTTAGATATTTTAATTGTATTACTCCAACTGTTGGTAGTGGTGTTCATACTACAGCATCATTATTTAGAGTACATCTATTTGATGTTCGTATGTATACAAAACTTACAACTCAAGCCACAATGGCTAATTATAAATTAACAGCAGGTCAAAGAATTTACGGAGCAACATCAGGAGCTAAAGCGACAGTCGCAGTTTCAGTTACATCAGGAACAACTCTTTATGTAATGGATGTAGAAGGAACATTTACAACAAGTGAATACATAAGAGCTGAGTGGGATTCTTCAACAGGTATAACAGCTAATCAATTACACGCGACAAGTGGTACTCATGCTAGAACTTATTCTTCTGATAGAGTTAGACAAGTTTATCAAACATCAAGAACTAGTGGAGCTTCAGTATTCGCGGCTAATACTTTAACAACAGATAATCAATTTGTATTAACAGGAACAGTTATTGGTAATGGTGGTGATCCTACACAAACAGGTGTTAATACTAAATTTACCCAAGAATTAAAAGAAGGTGATAAAATAATATCTCCTGACGGCACATCTTATATTGTTTCATCAATTACAAGTGATACATCAATAGAATTGACTGGTAATGGTAACGCCGCTGATGGTAAGTATATCAGACAAAGAGCACAATTACAAGAACAAGAAAAGACTATATCAGTAATGCCGACACCGAAGAACATGGTATCTTCTATTACACCTAATACAGTTACAATTAGAAAACAAGCACTTCTTCAATTAAGTAGTGGAACAGGTAGTATTAGTGGTGTCAATGACGAGACATTAATATCAGAAGATGTAAATGATTATATAGTAGCTGTTCATGAAGCCGAAGGTTCAGAATCAAACCCAGAAGATAATAATGAAGGGTCAGTAATTGATATTACAGAACATTCAGGAGTTTTAGCTGTTGGATCAGGTTCAAATGGTGCAGTATCTATGGATTCAACAAACTCAACACCATTGGGAGCAGCTGATCAGCTGAAAGTTATTTACGGAGCCACTAAAGATGTTGCTAATAATAATGCTTCGAAGACATTAAGAAGATCAAGAGGAGTTAAAATTACTTCAACAGCTTCAACAGCTCCAAGTAGTTCAGCGTCAAGTGAAGTTTATGGAACAAATGTTAATGATGAGATTATAACATTAGGTGTTCCTGATATATATTCTTTAAGAGCAGTATACGAATCAAATGATGATACAGATGCATTACCACCTAAGTTAACAGTAGCTTCTGGTTTTGCAGGAAATCCTGGAGATAGAATTACAGGTTCTTCATCAGGAGCAGTAGGTAAAATTATTCAAGTCTCTGGAACATCAATTTATTTCTATTATGTTTCTAAAGCACTTTTTACTACTGATGATACAATTACAAATGAAACATCTACAAATACATCTACAAATAGTAGAGCATGTAGTGCAGTAACAGTAGATTCAAAAAATATTACAGGTAATTTCTTATTTGATGACGGACAAAGAGACGGATATTATGGTTTAGGTTCTATTAAGAGAAAAGTTGGAGCTCCAACACCAACAAGAAGATTATTAGTTATCTTTGATTACTTTACTGCAGCTGCAGGAAATTTCTTTACAGTCAATTCATATTCAGATTTAGAATTTGAAAATATACCTAATTATATTCCGAATATTATTGACCCTAATGGTTTAGAACCTGATGGTGAAATTGAATTATCAGATGCAGTAGATTTCAGGTCTTATGTTCATTCACTTCATGATGTCTCATCAGCACTTGATCCTACATCAGCCACAGATGTTTCAAGTATTACAGCACAACCATTAGCATTTGCAACAGAAGAATTTACAAGTGCGAGAGCTATAACTTTTGACTTACCTAAGAGTGGTCAATCATTATTAACGACCGCGATGGAACATTATTTACCGAGAATAGATAAACTATCTTTAAGTTCAGATGGTGAGTTTGTAGTATCTGAAGGACAACCAGCAGATGAACCTTCAGCTCCAACAACACCAAGTAATTCAATTCTTTTACATACAATGTACCTACCAGCTTATACAAAAAACTTAGATAATATAAGTGTTCAGTCTCAAGATCATAAACGATTTACAATGAAAGACATTGGTAGGATACAAGGCCGTGTTAAAAATTTAGAAAGAGTTACATCATTAAACGCTTTAGAACAAGAAACAAGTTTAACTCAAATACAAGATGCTGATGGATTAGATAGATTCAAGTCAGGATTTGTTACAGATAACTTTAGAGGCCATAAGACAGGTGATGTTTCTCACCCAGATTATAAAATAGCTGTTGATAGAACAACAGGGACTTTAAGACCACAACATAATTCTAAATTCGTAGACATATCACTTAATACAGGTGCGTCATCTGGTTATACAAAAACAGGTGACATGATAACACTACCATTTACAGAAACACCATATGTAACAATAGATAAAGCATCTTCAACAGAATTTGTTAATCCATATGATGTTGTATTATTTAATGGTACAGTCGAATTAAGTCCTTCAAGAGATTTATGGTTTGATACTGAAAGACTACCTACTGTTAGAAGATCGGTTGAAGGTGATTATGATACAGTATTGAAAGGTGTAGGTAATGCATTAGGAACAATTTGGAATAACTGGCAATCAGATTGGTTAGGTGAACCAATAACAACAGTTGAAGAGCCAACAAACAGAACAGTAACTTCACCAACACCTAGAAGAGCAATGAGAGGACCAGGTGCACAAAGAACAGTAAATAATAGAATCAGAGGAGCTGGAGGTGGCGGAGATCCATTAGGCTCTTTGAAAGAAATAAGGTTTGAGAGGAGATAACAATGAACGGTGGATTTAGCATAGGCGAATTTGAGAGAGGTAGAATTGTTAACACTACTAATGTTGCTAGAGAAGTTAGAACTGGAACTACAACTTCTGTAGTAGAAGAATTCGCTGAATCAAGAGCAGACAGAGTTGTATCTACTAATATAGCTCAAACAATGAGAGCTAGAGATATAACTGTTACAGGTTCTAATTTTAAACCTAACACACCTTACTATACTTTCTTTGATGGAATTGATGTCAGTGCACATATAACACCAGGGTCTAGTGTTTACGGAATGGGTAGTGGAACAGCAAAAGGAACAGCAATAAGATCAGATAATTTAGGAAATATATCAGCTACATTCTCTATTCCTAATACAAATGAATTAAACTTTAGTACAGGAAACAAAACATTAAAGATTACATCAAGTTCAACAGGAGCTGCCTCTTTATCTGAAGGACAAGCACAGTATTCAGCGAACGGTGAAATACGAGTAATGCAAGAAGAAATCACTTCTACAAGAAATGGGCGTGTAGTTGTTGATGAAGTATCAGATAATAGAAGAACTCAAGTTAGGTGGGTTGATCCATTAGCACAATCATTCTTAGTTGATAGAAAGGGTGGTATATTTGTATCATCAATAGAAGCTTATTTCGGTGCTAAAGATACAGCACTTCCTGTTAGTATTCAAATTAGACATATGGAAAATGGAATGCCAACTCAAAAGATAGTTCCATTTGGAGAAAAGACATTAAATCCTTCATCAGTTAATACATCAGCTGATGCATCTTCATCTACTAAATTCACTTTCCCTTCACCTGTTTATTTAGAATCAGGTAGAGAATATTGTGCAGTAGTTATGACAAACTCAAATGTATATACTTGTTGGGTATCAGAAATGGGTCAGAAAGATATAGCGACAAATGACTTTATAGATCAACAACCATATGCAGGTTCATTATTTAAATCACAAAATAATTCAACTTGGACAACAGACCAAATGAAAGATTTAAAAATGATTATTAATAGATGTAAGTTTACTACAGGAACAGCTGGTAGTGTTGTATTTGAAAATGATTCATTAGCCGCAGAGAGTTTACAAGCTAATCCTATTGAAACAGTTTCAGGAACTAAATGTTTTAGAGTATATCATTATTCTCATGGTAACTATGATGAAAAGAAATCAAATGTTACTATAGCGGGAGTTACAGGAGATAGAACAGGTTCGGTATTCGCGTTTGCTGATGATACAATTACAGGATTATCTGGTTTAGGGACTAATGCTCAAACATTATCACAGACCAGTACATCAGGTTCAGGTGTTGGTTTAACAGCAACAATAACTACAACCGCTACAGCGACAACTTCGGTTGTAATAACGAATCCTGGACAAGGATACGCTGCAGCTGATACGGTTATTTTTACAAAAGATTCCGTAGCAATCACACTTACAATAGATGTTGTAAAAGAAACATTAGGTGGAATTCCTATAGAATATATTAATAGAACTCATACAGCAGGTACTTCTGATGCTAAGACAACAGATGGAACAGCGAAGATACTAGCTGATATGGATTCATATTTAATAACTATTCCTGATTCAGTATGGCCAGTAAGAGTTGACGCATCAGATACAACTCCTAATTATCAAAGTGCTATAGAAAGTACAGCTGGTGGTGGTAATGATGTAACAGCAACAGGTAATGTTCATATAGATACTTTACATACAACAATTCCAAGTATTGAACTACCTAACACTACAATTACAACAAGTTTCTTAGGAACATCATCAACACAACCTGTAGTTTTATCAAGTCCTGCGGTTTCATTTACTAAAGATACAGTATCTAATACAATAACATTAAATGATAATAATACATTATCTGCAACTAAGATTGTCGCATCAGGAATTAATGAGACTAATGAAATGGGTGGTGATAAGAGTTTTAAATTAACAGCATCTTTATCATCAACTCAAGATAATGTTTCACCGGTATTAGATGTAGACTCAATGGGTTTAATAGGTATTCAAAACAGAATTAATAATGTTGATGCGATTACAGATGTGTCTCAAGCATCAAGTGCAAACTTTGCTAGTGATACTAATCATGTTACGGCTGCATATACTGCTTCGACAGATGCGAGAGGTGATTCAAACGCAGCAGTTTATATGACTAAGAAAGTAGTTTTAAATAATCCTGCGAACGCTATTCATGTTATGTTTGATGGATATAGATCGTATGATTCTACAGGAACTGCTTCAGAAATACTAGTTTATCATAAATCAGCCGGACCAGATACAAATATTCAATTCGAAGATATGGGTTGGACTTTAGCTACAATTAAAGCTAATGTTCCAGCTGATGGTTCAGATTATAAAGAATATCTTTATGAGATAGAAAGTTTAGATGATTTTAATACATTTGCTATTAAAATAGTTTTACAATCAGACAATAGTGCTAATATTCCTTTATTGGAAAACTTTAGAGCTATAGCGTTGAGTACATAATGAGTCATATTAAAGTAGAAGGTGCTCAACATCTATATAGAGATGAAGAAACTCACGCTATTATTAATAAGGACTCAACAGCTTTAAATAGAGCAAAAAGAGTTAAAGAT
>Ga0315316_10004349_pt1 | contig 10341 bp, 7 predicted proteins | sample M160m3416metaG_FD_203702 | JGI IMG/M metagenome (GOLD analysis project Ga0315316, IMG submission 203702) | Ammonia-oxidizing marine archaeal communities from Monterey Bay, California, United States - M1 60m 3416 | ecosystem: Environmental > Aquatic > Marine > Intertidal zone | place: USA... | reverse complement strand
TCATCAACCCTCCGGTAGTCAGCATTGATCCCTCACCGGATGGCATTGTCAACCTGACCCTTCCATTACAGGCGCAGGTAGAGGACACAAGGGTGATTGTCGCCCAAGGCGGCGCCTGGCGCTATTCGGATACCAGTGGCCTGCCGGTATCCTGGCGGGCAAGGGACTTTGATGACTCGGAATGGAAATCCGGATTCGCCCCGCTGGGTTACGGGGAAAGTGATGTCGAAACAGAGGTCTCGGATGGAGGCAGCCAGAAAAACATCACTACTTATTTCCGCCGCTCCTTCGTCGCCGAACAGGAAGTCCCCTTCACTTCCCTGTCGATGAGTTTACGTCGTGATGATGGCGCGGTCGTCTACTTGAATGGCAATGAGATCCACCGCTCCAATATGCCCGGCGGTAATATCACCGCCAACACGCGTGCTTCCGGATCGGTAAGCGGTTCGAATGAGGACAGGTATTATGAAATCGACCTTTCTGCAGCCAACCCGGAGCCCGGAATAAACGTGATCGCTGTCGAGATCCACCAAGTCTCACCAAACAGCAGCGACATCATCTTTGACATGCAGTTAAGTGCGCAACTGCCTCCGCGCACCTTGCAGTGGGAAAAGGTCAGCGGACCGGGAATTATCTCCTTCACTGATCCTTTTTCACTGGCCACCGGGGCCACCTTTGACCGCCCTGGTACCTACGTGGTGCGGTTGGTGGCAGGTGACGGCCTTTCGCAGGGATCCTCCCTACAGACGATCAATGTTGAGCCAGCCCCCAGCAATGACGTGGACAGCGACGGTTTGCTCAACGAAGTTGAGACCAACACCGGGGTCTTTCTCTCCGCACAGGAAACCGGCACTGACCCCAACAATCCGGACACCGATGGGGACGGCTGGCTGGATGGTGACGAGGTAAGCCTTGGCACCTCTCCGGTAGATAACACTGATGCCCCGCCCTTCAAGCTGAATGCCTCTATCACGATGCTGGAGGGTGGAAAGATCGACCAGTTTACCCTAAGCTTCCCCGCGTCAAGCAACTCCACTTACTCCGTAGAGGCATCCTCCGACCTCAAGACATGGGTGACACTTGAGGCAGGTATTGCCGGCAGTGGTAATATCATTGCAAGAAGCTACCCGGCCGTCGGGGAACTACAGCGCTTTGGATTCTTCCGCGTGCGCAGGGAGTAATTTATTTCTGTAATCCCGTTGTCTGTCACTGGACATCCGGTTGCTCACCGGAAGTACCTATGTTCAGTGTCCAGTAGGCCTCGGCATTGCCAAGACCCATCACGTCCGGGTCGGAAGAATACATAGCAGCCCGGAACCCGGGCGTCAGCCACCAGGCCTTGTAGGCAGCCTGCACGTCCGGACTGGTGCGGTAGATACATGCACCGGTCAGCCTTCCGGTAAATCCGGCAGCCTTGGCACGGACACCGGGCTTGGTGCCATCCGTACTATTATGGGCAAAGTAGTTCTGGAAGAGCATGTCCCCGGAGTGCGTTTCGGAGGCGGCAATAAGGGTATCCTCAAGGCGCAGGGCTTTCAGGCCAAGGGCAACCCGGCGTTCATTAAGCAGGGCGGCAAAGATCCGGTATCCGGCAGTGCCCCGGTTGAGCAGATTGTTGGCCTTGCCAATGGCATCGGCGGCAGCAAACTCCACCCGCGCACGGCCGAGCAGGCTCTCCGGCACTGCCTCTTTGCCATCACTGCCACGCGCCTCGGCAACCAACTCAGCAATACCGGTCTGCGCCGGGTCCTCACCCACGCACCAGGCAAGCTCTACGGCAAGCTCCGTAAAGACTCCTGCAAGTTCCTGCAAGGAATCCATTGCCTGTCCCCCCGAGCCTTTAAGAGTCGGGATCAGCGCAGTATAGAGTTCCCTCGCCTTTTCCAGTGCCCCCTCCATTTCCTGGTGCTTCTCACGAAAGCTATCCGGGGCAGTATTACGCCAGTTGGTGCGAATCACCTCAAGGGCGGCGTCCGCAGCCACCTTCCAGGCGCTGTGGGCATTTTCAAAATCCGGTGGTGCCTGCGGCCCGCCGGTAAGCTTCTCAGCCTTCTTGCCGAGCAAGTCAAGGTGGTGGACCCGCGCTTGCCCGAGCAGTTCCGCATAAGTGTCCTTATAGTCATCCCCAAGGGAACGAAACGCGGTATAGGACGCCTCCCGCCTGATGAGTTCCCCCGACTTGAGGAAATCCAGCCCGCGCTGCTTCTTTTTCTCCGTCATCTCAAAGGTGCCGATCTCAGCCAGTGAGGTATCAAAGGGGATCGAATCATCTCCCCCCTCTTCCCCAGGAGCAGGTTGTATAGGAGCCAGGGGACGGGGGGATACATTGACAATTTTGACCGGCTTGGCAGCCTCTGCGGACTTATCATTGTTGGCTTGAGAATCCCCCTGATCATCCCCTCCCATAAATTTCATGTAGCCGAAGAGGCCAGCACCCACGAGCACGAGGAACACCCACACCATCGCACCTCCACTTTTTTTCTGTGGTGCATGCACCACGATGGTGCGCATGGCGCCACTCCCGGCAGCCGGGACCTTCAATTCCTTTTCATCCCCTGACGTCGCAGGTGACTTTGCCCCTGACGTCACAGGTGACTTTGCCCCTGACGCTGTTGTGGATGTTGCCTTTGATGTGGATGTTGCCACCTTTATCCTCGGGGCATCCTTCTGGACGGAGCTTTTGCCGCGCTCCAGGATCTCGATAGCAATACTGCGGTTCTCGGGAATGATGAACTTTGCCTCACAGCTCATACAACGGCACTTGTCACCAGCCTCGACCCCTTCCGCCTCGATGTGTGTCGAGCAGATCGGGCAATACAGGTCCTCGCCCCGCTCCAGAATCTCCACCGGATCATCAGCGGCAACCGGGATGATGAACTTCGATTCACAGTTCATGCAGCGCCCCTTGTTACCGGCGTGAGCCTCCTCGACATCGATCCCGGTCGCGCAAATGGGACAATAAATCTTCATCTGGATACCGCCACACTAAGGCCTGCATGGCACAGGTTCAAACGCTAGTGCAGAATGCCCCTTTACCCTTTATTGGCCCGCTCCAAGTAAAAGCACGCCCGAGAGGACTTGAACCCCTAACCTCCTGATCCGTAATCAGGCGCTCTATCCAATTGAGCTACGGGCGCATCATTAAAATGAGCAAGAGACACAGGCTAAGAAACCTTTCTCAGTGCATTGCAAATGCGTCGCCTAGTAAATCAAATTAGGGCTAATCCGCAAGGGAAACTTTAAAAGATAACGCAGATTCAGCCACGGGCACGCCGGGCCAGCAGTTCAAACATGACCTGGCCAATCTTTTCCAGGCTCCGCGGTGACACGGACTCAAGGTTATCAGCAGAGGTATGCCAGCTTCCCCTGCTGATATAGCCGGCATCAATCACGTCAAGGGCGGGAATGCCGGCGGCATTAAGGGGTACATGGTCATCGGTGATCGGTGTCGGGTGTAATCCAAACATGCCACGCTCTCCGACAACCTCGGCTGCATTGTAAAGTTCAAGCAGCAGATCGCGCGGCGAGTCGCTAGGAGGATCTATCCGAAGCCCGGCATCTCCCACCAGGTCAAGCACGAAAGCGGCCACGGGCTTCTCCTCGGCAGGAGCCGCGCGCCAGAACTTTGCATAGTGTCTGCTGCCGTAAAGACCATCGACCTCGGTGAAATCCACGAAAGCCTCCTCTCCGTCAAAGAACACCATCTCCACCCCACCCGCAATGCCCGGGGTCGCGCGTAGCACCTCGGCAAGTTCCAGCAGCACCCCACTGCTTGACCCACCATCATTGGCACCGTCAAATTCCACCGCCTCAATCAGCTTGGTGTCATAATGGGAGCAAAGAAGAAGGAGCCCCCCGCCCCGTTGCCAATCGATCTCAGCGCCATCAGCAGGAGGAAAACGGGCGCGAATATTCACGAATGTCTTCCGCCCCCTTGGAGTATCATCCTCAAAACTCTGCAGGCTGGTTTGCCAGCCGGCCTGTTGCAACTGGCCCGTCATGTAGTCCCTGGCACCGGCAATGGCCTTACTGCCGGGATGCCGCGGACCAAGGCCAACCAGTGAGGCCACATGAGCATACGCCCGCTCCCCGGAAAAGGGACTGGAATTCCCCTTGTTGCCGGAAGTCACCAGGAAAACACCCGCAACCGCCGCAATGATGACAATTAAAATAAGCGGAATAAATCGCACCACCAATCAGGAGACACCCATCAGTTCAAGCAACCTTTCCAGGTCCTCATTGCTGTAATACTCAATCTCGATCCTGCCCTTTTTCGCACCGTGATGAATTTGCACCTGAGTCGCAAGGCGCTCACGTAACTGCTCCTGAACCTCGGCAAGGGCTGCTGAAAGCTGGTTGGTTCTGCCCGGCCTTACGACTTTTCCCTGTTGCGGATTAAGGTGCTCATTCACCAGCTTCTCCGTCGCCCTGACCGTCAGCCCACGCTTAACCACCTGCTCGGCAATGAGTGCTTGCTCCTGCTTCGTCTTGATAGCAAGGATCACCTTGGCATGACCGATACTTATCCTGCCACCGATCAGGTGCTCACGTGCCTCGGTAGCCAAGTCCAGCAAGCGCATGGAATTGGCGACAGTGGCACGGTTCTTGCCAACCCGGGCGGCAATGTCCTCCTGTGTCATGCCAAAATCCTTGGCCAGGCGCACATAGGCATCAGCCTCCTCTATCGGGTTAAGGTCCTCACGCTGCAGGTTCTCAATCAGTGCCATCTCCAGCACATCACGATCACTTGCCTCACGCTCAATGACCGGCACCGTGGCGACCCCGACCTTCTGACACGCACGCCACCGGCGCTCACCGGCAATCAACTCCAGCTTATCCCCGACCCTGCGCACAATAAGCGGCTGAATAACCCCGTGCTCACGGATGGAGTCCACCAGTTCGTCAAGGGCATCATCAGTGAAATGCTTCCTGGGTTGCAACGGGCTGGGAATCACTTCCGTGAGGCTCGCCGATATCACGCGGTCCCCGGGCTCGGGATCAGCGTTCACCGGCGATGCCGTGACATCATCACTTTTATCAACACGCCCAATCAGGGCGCCTAGACCTTTTCCTAAAGCCTGCTTGGCCATAAACGCAGACTAGGCGATCCGGGACAAGGCCGCAAGACTTAGGGAAAAAGAAAAAATAGCCCGTTTGGGGTAAGATCCCCTAGAAAACAGGGCGAATCTGAACCTGAACGAGGATCAGCCCAGCCGATAAGTGATACGAGCCTTGTCGATATCGTAGGGGGAAACCTCCAATTTTACACGGTCCCCGACAACAAGACGGATAAATCGCTTGCGCATCTTTCCGGATATATGAGCCAGAAGCTCATGGCCATTCTGCAGCTTAACCTTGAACATTGTCCCTGCCAGCACGGCACTGATCGTTCCCTCGATCTCCTGAGATTTCCCCTCTCCGGTGCTGGCCCGCCGACGCCTGCCTTCCTCAATGGCCTTCTTGTCAACCCTGCGTGACCGCGCTTTTCGCGCCCTTGTACGTTTCTCGTTACCCATAAATCAAGTTACTCACTGGCACCAAAAAAGATACCATATCCGAGAAGTTTAGCACATCTTTGACAAATTCCCACATTTTCATGACACTCACAGACAATGAATGAAACCTCAATGAACATTGAGTTCTCACTCTTCGGCGAGAAGTTGCGCGATCACTGCGGCATCCTCGAGCTGATGGATGACCTGGGCAAGGCTCTGACCAGTAACCCTGACATGCGCATGATGGGCGGCGGCAACCCCGCAGCCATTCCGGAAGTCCAGCAGATATGGCGGCACCGGGCCGCAGACTTACTCAGGGAAGGCAATGACTTTGACCGCATGCTTGTCAACTATGACCCGCCGGCAGGCAACCCGCGTTTCCTTGAGGCTGTTGCCGACTGCCTGAATCGCGAGTCAGGATGGAACGTGCAACCTGAGAATGTTGCCGTTACCTGTGGGGGACAAACCGCATTCTTCTTCCTCTTCAACATGCTGGCGGGAAAATTTGCCGACGGCAGCCACAGGAAAATCCTCCTGCCCATCATCCCGGAGTATATCGGATACGCAAACCAGGGGGTCAGTCAGGAACTCTTTACCGCGTTACCCGCGCTCATTGAGGAGCAGGACGAAAACACTTTCAAGTACCGGGTTGATTTCGAGAACCTCGAGATCACCGATGACATCGCGGCCATTTGTGTCTCCCGACCGACTAATCCAAGTGGCAATGTGCTCAGTGACTCCGAGATCATCCGGCTCTCACAACTTGCAAAACAGAACGGCATCCCGCTGATTATCGACAATGCCTACGGCAATCCCTTCCCGGGGGCGATATTCACCGATGCAACGCCCATCTGGGATGAGCATATCATCCTTACCCTGAGCCTCTCCAAGCTTGGCCTGCCGGGCACCCGGACAGGAATCATTATCGCCTCGGAAGCCATCACCGAAGCGGTATCGGCCATGACCGCGGTCGTCGGCCTGGCAAACAACAATATTGGGCAGACACTCGCCCTGCCGCTTCTGGAAAGTGGTGAAATTATTCGCATCAGTAACGAGATCATCCGCCCCTTCTACAAGGAACGTGCCAAGCACGCCAGGAAAGCCGCTGCCAGTGCCTTCGGTAACTCAACACCCTACCGTATTCATGCCACCGAGGGCGCATTCTTCCTCTGGTTCTGGTTTCCGGGTCTACCCATCTCCTCCGCCGAGCTCTATCACAGGCTCAAGCAGCGCGATGTGCTGGTCGTGTCGGGCGAATACTTTTTCTTTGGCCTTGATGAACCCTGGCAACACAGCAAAGAATGCCTGCGGGTCACCTTTTCTCAGCCTCCGGAAATTGTTCGTGACGGCATCCGCATCATCGCCGAGGAAGTCAGCAGGGCCTATCGTGAATGATCAGAAAAATCTGCCGATGATCGGCTTTAGTTTCAGCTTGGTTTTCTCAGGCCAAAGCCCGGCATCAGTCACCAAGGCATTATCCAGGGCGGCATGTTCCGGCCAGTTCGCTTTGTCCGGGATCCTCGGAATAACATCGGCTATAATGTCCTTTGCCGCCGCCGCGTTGGCATTCAGGTGGGCAATGACAGCCTCGGCGGTAACCGCTTCTTCATCTGTTTTCCAGCAGTCGTAATCGGTAATCATTGCCAGTGTTGCCAGGGACACCTCAGCCTCACGAGCAAGCTTTGCCTCTGCGAGGTTAGTCATGCCAATCACATCAAAACCAAGCTTGTGATTAAGCAGCGACTCTGCACGCGTGGAAAAGGCAGGCCCGTCCATATTCACATAAGTTCCTCCGTTATGGACACTCCCCTCGTGCAGCCCTGATGCGCTCTGGAAAAGAACCTCACGCAAGCCGGCGCTCACCGGTTCACCAAAGGCCACATGCGCGCATATCCCCTGCCCGAAGAAGGTGTGCTCGGTTCGGCGGCTGGTCCGGTCAAGAAACTGGTCAGGAAGGACAATGTCCCTCGGGACATATTTCTCCTGCAGGCTACCGACTGCAGTCACCGCAATGATCCACCTGACACCAATCGACCTGAGGGCCCAAATATGGGCACGGTGATTGAGTTCATGCGGAAGAACCCGGTGCCCGCGCCCGTGCCGTGGCAGGAAAAAGACCCGCCTTCCCGACAGGCGCCCGCCGATAATGGCATCAGAGGGGTCCCCAAAAGGCGTCTTCAGGCTGTGTTCCTCAATATCCTCGAGCCCATCGATCTGGTAAAGGCCACTGCCCCCAATCACCCCAATTGCCGGTTCTTCAGGATCTATGCCAGCCATTCTAGCAGTATGTTACCCTTCAACAGTCCGGGGTCGAGCCCAATTAACGCTATCGCGAAGAAAGATCGCATGGCAAGAGTGCGTTTAATACTCCAGCCCATGACAGGGTTAAAGATGTTCAAGCCCCTGATGATATTCCTGCTACTGCTGCTGGCCGGCACCGCCTTACTTCTCATCAGGCCCCAACTCGGGGCAAACCCCTCCAATAGCGGAGCATTACGTATTGAGCAAGCAAAGCACACCGTCCTGCCGCGACTGCGGAGGGAACTCTCGCGAAAAAATCTCAGACTGGGGGCGCCCGTTTTCATGAGAGTATTCAAGGAGGAAAAGGTTCTTGAGTTGTGGATCGAGAAGGAAAAGGGCGGCCAGTTCGAGCTCTTCAAGTTATACCCGATCTGTGCCTATTCAGGGAAACTCGGCCCCAAGCTCGCGGAAGGCGATCGGCAGGCTCCCGAAGGATTCTACTTTGTTCCCCGCTCACGAATGAACCCCAACAGCAAGTTCCACCTCTCCTTCAACCTCGGTTACCCAAATGCCTTTGAACGCGCAAAAGGCAGGACAGGATCATTCCTGATGATCCACGGCAACTGTGTGTCCATCGGTTGCTACGCCATGGGCGACAGACAAATCGAGGAAATCTATCTCCTGGCAGACGCCGCACTGGATGGAGGGCAAGCCTTCTTCCGGGTGCACTGCTTCCCCTTCCGGATGACTGCCGAACAGCTGAAAAAACACGCAGGAAATCGATGGCACGATTTCTGGTTAAATCTCAAGCAGGGATACGATCATTTTGAGCACCGCAAAAGGCCGCCGGAGGTCACCGGCAGCGACTCGGGCTACCGGTTTGATAATTCCTAGGGAAAACTTCCCTTTATGAGGTTCCTTGTGCCTTTACGGTCTATCAATCAAGTGATAGATTGTGGGCAAATGCCCCCACTCCCCTCACTCCGGGCGGCCCTGATATTGCTCGCTGCCGTCATCCCGCTCGCGGCAATTAACGCCCAGAACTGGGGCGGAGCTTCCGGATACAATGCCCTTATCGCAGAACTGGGAGGTGCACCGGAAACCCATTACTCTGCCAGGAGTTACCTCGGAGCTGCGGATTCCTCATGGCGCTACAGGAGGGGCACGAGCGAGCCCTCCTCCCCGGTTGATGAGTGGCGCAAACCCGGTTTTATCGAAGACGGCAGCTGGTTTACCGGCCAGACTCCCATGGGCTATGGTGATGGTGATGACAATACCCTGCTCTCCGATATGCGTAACGCATACACCACGCTTTACCTGCGGCACGGTTTCAATATCCCGGCCGGGAGTATCCCTGCGCAGCTGACACTTCGCGTCTATGTCGATGACGGCGCCATCGTGTGGATCAACGGCATAGAGGTTGCACGCCTCTTTGTCACCCCCGGCTTCAAGCCCTTTAATGCCATGGCCATAGTACACGAAGCACAATGGCAGGATATTCCCCTGGAAAACCCGACCGACTTCCTCCTTGAGGGCGAAAATGTGATCGCAATCCATGCCATTAACCAGAACCTCAACAGTTCCGATTTCTCCATTGATGCCGAGTTGCTCTCACCAGCGCTGAAAGTCACCCAGGTGGAGGCTGCCGCGGGGACAGATTTCCTCCCGCAGGATTCCGGCCAGACGAATCCTCCCAGCGGTTTCACCTTCAGTGGAGCCGACATCTTCCTTGGCCAGACCTTTCGACTCCAAAGCACCAGCCCCAGCCTGACCTACGACGGCTCCAGTCATGCCAGGAATGTCGGGAACCGTTTCTACAGCAACAACTCGATCTCCCCGGAGCTCAACCTGGTCGACAACTATTTCGTGAGTAACTGGATCGGAAACGACGCCCTCTTGACCGGGACAGCAATACAGCCACGCAACGAGGACAGCATACTCCAGAACCATTCCTGGATCATCAGCGGTCACGCAAGCGATGCAACCATTGAGCAAATTGACAATGACATCAGGACATACCGGGAAATTGTCAGGCGGCTGGATTACGCCATTGATCGGGACGGCTTTATCGCCTGCGTCGGCCTAAACAGCAGAGCCAATACCACCGTGCCACCGGTCCTCGGCGCAAGCTACAACGCGATATCCGTCGGCCTTACCAGTGGTGGTCACAGCCGTGGTGGCACCATCAGCGCCATCGGCACGGGAAGTGGTGCTGTTGATTACGACGGCGTTGGTCGCACCAAACCGGAAATCGTTGCCAATGACAGTGCCACAAGCTACTCAACAGCCCAGGTCAGTGCGGCCGCCACCCTGTTACTCGGCGTCGCCAACAACAGGGGCATGAGCAATGCCTTTCGCCCTGAAGTCATGAAAGCCATCCTCATGGCCGGAGCTACCAAACAGGAATTTTCCGACTGGAAACGCACCACATCGCAACCGATTGACAACATTTACGGCGCAGGGGAAATGAACGTCCAGAACAGCTACCATATCCTTGTCGGGGGAGAAGCCTCAAGCGGGTCCATTGCCGGTCACCATGGCTGGGACCGCGCGGCATTGCCTACCGGCGGAAAGACAGTCTACAACCTCAGGCTTCAGGATGACA
>Ga0315316_10004348_pt1 | contig 10342 bp, 12 predicted proteins | sample M160m3416metaG_FD_203702 | JGI IMG/M metagenome (GOLD analysis project Ga0315316, IMG submission 203702) | Ammonia-oxidizing marine archaeal communities from Monterey Bay, California, United States - M1 60m 3416 | ecosystem: Environmental > Aquatic > Marine > Intertidal zone | place: USA... | reverse complement strand
TCTATTTTACGGTTGCGACTTCCTTTTAAATAAAGCATCATTGAGTCCACACATTGGTAGCGTTTGCTGCTTTGTAATAAAATTTCCATAAGGAGTCGCAAAATAATGTTTAAAGTCACCTATCCAACAGTATTTATAGCCTTGGCGGTATGTGGGTTGTTAACCATTAGTGGCTGCGCTACTCCCGTGTCCACAGCAGAGACCAAAGCAACCAGCGCGATGGCAGAAGCCCGAAAAGCGTCTGCCGAGGCTTCAGCCGCCCTCAAGGCTGCAAAGCAGGCCCAAAAAGAAGCTGAAGAAAATAAGGCTCGCATTGATCGGATGTTTAAGCAAACAATGCAGAAATGACGTTAATCGACTAAGTTCCCAATTTCTACGGGTACTCCGGTCTGTCCCACGAGGACTTGCTGAATCCGGTGATAGAATAATTTTAAAGGAGCGTCGCCAAAGGTCCTTTTTATGACGCGGATAGCGTTACTGTAGCGCTGAGATAAACCTGTACGGTCCTCATTCAAACTGGGATGCGCCTCTAGGAAGATAGCGTCATTGATGCGCCCCACTTTCAAAGGCTGATTGACAACTGTTACCGTTGCGCCAGTCATAATCTTGGTAAATAGCCACTCTATGTGCTTCGGGTACATCCTGATGCAACCATGTGTAACTCTCATGCCTATCCCGTAGGGCTTATTGGTCCCATGTATCAAATAACCCTTTTTACTCAGTAGAAGCGCATATCTACCAAGAGGATTATCCGGTCCCGCTGGGACAACGCGAGGCAGTGGTTCGCCCATCTCCTCATGTTCTTTTAATATTGAGGCGGGCGGGTACCAAGAGGGAGCTTCGAGTTTTCCGGTTACCAGCATCGCCCCATGCGGGGTAGTCCACTCCTGCCTCCCGACACTAATAGGAAAAGAACGAATACCAGAGCTGTCGTGTTTATCGTAATAGTACATTCTCATCTCAGGCACATTGATTACGAGATCGTTGCGGGCCGAATATGGGAGTACATGCATGTCCGGAATCATCACTTCCTGCCCTTCTTTTGGCAACCAGGGATCAATGTTAGAATTTGCAATCCGAATTTCGGTGTAACCAACGTTGTACATGCGAGCAATGTCGGAAAGAGTTTGCCCTTCTGAAACATTCGTCACTGAGATGTGCCCAACTAGATCATTCTCATCCGCGGATGACCGAGCGCTGGTGAGAACAAGGCACACGCAACCCAGCAAACAAATAAAAATATTAAATATGCTTGCTACTACTCGCATGACCTTTTATTTTTCTAGTAATCTGGGCATTAGTTCTACCAAATTACATGGCTTCGTAGTGCTATTGAGTTGATGCTCAATCAATGAATCCCAAGCAAGCCTGCACGCCCCAGGGGAGCCTGGAAGAGCGAACACATACGTGGCATTGGCTACGCCTGCGATCGCCCGAGACTGCAGAGTCGAAGTCGCGATCTCATCGTAAGAAAGCGCGCGAAACATCTCCCCAAACCCATCCAAGATCTTGTCAAACAAAGGGCTTACGGCTTCAGGTGTGCCGTCTCTGCCAGTAACTCCCGTGCCACCGGTAGTAAGAACAACGTCGAGTTGTGAGGCCACAATCCATTCCGAAATAATTGCCCTAATTTCATAAATGTTATCTTTGCATATTTTTTTGTCCGCAAGAATGTGTCCACTACTCTCCAATTTTTTCTTCAACAAATTGCCCGATTTATCAGTTGCCTCTACTCGGGAATCTGATACAGTCAAAATCGCAATTGATAACGGCGTGAACTTCGAAAGGTCGCTCATGAATTTTCTCCTAAAATGACGTCTCTGATTCTATAATACTCTTAATATGACAAATAGCATTTTAGTAATAGCACATGAAAAGTGACACGTCTTTAAAACCAGATCAGGTAAGGCTCGACATTTGGCTATGGGCAGCTAGATTCTATAAATCGCGTGCTCTCGCAAAGCGAGCGATCTCTTTAGGAAAAATTAAAATCTCCGGAAATCGGTGTAAAGCTTCCAGGCTAGTATCTAGTGGCTCAGTGATCCATTTAAAACAGGATATTTACGAAAGAGAGATAGTAATCACAGGTATCAGCGAGAAACGTAGCTCCGCACCAATCGCATCGGGGCTATATACGGAGACAGCTGAAAGTATTAAGTTAAACCAGGAACTGAAGGAAAGTATGGGCAACGTTTCGTGGACACCTAGACCCAATCATAAGCCAAATAGTAGAGAAAGAAGATTACTGGCTAGTAGTAAGCGATTCTCTGATAGAAGCCGGTAGAGGAGATCGCTTTATTTGATGTCTCTACAAAAAAAATGTAGCACCTACCAATAGAAATCAGTGATACTGACTAAATGAAGTTGTAGAGAGGGAGCAAAATGTATCCTGCCGAAATAAAGGAATACCACAAGCCTGATAGTGTTGAGCAGGTGCTTGAGATCATAGCTAATCATGAAGAAGGCGAAAGTTTATTGTTGGCAGGCGGACAAAGCGCCATGCAGGCCATAAAGTCGCGGATGTTGAGACCACAATGCATTATCGACCTTCAAGATCTTCAAGAGCTAAAGACTATTAATGACGAATCAGAAACATTAAAAATCGGTGCCATGGTGAGGTATTGCGAATTAGCAAAAAGTAGTGCTTTAAATATAAATTTCACAGGACTCAAAGACGCAGCAGCTCATGTTGGAGATCGCCAAGTTCGTAACCGCGGAACAATAGGTGGAAGTGTGTGTTGGAATTATGCAGCAGCGTGCACTCCCGCTGCAGTACTTGCTCTCGACGGCAGTATGCACTTGATTTCATCCGGCGGCGAAACTAAAGTCATCTGCGCCGATGATTTCTTTCTCGGCCCTCTAGATACCGCGAAATCAGAATCAGATGTATTGGTATCTGTTTCTTTCAAGAAGCCTAAAACAAGGTCGGGAAGTGCATACAAGAAATGGGGTTTAGTTAAAGATGCACTACCAGTTGTTGGGATAGGTGCTTTCGTAAAACTCGACTCAAACGGCTCATGCTACGAAGCGCGGATTGCGCTGACGGGGATGGGCGTTGGCGCACAAAGAGCCACCGCTGGCGAAACTCTACTCTTAGGCTCCGACGGAGACCAGCAGTCGATCGAAGCTGCGACTGAGAGTATCTGTGCCAACATAGATGCGCCAACAGACCTATCTGCCACTAGCGACTATCGCTACCAGTTGATACGAAGTATTGGCACTGAAGTCATCCTAACAGCGTTTAAGCGCGCCTCCATTTGATCTACCGGGAGCTAACCAATATGAAAAATATCAAGCTAACCGTAAACGGTGAAAAGTTCGAAGAACAAATCGACAACCGTCTCCTACTAGTAGATTTCCTGCGAGACAATTTGAGTCTTACTGGAACACATGTGGGGTGCACTTACGAAGGAGTATGCGGCGCGTGCACCATTCATCTCGATGGGGATGCAGTAAAAAGCTGCATGCTACTTGCAGTGCAAGCAGATGGTCATAATATTACTACTGTTGAAGGCCTATCCGCCGAAGGAAGCCTGAGTAACTTGCAACAAGCTTTCAATGATGAACATGGGCTTCAGTGTGGTTATTGCACGCCAGGTATCTTGATGAACATGGCAGATTTTTTAACAGAGAACCCAAACCCGAGCGACGAACAAATAAGACACGGCCTGATAGGAAACTTATGTCGTTGCACTGGCTATGTGCACATAGTAAGAGCAGTAAAAAAAGCCGCAAAAATGCTAAAAGATGGCGCGCGCGAGGATCGAACATGACATCTACAAAAGACTCTAGCTCCATAGAATGGCTAGGAGAAAGACTTGCTAGAAAAGAAGACCTCCGCCTAGTTACTGGAAAAGGAAAATATTTAGCCGACATAGCAATGCCAGGAACTCTGCACGCGGTTTTCGTGAGAAGTGAATATGCACATGCGAATATTATTGGAATAGATCTGACAGAAGCGGAATCCTTACCAGGAGTGATCGCAATTTATACTGGAGAAAATATAAAAGATCGTATTAACCCCATGCCTCAGGCAATAGTTCAGCCGAACTTGTCAGCTAAATATCCTACATTCTGGCCATTGGCAGTCGGGAAGGTCACGTTTCATGGTGAGCCAGTCGCGTTAATTATCGCACGTGATAAGTATATTGCAGAAGATGCATCAGAATTAGTGCTGGTTGATTACGAAGAATTGCCAGTGGTGCTGGACCCAGAGAAGGCATTGACTCGCAACTCAACAGTGGTGCACGAAAAAGATGGCACTAATGAAATTTTTTCTATGACCTTCACAGGTGGTGAAAACGAAGAATCACAAAACTCGAATGAAGCAGAAGTTAACGCAATCTTCGACAGCGCGCCCGTAGTAGTAAAAGAACGCTTCAAGACTCATCGTACGGGCTTAACTCCCATGGAACCGCGAGGGGTTTTGTGCGACTGGAACGAGTCAGACGGATTAACCGCGTATATTACCACCCAACGACCTCATATTGACCGCTTAGCATTATCAGATATCTTAGAGATAAGTGCGGAAAAGGTACGAGTTATCGCTCCGCGCGACCAAGGTGGTGGTTTCGGGGTAAAAGCCCCATTTTATAGAGAGAATATTATAATAGCCTATGCGGCAAAATCACTAGGCAAACCAGTCCGGTGGATAGAGAGCAGGTATGAAAGCCTCATGAATGTAGGGCAAGAAAGAGACCAAATCAATGACTTGGAAATCGCCGCAGATCTTGAAGGTAATTTACTCGCTTTAAGGAATGAAGGTATTGCGGATAATGGCGTTGGTACGACCGGCGTCTATTGGGGGTTCGTGATGCCGTTCCTAGGCGCGATTGAATTGCCAAATGCCTACAAGTGGCCCAAAGCGCACATATCACTTAAAGTTGCGACTACGAACAAAGCCTGCTTGACTCCCTCTCGAGCTTTCGGTCACTTTCCTACTCGCTTCGCTTTAGAACGCTGTATCGATATGGTGGCGCACAAAATAGGAATGGAGGCGTCAGAACTCCGCCGAAAAAATTTAGTGGACGCACTTCCCTACACTTCTGTTACAAACGAATACTACGACAGCGGTGATTTTTTAAAAGTTTGGGATACTCTTGTTGAGAAAGCAGATGTCCCTGCGTTCAGGAAAAGACAATCGGAAGCGTTAAATGAAAATAGATACATTGGTATCGGATTTGGCTGCGGGGTGGAACTTTCGGGGGTGGCCTCAGATTTACTTGTCCCCATGGAAAATCAACCAGGGTATGGTGCAGCCACCGTCCGCTTAGACCCAAGGGGTAAAGTCCAAGTGTTCGGAGGCGACGCTCCGGGAGGTCAAGGTCATGAGACAACTACTGCGCAAGTAGTCGCGTCAGAGTTCGGGATCGATCCCGCGGCTGTTGTAGTGACAACCGGAGATACTGGGACGACTCCTTTTGGTTCAGGTTCAATCGGAGCGAGAGCCGGCTCTTATTTTGTGAGTGCAGTAGCCGATGCTTGTAGAGAACTAAAAGAAAAGATCACTCGAATATTGGCATATGATCTGAAAATCGAAGCTAGAGCTGAACATTTCGAGTTTACTGACGGAGAAGTTATTTATATTGGCGATCGATCTAAGAAGAGCAGCTTTGTATCAATTGTAGAGCGAATAATAATGTTCCCTATCAACTTGCCCGAAAATGAAGTTGGCGGGCTTGACGCTACAGCTTTTTTCGAAGCGGCAAAGCCTATGATCTGCTTTAATGCAGACTGTTGCGTAGTTGAGGTTAATGTCGAGACTGGTGACTTCAAAATCCTTAAATGGATCACCACCGAGGACGTTGGTAACGTTATCAACCCTCTTGTAGTCGATGGACAAATGCATGGCGCCATTGTGCAAGGTATTTCAAACGCAGTTTTCGAAGAATTCGTGTACGATGACCAAGGCCAGCAACTTACCGCTGATTTTGAAAACTACAAACTAGCAACTGCAGCGGACGTTCCAAATATTGACATACACTATGCAACAACACCCTGTCCCCATACCCCGCTAGGTACCAGAGGGATAGGCGAAGGTCGACCAAGTTCTGTACCAGGAGCGCTTACCAACGCTGTATGCGATGCACTGATGCCGTTAAAAATCGAAATAACTGAACTACCGCTACGGCCAAATTCAATTTGGGAAAAAATACAGCAATCGAAGCAAACTTAAAAACTCAGGAGCCAATAATTGCACATTTCAGATTCAATCGATATCAAGATGCCACGCCAAATAGTGTTTACTGCGTTGACTGACGTGGAAATTCTTAGAGCGAGTATTCCTGGTTGCGAAAGCTTAGAAGCTTTAGATGAGGCGAAATACTCCGCAATAATCCTCTCTAAAATCGGTCCTCTTAAGCTTCGGTTCAAAGGCCAAGCTGAGCTGCTAAATATTGTTGAGCCCGAAAGCTACACAATTAAAGGCGAAGGTTCTGGTGGTCCTGCAGGGAGAGCAAAAGTCACAGCCCACGTAACACTTCTGGAAAATAATAACTCAACTACCCTCACATACGACGTGAATGCTGAAATAGGCGGCAAATTAGCCCAATTAGGAGGAAGTTTAATAAAAAACACTGCGATGAAGCTTGCGACCCAATTCTTCCAAACTTTCACCGAGTCTCTCTCAAATTCGGTCGGGAAGCTTCCCCCAGTCGACGTTGCCAACACTTCCGCCTGTATGAGTATCTCACGCAAGCTTGTGATAGCTGGGACCTTGTTAGGGGGAGCCATAGCTCTATTAGCAATATTATAAGCTGAACTATCCATGCTATCCATTTACGAGCTATACTTTTGTTATTATGTAGACAAAGCAATGAGAATGGTTGGGCCGTATGTCTGAGCTATCAACAAAATTTCCAAAACAGCTGATCGATAGATTTGGACGCGTGGTTGATTACGTGCGAATTTCCGTGACTGATAGATGTGACTTTCGTTGCGTTTATTGCATGGATGAAAAAATGGAATTCCTACCGAGAGAAAGAATATTGACTCTTGAAGAATTGCATAAGGTAGCGATCGCTTTCACCGAACTTGGCGTCCGAAAAATACGGCTGACTGGAGGCGAGCCATTAGTTAGAAAAGACGTCCTATCGTTAGTAGAAAAGCTAGGAAAACTTCCTGAACTTGAAGAATTAGTCATAACCACAAATGGTTCCCAATTGCCTAGTATGGCAAAGTCGCTTAGGGCAGCGGGCGTTAAGCGACTAAATATCAGCCTCGACTCGTTAAAAACAGATAAGTTCAAAAGCCTTACCCGAACCGGCGACCTACAAAACGTGCTCGCAGGCATTGATAGTGCGATAGACGCAGGCTTTGATAATATCAAATTGAATGCTGTGATATTGCGCAATCGAAACGAGGATGAGGTTCTAGACTTAGTCAAATACTCGGGTGATAAGGGTCTCGATATCTCCTTTATTGAAGAGATGCCATTGGGTGTAATTGGCGATCATGACAGGGCCGAGGCATATTACTCTAGCGACCAAATCAAAGCTGATTTGGAAAATTACTATACGCTCATACCAACTCCTGAAAAAACCGCAGGTCCTTCTAAATATTTCCGAGTACATGAGACGGGAACAAAAGTTGGGTTCATCTCGCCGCACAGCCACAATTTTTGCGACGACTGCAATAGAGTTAGATTAACTGTGGAAGGAAGATTGCTACTTTGCTTAGGGCAAGAGCATTCTGTCGATCTTAAACAAGTACTCCGCTCTTCCCCTGGAGACATCGATGCACTTAAGTCCGCTATAGTAGCTTCTATGGAAATAAAACCTAAGGGGCATGACTTTGATCTGGCTGAAAAGCCACTAATATTCAGGCATATGAGTCACACGGGAGGCTAGCGCTAAAATTGCTGCTAACCGTCCTTGCGGTTAGAATTCCGCCAAGAGAACCTACTGGTAACGAATTGGAAACAAATAAGTGATTGAATCAGAATCTGCTATCCTTGCAGCAATTAGGCTGCTGGTATCGGGAGATCAGGCCGTGTGGTCGATCATTGGAGTATCCTTTGCAGTCTCACTGCGCGCAGTGTTAATTGCCAGTCCGTTCGCACTTTGCATAGCTTTCCTTTTGGCTTACAAATCTTTCGTGGGACGCCGTTTCCTGTTGACCTTAGTGAACACTTTAATGTCAGTACCCACCGTCGTGGTCGGGCTTACAATTTATCTGGTGCTGTCGCGCAACGGTATAGGAGCTGACCTACATCTTTTATTCACTCAAACAGCAATGATCATTGGCCAAGTGCTGATCTGCACCCCTCTTATCATTGCAATGGCTCATTCAACGTTTCAATCAGGTGATCAAAAAGCGTACGAGACCGCCAAGACACTAGGTGCCTCGCCAGTGTCTTCAATGCTGACAGTTATTAAAGAGTTACGGTTTGGACTATTAGCGGCCCTAATCGCAGGTTTTAGTCGAATAATAGCAGAGGTTGGATGCTCCATGATGGTGGGTGGTAATATTTTAGACAGAACCAGAAATATCCCAACAGCTATTGCGCTAGAAACAAGTAAGGGTGAATTTATAATCGGTATAGCGCTGGGCATAGTCTTAGTTAGCCTGACTATGATCTTAAACGTCGTACTAAATTACTTCCAAGGAAGTGGCGAAATAAAATGAGGCCTTTTGAAGTTTCTAGTGTCGAAAATCTAAGACTATTGCGAGGCAAGCGACTTGTGCTGGACATTCCTCATCTTGTAATTAAATCAGGAACCGTAACAATTCTTTCAGGTCCTAACGGATCTGGGAAAACTACATTACTGAAGGTCTTAGCCGGGTTAATAAAAGCAGATGAAGGCACGTTCAGGTCAAGTACGCGAGAAATTTCGTCCACTAGCGCACCCAAACAGTTTTCAGGATCGCATTTGTATCTCCATCAAGTTGCTTACATGTTTTCTGGAACAGTTGTGGATAACCTTGCCTTTGGATTAAAACAACGTAAATATGCTAACTCTATTATTAAGTCAAAAATCAAACAGACTCTAGAGTGGGCTAGCCTGACTCATTTGGCATATAGAGAAGCTAAAAGTCTATCGACTGGGGAACAACATCAGGTTGCGCTTGCAAGAGCGCGTATTCTCGACCCGCAACTTCTACTACTAGACGAAACTACTGCGCACATGGATAAATCCGCGCGCATCAGGACTTACCAATTAATCAGAGACTTACAAAATGATGGCGTTACTATGCTATTTGCGACGCATGAAGAAGAATCCGAGCACGAACTTGATGGCGTCACCTTACACATAGCGAATGGGAAATTACTGTGACTTTTCTAACGCTTCGCGTGGCGTTATAAAATCGTGAGCGGCCTAAAAGTCTCTGGATGTATCCTGGCTGGAGGTCAAGGTACTCGTCTTGGCGGTATTGATAAAGGACTAGTGAAATTCGGAACAAGCACTCTTATAGAACACGCGATAAATCGGTTATCGCCGCAAGTAGAGAGTTTGATCATAAATGCTAATCGGAATACTGAAAAATATAATGAGCTTGGCTTCTCAGTTGTGAGAGACAGTAATACAACTTTTGACGGACCCCTCCAAGGCTTCTATGCCGGATTAGTCCACTCTGATTCAGATTATGTGGCATTTGCTCCTTGTGACTGTCCGTTTTTCCCTTTGGACCTTGTTCAACAATTGGCAGAATCCCTAATCAATTCTCGCGTTCAAATAAGCATGGCAGTCGCTGGCGGAAGACCTCAGCCTGTTTTTGCAATTGTTAGTATCGATCTACAAAATTCACTTATTAAATTTCTTGAAAACGGAGGACGAAAGATACGTCATTGGATAGAAAGTGAAAAATACGCTACCGTTAGCTTCCCAGACTCTATGGCTTTCGACAATATTAATACGGCGGACGACTTGCGAGAAGCGGAGACAAGGTTAAATATTAATCCCAATGACTGACAGCTCGGTTCCTCATTTGCGCCCTAAAGTCCTTGGTTGTCTTCGGTAAAAGTACCACCGATATCCACTGCGACACGAAGCATAGGCATGCCCCCAAAATTTATTTGACGTTTAACATTAGGCAGCTGCTGATAGCGTGTCGAGAATAATTTTTTTGCCGGCTACCGTTTTTACATCATCGAGTTGCAAAATATCTAACTAAAAAATATTTAAAACGGTGTCAACAGAGACAAACTCTTGAACGTGTGAATTGCGCAAGAGATATTAAACCCAACCATCCCGGCTAAGTTCCTCGAGAGTATCATCGAGAGCGTTAATAAAATAATCAATGTCGCTATCTACCATAGGAGTGGACAAGCAAGCCATGCCTCTCGCTGAAACCTGAACACCACGGTTCAATAACCCGACATAAGTCAGCATTGATAGCTCCG
>Ga0315316_10004346_pt1 | contig 10343 bp, 5 predicted proteins | sample M160m3416metaG_FD_203702 | JGI IMG/M metagenome (GOLD analysis project Ga0315316, IMG submission 203702) | Ammonia-oxidizing marine archaeal communities from Monterey Bay, California, United States - M1 60m 3416 | ecosystem: Environmental > Aquatic > Marine > Intertidal zone | place: USA... | reverse complement strand
GGGCCGGGACGCTGACGGATTAAGATAGCTCGCCTCGCGGTGGCTCCGGGTCGGTATGGTTGCAGGATGTCGTGTCTCGAGATCGGCCTGGTCTACGAAACATTTGAGACTTATCCGCGTCGCCCGGGGGATCCGGTCGACGAGCACGTCGAATTCGAGCCGGCGTCGACGATCGAGGCGCTGGAATCGGCCATCGCGAGCCTGGGCCACCGGCCGCGGCGCTTGGGTTCCCCCTCCGCGCTGCTGGCAGGCGTCGCGGAAGGCGCCCTGTCGGGAGTCGATGCCGCCTTCAATCTGGCTGAGGGACGCGACTCGAGAAACCGGGAAGCCTGGGCCCCCGTCCTGCTCGAGATGGCGGGGATCCCGACGATCGGGTCTGACGCGCTGTCGCTCTCGCTCTCGCTCGACAAGGCCTGGGCGAATCGCTGGCTCGAGGCCGCTGGCGTTCCGGTCGCGCCGCAGACCTGTTTCGCGTCGGCTGAGGAGGCGCGCAGTGGCCTGCTGCCGGGCGACGGGCCGCTCTTCGTGAAACCGCGATGGGAGGGCACGGCCAAGGGAATTCGGCCGAGTTCGCGTGTCGAGTCGCGCGAGGCCTTGGTGCGCGAGGTGGAGCGGATCGTGGCCGACTATCGCCAGCCTGCGCTGGTCGAGACTTTTGTCCCCGGGCCTGAATATACGGTCACCTTGGTCGGCAATGACCCGCCGCAGGTGCTTCCCGTCGTACAGAGGGCCCTCGAGCGCGACTCGGGCATCGGGCTGCACGCGCTCGAAGGCCCCGCCGGAGCGAGCGAGGCGTTCGAATACATCACGCCGGGGAGCCTCGAGCCGGGACTCGAGGCCCGCCTCGCGGGGCTCGCCCGGCGGGCCTTCGAGGCGCTCGAGTGTCGGGACTTCGCGCGGGCCGATTTTCGACTCGATGCCCAGGGCGAACCCATCTTCCTCGAGATCAATCCCTTGCCGACCTTTGCGACGGACGGGACCTTCGCCATTCTCGCGGAGATCGAGGGGGTCTCCCTCGACGCAATGCTGGGCCGCTGCGTCCAGGCAGGGTTGGTCCGGCTGGGTCTCTGCCGGCCGGACGTGGGATGAGCGGAGAGGGGCGGGTGTGAGCGCAGCGGAGTCCCGAACCGATTCCAGGCAGGCCCGGCCGGTCTGGCCGCTGAGGCGGACGCGACCGCCGGCGGGCGTCTCCGAGTCGGATTGGTCCGACTGGGGTTGGCAGATGCGCAACCGCATCCGTACGGTGGACGCTCTGCGGGAATGGATCGAGCCGACGGCCGAGGAGGGCGAGGCGATCCAGACCTTGGCGACGCGCTTTCGCTTCGTGATCACACCCTATTTCGCGTCGCTGATGGACCCGCGCGATCCGGACTGCCCGGTACGAAAGCAGGTCGTCCCCCGCCCGGTCGAGCTCGCCGATGCCGCGGGTCTCGCGGACCCGCTCGACGAGGTCGCACACTCTCCGGTCAAGAACGTCGTTCGCGTCTATCCCGACCGGATCGCCTTCTGCGTCAACAACGAGTGCGCGCTCTATTGCCGCTACTGCCTGCGCAAGCGAATGGTGGGCGACAGCGAGTGGACGATGCAGAAACGAGAACTCGAACACGCGCTGGACTGGATCGCCGCGACGCCCGAAATTCGCGACGTGCTGTTGACGGGCGGCGACCCGCTGATCTTCTCCGACGCGCGACTCGAGTGGTTGCTCGGTCGGCTCCGCGCGATTCCCCACGTCGAGTTGATCCGGCTCGGGACTCGGCTGCCGGTGACGCTGCCCTTCCGTGTGACGGACGCGCTCTGTCGGATGCTCGAGCGTTTCCACCCGATCTGGGTAAACACGCATTTCAATCATCCGAAGGAACTCACCGCGGAGGCAGCGGAGGCCTGCGATCGCCTACTGCGGGCGGGGATCCCGGTGGGGAACCAGAGCGTCCTGCTGCGCGGCGTCAACGATGACCGGGAGACGATGCAGACCCTATGCGAGACGCTCGTGCGGATGCGGGTCCGGCCCTATTACGTGTACCAGGCCCAGCTGCTCGAGGGCACCGAACATTTTCGAGTGCCGATCGAAGACGGGATCGCGCTCTTCAAGGGGATGCGGGGGCGGACGAGCGGCTTCGCGATTCCCCAGTACGTTCTGGATACCCCCCACGGCAAGGTGCCCCTCGATCACCCCTTCGCAAAGGGGCGCGAGGGAGACGACTTCGTAGTGGAGGCCTGGGATGGCGCGATCTGGCGCGAGCCGAACCCCCGTTGAAGCGGCGCTCCGGGTCTGGAGAAAAACCGTCTGTAGAGGCCCGCTCGGGGTCTGGAACGGGCCGTGGGCATGACTGAGCCGGCGCGTCGGGTCGCGGAGGCGGCGGGGCTGCTCGCGGCGAGCGTATTGGTGGCTCGACTACTCGGGCTGCTACGGGACGCGCTGCTTGCGGGCGCGGTGGGCCGCGGGGCTGCGGCCGACGCCTATTTCGCGGCCTTCCTGATCCCGGATATCCTGGGTTACCTGCTGGCGGCGGGGGCCGCGGCGGTCGCCATTACGCCGCCCTATCTGCGACGGCTGGAGCGCGAGGGCCCCGAGGCTGCGGCGCGCTTCGCGGCGGTGGTGACCGGAACGGTCGGGTTGGTCTCGGCGGGGCTCACGATCGTGCTGTGGCTCGGCGCGGAGCCGCTGCTGCGGTTGCAATTCCCTGATTTCGAGGCGGAGACCCTGGGTGAGACACTTCGGTTGCTGCGCATCGTGCTGCCGGCGCAGGTGTTCTTCCTGACGGGCGGGGTCTTGAGAGGCGTCTTGATGGCGCATGGCCATTTCGCGCCCCAGGCCTGGGCGTCGATCGTCTACAGCGCTGCCCCGATCGTAGGCGGCCTGGCCTGGGCCGCCTTCGGTGCGTCGGGGCGCGCGGACGGTTTCGCTTGGGGCACCCTGCTCGGGGCGGTGGTCGGCCAGTGGGCGATTCCAGCGCTCGCCCTGCGCCGGCTGCCGGGCGCCATCGGTCCCTTGCGCGTCGGGCTCTTCGATCGGGATCTGCGTGAGTATGCCTGGCTCGCTCTGCCCCTGATGCTCGGGCTCGGGCTCACGACGGTGGATGAGTGGTACGAGAAGTGGCTCGGGGCGACGATCGCACCCGGCGCGATGGCGGCGATCGCCTTTGCCCGCAAATTGATGATGGCACCGGTGGGCGTCGTGGGGCAGGCGATGGGTGCCGCATTGCTGCCGTCCCTTACGGCGCTCCATCAGCGGGAGGATGCGCGGGGCTTCGGCGAGCTGCTCACGCAGACGCTACAGGCGACGCTCGGTCTGTCTGTGTTGGCGGCGGGCGCGCTGGGCGCGCTCGCTCTGCCCCTCGTGCGCCTCATTTACGAGTACGGGCGATTCAATGCGGATGACACCCGGGCCGTTGCGGCCCTGGTGGTCGTTCTGGCTGCGGCGATTCCAGGGTGGGTCACACAGCAGGTCGCCGTCCGCGCGTTCTATGCGCGGGGCGAGATGTGGTTCGCGATGGGGCTGAGTACGTTGATCGCGCTCGCGGTCTTTCCCCTCTATCTCGCTGGGGCGCGGGCGCAGGGGGTGGCGGGCCTCGCTGCGGCTTCGGTGACGGCGATCAGCTTGAACGCCGTGCTGACGATCGTCTGGGTCTACGTCCGGACGGGGCAGCCCGAACCTGCGGCGTTGATGAAGACGCTGGTTCGGGGCGCACTGGTGGCGGCGCTGGCCGGGGGCGCGACGGCGCTCGGGCTGGGCGCCGCGCGCGCGATGGTGCCCTGGGCGCTCGCGCAGTGTGTTTTGGGGGCGCTCCTCTACGCCACTGTTGCGCTGCTGGCCGTGCGCGGCTTGGGGGATGCGGCCATGCGGCAGGGGCTCGCGGCGCTCGGCGGGCGTCTCCGCGGGTGGCTTGCGGGGCACTCCGGTTGAGTTCGTCAGACTGGCGGTTCTGGATCGATCGGGGAGGGACGTTCACCGACTGCCTCGGGGTCTCGCCGGCGGGGGAGATCCGCGCGACGAAGGTCCTGTCGTCGGACCGCGCGCCAGTCGAGGCCGTAGAGGCTTTGCTTGCGGAGTTCGATGCCTCCGAGGAAGCTTTACTCGAAGCCCGCATCAAGCTCGGTACGACCGTGGCGACCAATGCGCTCCTCGAGCGCCGTGGGGTGCCGACGGCGCTGTTGACGAATCGGGGTTTGTCTGGAGTCTTCGACATCGGGACCCAGGAGCGACCCGAACTCTTCGACCTCGAGATTGTGCGCGCGCCTCGGCTTCAGGGCTGGCGCCTCGAGACAGCCGGGCGCCGGGACGCACGGGGGCGAGCGGTCGAGCCCCTGGATCTGACCCACGCGCGTGCCGTGCTCTCAGGGGCCGTGCAGGAGGGCGCGCGCGCACTCGCGATCGTCTGGATGCACGCGCACCTCGAACCTGCCGACGAGCGTGCGCTCGCAGAGGTCGCGCACTCGGTGGGCTTCGAGTTCGTGGTCTGCTCCCACGAAGTCTCGAGGGAGAGTGGGCTGCTCTCCCGGGGTGAGACGGCGATCGCGGATGCGTACCTCACGCCGCTGCTGCGAGGACACGTCGACGCGTTGGCGCACGGACTCCCGCGCGCGCAGCTTCGGTATATGCAGTCCTCGGGTGGTTTGACGCGGGGCACGCGCTTCCGGGGACCGAACGCGCTGCTCTCCGGGCCCGCCGGCGGTGTGGTGGCGGCGCGTCGGGTCGCCCGCGAGGCGGGGCACTCGCGCGCCATCGGCTTCGACATGGGAGGGACTTCGACCGACGTCTCGCTCATCGACGGCGTGGACCTGGACCGGGCCTTCGAGAGTGAGGTCGGTGGGATCCGGGTGAAGGCGCCCATGCTGCGCATCCACACGGTGGCGGCGGGGGGAGGCTCGCTGTGTCGCTTTGATGGGACCCGGCTGACCGTGGGGCCCGAGAGCGCCGGCAGCGACCCGGGTCCGCTCTGTTATGGCCTGCTCGACGGCGACGGACGGCCGCTGGCGAGCGAGCTCTCGATCACGGATGTGAACCTCGCCCTGGGGCGCGTCGTCCCGGATCGCTTCCCCTTTCCTCTGGTCAGGGCGCCCGTCGACGGTGCGCTCGCGCGAATGCAGCGCGCGTTGGGCGAGGCGGGTTTCGAGCGTTCGGCGGATGAGGTCGCGTCGGGCTTCTTCGAGATCGCGAACGCGAGTATGGCTCAGGCGATCCTCGAGGTTTCGGTCGAGCGCGGTGCGGACCCCCGTGATTACGCGCTGGTCGGCTTTGGGGGGGCCGGCGGACAACACGTTTGTGCGCTCGCGGAGCGCCTCGGGATCCGGGAGATCCTGCTCCATCCCTACGCGGGGCTGCTCTCGGCCTACGGGATCGGGATCGCGCCGACGTCCTGGGATGGGCAGCGGGACGGAGACGGTCGGCGTTTGCCGCGTGAGGGGTCGTTACCGGAGTCGATCGAAGCCGAGTGGGATGCGCTCGAGGCGGAGGGCCGCAGCATCCTGTCTCGGGAGGGAGAGAGATCGGAAGGGTTGGTCGTCGAGCGCAGGCTCGATCTCGGCTATGTGGGAACGGACACGGCGCTCGACATTGCGCTCGATATTGCGCTCGACATTGCGCTCGACCTCGCCCCAGCCTCCGATTCCCGGCGCGGAGTGCGCTCGGGTTCAGACGCGGACGAAGCCGGTCCCGCGTGGCGGACCGCCTTCGAACGTGAGCATCGAACTCGCTTCGGCTACGTACGGGAAGGCCGCGAGGTCGAGGTCAAGGCGGTTCGGCTCCGGGCCCGGGGGCCCGAAGGAGCGGTGCCGGTGCCGACGCGGATCCCGGCGGCCCCCCCGCCTTTGCCGCTGCGGACCCAGAGCGCGTGGTTTCCGAGGGCGGGGCGTGTCGAAGCCCCGGTCTTCGAGCGGGAGGCCCTGCGTCCGGGCGACCGTTTGGCGGGCCCCGCGCTGGTTCTCGAGCAGACCGGCCTCGTGGTCGTGGACCCGGGTTTCGAATTGGAGATCGACGAGCGGTTGGTTTTTCGATTGCGAGGGGTCGATGCCGGCGAGGTCGACCGGCGAGTCGACCTGAGCGAAGCCGACCCTGTCCGACTCGAGGTGTTGGGCAACCGCTTCATGTCGATCGCAGAGCAGATGGGGGCCGTGCTGCGAAACACGTCGGTCTCGACGAATATCAAGGAGCGCCTCGACTACTCCTGTGCCGTCTTCGATCGAGATGGGGGTTTGGTCGCCAACGCGCCGCATATCCCCGTCCATCTCGGGGCGATGGCCGATACGGTGGCCGCGCTGCGCGAGCGCTTCGATCCCGTGTCCGAGGGCGACGTGTATGTCACGAACGACCCCTTCGAGGGGGGCTCCCATCTGCCCGATGTGACGGTCGTGACGCCCGTCTTTCTGGCGGGGCAGGGGCGACCCGGTTTCTTCGTCGCAAGCCGAGGTCATCACGCGGATCTCGGGGGGCGAACGCCGGGCTCGATGCCCGCCGACTCGACGCGGCTCGACGAAGAGGGAGTGCTGATTGAAGCCTTCCCGCTCGTGCGGGCCGGTCGATTCGATGAGGCGCGGATCCGCCGCGTGCTCGGCACGGGGCCGCATCCCGCTCGGCGGCCCGACGACAACGTGGCCGACCTCGAGGCCATGGTCGCGGCCAATCGGGCCGGAGCGGCGCTGCTCGAAGGGCTCGTCGAGGAGTCGGGTGAGGAGGTCGTTCAGGTGACGATGCACCAGCTCCAGCAAGCGGCGGGGCTCAAGGTGGCGCAGGAATTATCGCGATTCCCCCCCGGCGAGCATCGCTTCGAAGATGCGCTCGACGACGGGACTCCGATCTGTGTGCGCCTATGGATCGAGCCTTCTCGCGTCTCGACAGACCCGCTGCCCGCGCGAATGCGGATCGACTTCGAGGGCACTGGGCCTGCGTCGGCGGGCAACCTCAACGCCCCCTCGGCCGTCGTGCGCGCGGCCGTGATCTACGTGCTGCGCTCTTTGGTCGTGGAGCGCATCCCCTTGAACGGGGGCTGTCTGGCGCCCGTAGAGATCCGGATTCCAGTGGGCTCGATCCTGGACCCGCCGCGGGGCTCAGCCGTCGTGGGCGGCAACGTGGAGACCTCCCAGCGGGTCGTCGATGTTTTGCTGGGTGCGCTCGGACGGGCGGCGGCCAGTCAGGGCACGATGAACAACGTGACGTTCGGGGATGCCGCGTTTGGCTATTACGAGACGATCGGCGGAGGCGCCGGAGCGACCGACTCGGCCGCAGGAGCGTCGGGTGTTCACACGCACATGACCAATACGCGGATCACCGACCCGGAGATTCTGGAGGCACGCTTCCCGGTTCGCCTGCTGGAGTTCTCGCTGCGTCGAAACTCGGGAGGGGTTGGGCGCAACTGCGGTGGGGAGGGCGTGGTGCGCCGCTATCGATTTCTGCGCCCCGTGACGGTCTCACTGCTGACCGAGCGTCGGAAGCGCGCGCCTTTCGGTCTGGCCGGCGGAGGCGAGGGTGCACCCGGTCGGAACCGCGTCCTGCGGGCGCACGACGGTTCGCTCGAAGAGGTGCTCGGCCGGGCTCGGCTCGCGCTCGACCCCGGCGACGAGCTCTGGATTGAGACGCCCGGCGGCGGCGGTTTCGGAGTTCGTGCGGGACGAGGAGGGCCGTCCTCTTGAACTCGAACGCTTTGAATTCTAATCTCGGCCTGGGCGAGTAGCTCAATTGGCAGAGCAAGTGGCTCTTAACCACTAGGTTCAGGGTTCGATTCCCTGCTCGCTCACCACTCACACCCTACTTGGGTCGAGGTGGCTTCCCGATCGGCCCGCAGGGCAAAACGGGCCTGAACGGGGCGGCTTGATGCCGCTGCGCGGCTCAAAGCGCCGTTCGCGCAGACAGCGGAAGGGAAAGTCCCCGCCTTGGGACGCTTTGACCCTCGGGTGGGGCGTTTGCTTGACCGCGGGGCTCGACTAAGGTTGGCGCGGCGAATTCGCTGGGCCGGGGTGGCGGAACTGGTAGACGCAGTGGCCTTAGGAGCCACCGTCCTCGTGACGTGCAGGTTCGAGTCCTGTCCCCGGCACCGCTCGTGCCGCCTCGCGGGGCTCAGGAGCGAGTCGAAAAGGGTCTTGGTGAGGCGCGGGTTCGCGCTTTAGACAGAGACGAAGCAAGCATCTTCCGGAGAGCCGAGGGCTCTCCGACGCCTCCCTGAGACGGGGCGAGACGATACCCGGAAGGACGAGTCATGGCAGAGGTCGAAAGCGGCCGGGAAGACATCAAGATCGAGGCGAACGAGATTTCGCCGGTGATCCGAGAGCTGGCGGTCGAGGTCGACGTCAAGCGCGTCGATTCGGCCTTTGGGCGTGTGCTCAAGGAGCTGCGCCGAACAGCCCGCGTGAAGGGCTTCCGGCCGGGGAAAGTCCCGGCGCACGTGATCAAGAAGCTCTACGGGGAATCCCTCGGCGAAGAGATCGAGCGACAGCTGGTGCGAGAAACGTTGGCGGACGCCGTCGAACTCGCGGAGCTCGCTCCGGTGGTGGAGCCGCAGATCGAGGCGGAGCCGCCGAGCGAGGGACAGGTATTCCGATATCAGGCTCGAATCGAGGTGAAGCCTGAATTCGACCTCCCCGACTTGAAAGCGATTTCCGGATCGAGGCCGAAGGTCGAGGTCGGTGAGGAGGAACTCCTCACCGAGCTCGAGACGCTGCGCGACCGGAATGTGAGTTGGGTGGAGGAGGATGAAGAGGTCCTCGCGGAGACCGGACATCAGGTGACCCTGGACTTCGTCGGGACGGTCGATGGCGTCGCCTTCGACGGCGGCAGCGCGGAGGGCGTCGATCTCGAACTGGGCTCCGGACGCATGATTCCCGGTTTTGAGGACCAGCTCGTTGGCGCCCGATCCGGAGAGGAAAGGAGTCTCGAGGTCACCTTCCCCGAGGAGTACGGAAACGCGGAACTCGAGGGCAAGGACGCGGTCTTTGCGGCGACGGTGACGGCGATCAAGCGCAAGGAGTTGCCCGACCTGGACGACGACTTCGCCAAGGACCTTGGCGATGACTTCGAAACCCTGGACGACGTCCGGGAGAAGATCCGCGAATCGCTCCTGGGGCAGCGCCAAGGGGCCTCCGATCAGGCGCTCCACAAGAGCCTGTTGGACGAGCTCGTGACGCGGACCCATTTCGAGGTTCCGCCGACGCTGGTCGAGCGGCAGCTCGAAAGCCAACTCCAGCAATTCGAGCAACAAATGCAGGGGCGGGTTCCTGATCCCGACCTGCGCGCGCGTCTCTCCCAGATGCGCGAGGAGGGCTGGGACGACGCGAAGCGCCGTGTCCAGGAGGGACTGCTGCTCGAAGCGGTGGCGAAGTCGGCGGAACTCGAAGCTTCCGAGGAGGAGATCGACGCGCGACTTGGTGAGATGGCCGCGGGGCAGGGCGTGGACGCGAAAATGATGCAGGACATGGCGAATGCCCAGGGCTGGCGGCCCGCGATCGCGGCGGAGGTCGTCGACCGCAAGGCCCTCGATCATCTGGCTGCCGAGGCCACCGTGTCCGAGGTCGAGGCGGTCGAGGCCTAGACTTTGCTGCATGCTCGTCAGACAGAACTCGCGTGAGAAGCCCGGGGGACCGAAGGTCCGCGCCTGGCGCTGATCGGCAGACCTGACCGAGGTTCTCGCTGGCTGAGCGGAGGGCGCCGACGCTCTCCTTCCGGGCAGAGAAGAGACCCGCGGGTCAACTCGGACCCGGTGTGAGTTGCCAAGGCCACGCAGCTGACTGAGACTACGAAGCGATACCGCGTCCGGACGGGAAGCCCGACCGCGCTCGGTATATGCGAACGAGAGCGGCCCGCGCCGCGGGACGAGGAAGGAATCGGAACGACGATGGAACGGATGCGGCCCTCGGCCTTCACCATCCCCTATGTAATCGAGCAAAATCAGAGGGGCGAGCGCGTCTTCGACATCTACTCGCGGCTGTTGCGAGACCGGGTGATCTTCCTCGGGACGGAAATCCACGACGAAGTCGCCAACGTGGTCGTGGCGCAGCTGCTCTTTCTGGAGGCGGATGATCCGGACAAGGACATCCATCTCTACATCAACTCGCCAGGTGGCTCGGTGACGGCGGGCCTCGCGATCTACGACACGATGCAGTTCATCCGTTCGGATGTACACACGACCTGCATTGGCCAGGCCGCGTCGATGGGTGCTTGGCTTTTGGCGTCGGGTACCCCGGGCAAGCGAACCGCGCTCACGAACTCTCGCATCATGATTCATCAGCCGATGGGCGGGACCCGCGGGCCGGCTTCGGACATCGACATCCAAGCACAGGAAATCCTGAAGCTACGCCATAGGATGAATGAGATTCTTGCGAGCCACACGGGTCGCGACCTGGAACAGATCGCGGCC
>Ga0315316_10004342_pt1 | contig 10347 bp, 8 predicted proteins | sample M160m3416metaG_FD_203702 | JGI IMG/M metagenome (GOLD analysis project Ga0315316, IMG submission 203702) | Ammonia-oxidizing marine archaeal communities from Monterey Bay, California, United States - M1 60m 3416 | ecosystem: Environmental > Aquatic > Marine > Intertidal zone | place: USA... | reverse complement strand
CAACTAGGAGAATCCTCTCAATTGGCTTTTCAAATGCGAACCAAAGTTGAAAGTCATGAGCTATATCAAAGCAAAGACCCAAGTGAAATTGTCATTTCATTAAGGACAGCTATTAAAAATAATTTAGCACAGATGAAGAAAGTAAAAGATCGCTGGAAATTAGACACTGTTGTCCTTGATGCTGGGCATGGAGGAAAAGACCCCGGGACTATGGGCAAACGAGGCACAAAAGAAAAAGACATTGCTCTTGATATTGTAAAAAGAGTAGGTATGCTCCTTGAAAAAAATACAAGACTTAAAGTTATATATACTAGAACTGAAGATATTTTTATTCCATTATGGAAAAGAACAAAAATGGCGAATGAATCAAATGGTAAAATTTTTATAAGTGTTCATTTAAATGGGCACCCAAATAAAACAGCTTATGGTTTTGAAACTTATTTGCTACGTCCTGGGAAAACTGAAGATGCTATTGAAGTGGCCTCTCGCGAGAATGAGGTGATAAAACTTGAAGATAGAGCAAAGGATAAATATAAAGATTTATCAGGAGAAAGTTTGATTATGGCAACAATGGCACAAAGTATATTTATGAAAGAAAGTGAAGAGCTAGCTGCAATGGTTCAGGAGGAAATGGCAAAGAAAGTTAAATCCAAGAATAGAGGTGTAAAGCAAGCAGGCTTTCATGTCTTAATTGGTGCCAGTATGCCAAATATATTAATTGAAGCCGGTTATTTAACTAATAGAAATGAAGAGAAAAATTTACTTAATCCTAAATATAGGCAAACAATTGCCAATTCAATTTATAAGGCAATCATTAAATTTCGTTATTCAAGAGAGCAATACCTTTCTGAAAACTAATCCCGGAAGAATGGCCTGATTTTAAATATTTTTTATAAAAGAGAAATTACTAAAAGTCAAAATGATAGAATTGAATAATTCTAGACAAATCAATAGCCAATTAAATTATCTTTATAACCTTAATAGACTTGGTATTAAAGTGGGCTTATCACATACTCTTCAACTCTTAGAAAAGTGTGGTAACCCACATAAAAATTATAGATCTATACATGTTGCTGGTACAAATGGAAAAGGTTCAACATGCTCAATGGTTGCAGAAATATTAGTTGCGGCTGGATATAAGGTTGGTGTCTATTCTTCACCACATCTTGTCAAATTTAATGAAAGGATTAAAATTAATAATGTTTTTATTTCAGATGAAGATATTGGATTATTTATAAAGAATTATAAAAATGATATCGAAAGAATAGAGTCAACCTTTTTTGAAACTACAACTGCAATGGCTTTTAAACATTTTGCTGAAAAAAACATTGATGTAGCTGTAATAGAAACTGGTTTAGGTGGACGATTAGACTCAACAAATGTTTTAAGTCCAACAATAACGGCTATAACCCCAATTTCACTTGATCATCGACAGATTTTGGGCCCAGATATAGAAACTATTACCAAAGAAAAAGGTGGAATAATTAAGCCTGGGACACCAGTTGTTTTAGCTAAACAAGAAAAAGTTGCAATCTCAATATTGCGGAAAATTTCAAAAAATAAAAATTCAAAGATTATATTTCAAGAAACTCCCAAGGAAATTAAAATTAATAAAAATGGTACAACGTTTAAAATTAAAAATAAGTTTTTTAAAACACCTTTAATTGGAGAACATCAAGCATTTAATTCAGCATTGAGTATTGCTATTATTAACCAATTTGACTCAAAGATCAATAATAAAATTATTCAAAAAGGCTTAGATGAAACAACTTGGCCAGCAAGGCTACAGAGGATGTCAATTGAACCGCCCATTTTTTATGATGTTGCACATAATGTTAAAGGGATAGATGTAATGCTAGAGTCTATAAATTCATTATATAATTGTTCACCTGTTGGATTAATTGCATTAAAAAGCGATAAAGAAATAGACATGATAGCTAAAGCGACGTTTGGAAAATTCAAACCACTTATTATTAGTGGAAATAAAGCCAATGGGTTGCTTGAAGGAAATGAATTAGTAAAATCATTTAAAAGTTCAAACCATATTCTTCAGAACTCCTTTTTAAAGGCGCTTGATGATCTAGTTAAAATATCAGGTGAAGTAAATCGCCCAGGAGTAATTTTTGGTAGCCATTATGTTGCAAAAGAAGTTTTTGATAAATTTGGATTTTTGATTTAAAATTATGTAATATCCGTACAGTTGGTAGGCGTTAAACCCTTTTTTATAGCCCCTGTGAGGCAAATCCCCAACATTTTATCAATTTCAAAGATTTTTAATTGTTTAAATTAGGTTATTTTATATGAATGTTAATGAACTACAGAAGCTAAGAATTAATGAATTAGCAGATTTAGCTTCCGAACTAAAGATTGAAAGCTATTCAGGCTTAAATAAGCAAGAATTAATTGTAAAGATTCTTGAGGCTCAATCAGAAAAAGAGGGTGGAGTCTCCGCTAGTGGAGTTCTTGAGGTCCTTAATGAGGGATATGGATTTTTACGTAGCCCTAATTTTAATTATTTACCAGGGCCAGATGATATTTATGTTAGCCCTTCTCAAATAAAAAGGTTTGGATTAAGAACAGGGCACGAAGTCGGAGGTCAAATCAGACCACCAAAGTCAAAAGAACGTTTCTACGCATTGTTAAAAGTAGAGGAAGTTAACGGCAAGGACCCTGCAGAACTTAGAAGAGCAATCCTATTTGATAATCTTACTCCATTATACCCTGATCAAAAATTTAAATTGGAAGATAATCCTAAAGATTTATCAACGCGCGTTATGGATATGATCTCCCCTATTGGAAAAGGTCAGCGCGGATTGATAGTAGCTCAGCCAAAAACAGGTAAAACAGTTCTTGTTCAAAAAGTCGCTAATGCAATAACAAAAAATCACCCTGAAGTAAAAATGATTATTTTACTAATTGATGAGAGGCCAGAAGAAGTTACAGATATGAAGAGAAATGTTGAAGCCGAAGTAATAAGCTCAACATTTGATGAGCCACCTGAGCGTCATGTTGCTGTAGCTGAAATGGTAATTCAAAAAGCTCGTAGAATGGTAGAATTTGGTGATGACGTAGTTATCCTTTTAGATAGTATAACACGACTTGGACGTGCGCATAATGCAGTTATTCCACATAGTGGTAAAATTTTATCAGGCGGTGTAGATGCAAACGCACTTAGAAAACCAAAACATTTCTATGGAGCGGCTAGAAATACTGAGGAAAGTGGCAGTTTGACTATACTAGCAACAGCCTTAATTGATACCGGGAGTAGAATGGATGAAGTTATCTTTGAAGAGTTTAAAGGGACAGGGAATATGGAACTAGTACTTGATCGAAAATTAAGTGATAGACGTATTTATCCATCTTTTGATCTAATCCGTTCTGGTACAAGAAAAGAAGAATTATTACTAGATAAAAAAGTTCTAGCTAGGATGTGGATTCTTAGAAAACTGCTTAATGAAATGAGTGTTGTTGAGGCAATGGAGTTTATCCAAGATAGAATGCGAAGAACAAAGACAAATGAAGAATTTATGGAAACTATGAGTCAATAAAATTAAATTGGCTCTCTTTTTGATATAATATATAAGCTATGAAAGTATAAATATGGATTCTAAGCACCCTAAAGTGCATACAATTACTGTTAGGTTAATTACAGACAAACCGGTTCGTAAAACACCTTATCAGGTAAAAGGCGTTCTAATGCGAAAGTTTAATGATAAAGAAATTGTACCCATGTTAGATGGTTCCTATCGTGATAAGTTTCTATATCCACGCATTCAAGTAAAAATTTTAAATGAACAAATTCATTTTGTTGCTATTTCTGAAGGTGTTGATCCAATTAAAGATATATTATCAAAATTAGATGAGCTTGATTTTGGTAATATAACCTTTGAGGTCTCAGATACAGAAATTGAAGAACAAGAAGATTACTTCAAACCAATATCTAAGCTAATAAGTTATCGTTTTGTTACACCTTGGATTGCTTTAAATCAAGCAACTGGGAATCGTTATCGTAGTTTAAAAAATGAAGAAAGAGCTAGTTATTTAAATAACCTTCTTGGACAAAACATCGTTTTTATATCTAGAGAAATGGGCATAGAATTAGATAATAATATTTTTACAAAAGTAAAATCGCCTTCATTATTCCCCAAAACAGTAGATGAAAATAATTGGGGAGCTTTTGATGGTGAATTTGAAACAAACTTTATTTTGCCAAATTATTTAGGAATTGGGAATGGGATTACCCGTGGTTATGGAACAATATTAGGTTTATTTGAACCTGAATCTCTTTCAGCTAAAGAAGGGGCGTTAGAGAAAACAGAATTAGATCCTACATCTTTTGATGACCCAGAACTTCAAGAAATTGATGTACAAAAAGTACCTCGCCCTAAGAAAACAAATGGAAAATCAAAATTTAGAAAAAAGAAGACCAGGCGTAGTAAAAAAATACTTTCAGAAGAATTTGATATAGAATCTGATGAAAGACCAAAAAGAAAAAAGAGCTTAAGACAAGGTGGTAAACCTATGCATTCAAAAAAACATGGTAAACCTAATAAGCCTTCTAATAAATCTTCAGAAAATGAAATTAATTTCAATTCAGAAGAATATCATAAAAAGCAACATAGTTTTTAAGGGGCCGCTTCATGACAGTTCTAGCCGATCGCGTTGAACGAGTAAAGCCTTCCTTTACACTTGAAATGACATCACGTGCAGCCGAGCTTGTATCTCAAGGGGTTGATGTGATTGATTTTAGTGCAGGCCAACCTGATTTTAATACTCCACTAAATATACGTGAAGCTGCAGTTAAAGCAATGGACTCAGGTAAAACTAAATATACTGCTGGGGCAGGTACAATTGAGTTAAGAGAAGCTGTTTGTGACAAGCTATATCGTGAAAATTCTTTGAAAATTAATCCTAATGAAGTGTTGATTTCTAATGGAGAGAAGCAAAGTCTTTATCTTGTTTGCCAAGCATTATTTCAGGCAAATGATGAAGTGTTAATTTTTAAACCTTATTGGGTATCTTTCCCTGAATTTGTAACACTTTCAGATGCTAACCCAATTATTGTTGAAACGCTATCAAAAAAGAATTTTGAACCTAATATTGAAGATTTAAAATCAAAAAGTTCTAATCGAACCAAAGGAATAATTTTAAATTCTCCATCAAACCCGACTGGAAGTGTTTGGTCTGATGAGGCCACTCTAAATGTTCTATCTATAGCAAAAGAAAATAATTGGGTTGTTATTTCAGATGAATGCTATGAAAGATTGGTTTTTGATGGCGAGTTTACAAGTGCACAGAAATTAAACATTGATAATAATATTGGTGCTAATATCATAACTTGCATGAGTATGTCAAAAACTTATTCAATGACGGGATGGAGAATTGGTTATGCTTTTGGCGATAAAAAAATAATCAAAGCAATGACTAAAATTCAAGGACAAGCTACATCCTGTGCTAATTCTATAAGTCAATCAGCATCAGTTGAAGCTTTGACTGGTGACCAATCAGCAGTTGAACTAATGAAAAATAAATTTAAAGAGCGTAGAAATTTAATGGTTACTTTATTAAATGAAATACCTGGTACACAATGTGATTTACCGGGAGGCGCCTTTTACGCCTTTCCAGATTTTTCATATTATTTAGGTAAATCTTTTAATAATGTAAAAATTAAAGATTCATTTGACTTATCTGATTTATTTCTTAATGAAGCACAAGTCGTTACGGTCCCAGGAGATGGATTTGGAGCGCCGGGTCATATTAGATTCTCTTACCCCGTGAGTGGTGACTTGATTCGTAAAGGCCTGAAGAGAATTAAAAATATTTTAGAAAAATTAATTTAAGTTTTAAAAGGAAAAAAAATGAAAGTAAACATACATCCAGATTATAAGTTAAGTACTGTAACTTGTTCTTGTGGCCACACATTTCAAGTACATGGTACAATGGGAGATCAAACTATAGAGCTCTGTTCTGAATGCCATCCGTTTTATACCGGTAAGCAAAAATTAGTGGATACAGCAGGCCGAATTGAGCAGTTTAAAAAGAAATACGGCAAAACAAGTAAATAATATTAAAATAGGGATGGCATAATCATATTTATTTGAAAATGTCACTTTTTTTATGATTAAAACAATTCTTCTTACAATTATGAAGCCTTCTATATTAGTTGGTGGGCAAGCTGTCATTGAAGGTGTTATGATGAGAGTTCCTGGAGCTTATGCTACTGCTGCTCGTGATCCTGAAGGGAAAATTCATGTTGATAAACATGAGTTTAAATCAATAACTGAAAAGTCGAAAATTTGGAATAAGCCAATTTTTCGAGGGATGGCGGGACTTTTTGAAGCCATGAAAATGGGAATGTCAACATTGCAATGGTCAGCTGACATAGCCATGCCAGAAGAAAAAGATAAAAAGCCGAACCCTATTGTAGAAATTTTTTCAACAATTTTCGCCATAGGATTAGCATTAACTTTATTCATGATTGCTCCTATGTGGCTAACGACAAAACTTTTAGACGTTGAACGTGAAGCGGTAGCTTTTAATGTAGTATCTGGAGTATTTCGAATAACTTTTTTTATAATTTACCTTTTCCTTATTTCATTTATGAAAGATGTAAGTCGCTTATTTCAATATCATGGGGCAGAGCATAGAGTTGTATATAATTTTGAGTCAGGAAAAAATGTTGATATTAATAATGCGCAATCATTCCCCACTCAGCATCCTAGATGCGGCACTAGCTTTATGTTTATCGTTTTGCTATCAGCTATAATTATTTTTTCGATAATCGATTCAATTGTAATCTCTATTATAGGAGAAATAAGTCTGCCTATTAGACTTTTAGTCCACTTACCAATGATTCCATTGGTAACTGGTTTATCTTATGAAGTAATTAAAATAACGGCACGAAAAGGTGATAGCTTTATTTTTAAAATGTTACGAGCACCTGGACTTTGGCTTCAAAACATCACAACAAGTAAGCCAGAAGACAGAATGGTAGAAGTCGCTATTGTTGCTCTAAAAGAGGCTTTCGGCGATAAATTTGATGAGATGCAAGGAAAAGAGTATGTTGCGGAAGCAATTGGGTGATTAATAAGCTAAAGGATATTATTTCACACTTTGATTTGCTTGAAAAACAAATGGTCAAGCCAGATCTTATTAATGATCAAAATCGTTACACTGAATTAGCTAAAGAACATAGTCGTTTAAAGCCTGTTATTTTAAAGGCAAAAGAATATCTCATAATTCAAAAAAACATTGATGATGATAAAGAGATATTGTCTGGTGATGATGAAGAATTAAAAAATATTGCACAAAGCGAGCTTGAGGGGTTAGAAAAGTCCTTATTAAATCTAGAAGAAGAATTAAAAGTTCTTCTTCTTCCGCATGATCCAACTGATGACAAAAATACTATAATTGAAGTAAGAGCAGGGACAGGTGGGGATGAAGCAGCTCTATTTGCTGCGGATATTTATAGGATGTACACTCGATTTGCAGAAAGAAATAGCTGGAAATATGAGGTAATGGAATCCAATTCAATTGGTATTGGAGGGTTTAAAGAAATTATTTTCTCTGTAAAAGGTGAAAGTGTTTATGGAATGATGAAATTTGAGAGCGGGGTACACAGAGTTCAAAGAGTACCAAAGACAGAAACAAGTGGGCGAGTACATACTTCCGCTGCTACAGTAGCAGTTTTACCTGAAGCAGAAGAAGCAGATATTCAAGTAGTAGATGCAGAAATTAAAATTGATACATATAGAGCGAGTGGAGCAGGTGGTCAACATGTCAATAAAACTGAATCAGCTATTAGGATTACTCATATTCCTACAGGCCTGGTAGTTACTTGTCAGGATGAAACTTCGCAACACAAAAATAAAGCTGCAGCTTTAAAAGTTTTGCGCTCAAGGTTATTAGCTGCTGAGCAAGATAAACTAGCAAAAGAACGGGCTGCTACAAGACGAGATATGGTTTCAACCGGAGATAGGTCAGCGAAAATCAGAACATATAATTTTCCTCAAGGAAGAATTACTGATCATCGAATTAATTTTACAGCTTATAATCTTGAAGGTGTTATGGATGGTGATATATATGATATTATTGAAAACTTGAAACTTGCAGATCAGCAAGCTCAGTTGGCATCTGTTGTTGAATAATTGAAAGTTTCAATAAATGGCGTTAAAAGAACTTGGCGTATAATTGATATTATAAAATGGGGTGAGGGCTATTTTAAAACAAAAGACTTTGATAGCCCAAAACAAGAAATAGAGTGGCTTCTTTGCGATTTATTAGGATTAAAAAGAATTGACTTATATGTTAAATTTGAAGACAAAATAAATGATGCTAATCTTAATAAATTAAAAAGCTGGATTAATCGAAGAGTTAAGAGGGAACCACTTCAATATATTACCGGTAAAACAGAGTTTTATGGATTAAAATTTAAAACGACTCCTCAAGCTTTAATTCCTCGTCCGGAGACCGAACGATTAGTTGAAATCGCTCTACATAATATTGGGGAAAATTCTGACTCAAAACTATTAGAGATTGGCACTGGCTCAGGTTGTATTCCAATAGCTATTAGTAACGAAAAACCTAGTTTAAATATTCTTTCTTTGGATATATCTAAGAGTGCTTTAGAATTAGCAGAAATAAATGCTGAATTAAATAATTGTAAAAATATTAAATTTTTAGAAATGGATTTTCTAAATGAGACTCCAAAAGGTAAATTTGATATCCTTCTATCAAACCCACCTTACATACCTGTAAAAGAAATTGAAGGCATTATGCCTGAAGTAAAAAACTATGAACCCAGGGTTGCATTAACAGATAATGAGGATGGCTTAGCTTTTTACCATCGTATTGCAAAAAAAATAAAAACTTTAATAAAACCTAAAGGGATAATATTACTTGAAGTTGGTTTAGGGGGGCACCCTCAAAAAGTATTTTCTTTATTTAAAGAAGCAGGGTTTAATCAATTAGAGTTAATAAAAGATTTTAATAACAATGAAAGAATACTAAAAATTTGTATTTGAGAGAAATTATTTAATACAATTTATTGCCAGTATCTGAGACACTCTGTATTTTTAAACTCAATAACTAACCAATCAATTTAATATTACATGACTTCAGAATTTGTTCACTTGCATAATCACTCTGATTATAGCCTTTTAGATGGGGCTCAAACTGTCCAAACATTAGTTAATACAATCGACGATCTAAGTATGGATTCGGTAGCGTTAACTGAGCATGGCAATATGTTTAGTGTAATCCCTTACTATAAGGCAGCAAACAAAGCTGGCATTAAGCCAATTATTGGATGCGAAACTTATGTTGCTACAGGAAGTCGGTTTGATAAAAAACCTCGCCCAGAAGGAGGTTGGGGCAATAATCATCTTGTCTTGTTAGCTCAAAATTATAAAGGTTATCAAAATTTAATGAAGCTTGTAACTCATGGATATCTTGATGGCTTTTATTACCGACCAAGAATAGATGTCGACCTTCTAAGAGAAAACAGTGAAGGTTTAATTTGTCTTTCGGGATGTTTGAAGGGTGAAGTCACAGAAAAAATGTTAAAAGATGATTGGGCAGGAGCAAAGGAAGCAGCATTACGCTTTGCGGAAATATTTGATGGAAGATTTTATCTAGAAGTTCAAAATCACGGTATCCCAGATGAAATTCAAAATATTCAAAATATGAAGAAGCTTGCATCTGAGTTAGATCTGCCATTGGTTTGCACAAATGATGCACACTACGCTAAACATGAGCATTGGGAAGCTCATGATGTTCATATTTGCTTAGGGACAGGTAAAGATAGAGACGATCCTAATCGCTTACGATATGCCACCCCAGAATTTTATTTTAAGACACAAGACCAAATGTTTGAAATGTTTAAAGATGTACCAGGCGCAATAGAAAATACCCGTAAAATAGCAGATAGTATTGATATTGAGCTACCAATGGGAGATTATCATTTACCAAATTTTCCGTTACCTGAAGATGCGTCTAGTGACAAACCAGATGAATATTTGAAAACTTTATGTAAGCAAGGAGTACAAAATCTGTATGGTGATTTAAGTCCTGAATTAGAAACTCGATTGAATCATGAACTAAATGTGATTGATCAAATGGGCTTTGCGGGGTATTTTTTAATTACTGCAGATTTTGTTAAATATGCTAAAGACAATAACATTCCTGTTGGTCCAGGTCGTGGATCAGCAGCTGGAAGCTTAGTGTCATATTCATTAGGCATTACTACAATTGATCCAATTAAACATAAATTACTTTTTGAAAGGTTTTTGAACCCTGATAGAATATCGATGCCAGATATAGATATAGATTTTTGTATTGAACGGCGTG
>Ga0315316_10004340_pt1 | contig 10348 bp, 11 predicted proteins | sample M160m3416metaG_FD_203702 | JGI IMG/M metagenome (GOLD analysis project Ga0315316, IMG submission 203702) | Ammonia-oxidizing marine archaeal communities from Monterey Bay, California, United States - M1 60m 3416 | ecosystem: Environmental > Aquatic > Marine > Intertidal zone | place: USA... | reverse complement strand
TAAACTAATATACAAAGCTAAGAGTGTTATGAATAACGGTGGTATTTTTATTATTCATGATTTTATGGTAGAGGATGATAGAAATGGGCCACATTTAGCTGCATTATGGCAGTTACAGCATTTAGCATTTACTCCTACTGCTAAATCTATAACACCAAAATGGATCAGTAAAACTTTGGTAGAGAGCGGTTTTAGTGACATATTTTGTGATAATTTAATTCCTGGTATGACTAAAGTTATACGTGCAATAAAACCTATCGCTTAAATTATCTTGTGTTTAGTAGATTGAAAAATTACAAGAAAGGTTAGTCCTATACTTGACATCCACCACGCTTGGAAAACACCAAAACTTAAATTAGAAATTATAAAAATGGTTACTATAGAAGAACATACTCCTGTTCCTAGAATATAGGATTCTTTTCGTATATTTATCCCATATTGAATAATTTTTATCCATACAATACTCATTATGATTATTCCTAATAACCCTAATTCAAGCCAAATTTCTAAAAAATTATTATGAGGGTGAAGAGGAATACCACCTTTAATTTCCTGATTGGAATTTGGTATTTTTAAAATAATATTTTGACCAATTAATCTGGATGTTCCTGCACCAAAGCCTAATAAAGGTTTATTATGTATTTGATTTCCTACGTATTCCCAAACTAATAATCTATGTATAATAGAACCACCTATGGATGTTTCCTGCCATGCTAAATTATCTTTTTGTTTTTCAGAATAAATTTCTTTTTCTATAGACCCTATTAAAGGACATATTTTTGAAGAAAATATAGGTAAAAATAATATAAAAATTATTGATATTATGCCAAAGTATTTAAAAGCTCTTGGTCCAAAAATATAAATTATTAATGATGCTAACAATGCACATATTAAAGCTACTTTAGAAGAATCATTTGGTCCTAGTATGATAATACTAGTTATTACAGTAAATACGATAAAAGCTTTTAAATACTTATTCTTATTTATGTATAAAGATACAGATAAAGGCATTAACATAGTTAAAATGATGATTCCTCTACTAAAGTTAGAACTAATACTGGTAGGTTTGTCCCCAACAAGTATAGCTAAGCTAGATCTAATTTCTGTTTCTAAAATAAGGTCAGATAAAATAAATATTGAGGTAATAATTATTGGATAACCTATAACATTCTCTAGTTTAGACATATTCTTAATAATATTTATATTTAAACTTATATATATAGCAGTTATTATACCCGACATTGAAACAACTACTTCAAGAGTTCTATCTTGATTTATAGACCAGATAAAAGACAAACCTATAACTATTATAGATAATAAAAAAATATAAGAATTATTTAAGCTAGGTTTTATTTTATTTGTTAACAAATATAATAAAGCTGTTATTGCAAATAAGCTTAATAGTAACCATTCTCCTATTGGAGCAAAATAGCCTATTGGTACAATCAATGCTATAGTAAAATAATTTGTAAAATTAAATATATTTTTAAAATATTTATCTATCATTATGTTTATTTGATAGATTATTTTTAAAAGGGTTTCTAGTATTTAATATTAAATTAAATATGAATATTTTAAATGTATAAGTTACTAATTATTATAAATTAGGAAGTTAAATGATAAATTCGGATTCTATGACGCCAATAAAAGCTTTTAAGCGAATTTGGAAAAGCTATGCTAAGGAACATCTTTTTTCTTTTATAATTGCTAACCTATTTATGTTGTTTATTGCGGGCACCACAGCACTTTATCCTATAGTTATAGACTACGCATTTTTATCACTTGAAGAAGCTGACTGGTCAAAAATTATTTTAATTCCTATATTTATAAGTATATTAACTCTTATAAAAGGTGCTGCTTTATACAAGCAAACAGTTATAATTAATACTTTAGTTCAATCTATAATCTATAAAATACAATCTACGTTATATAATTCCTTATTAAAATTAGATCTGGATGTGATTAATATCACTAGAGTAGGAAATTTACAGGCAAGAATAATGAATGATGTAAATTTAATGAAAGAAGCTTTAATTAGAAGTTTTAATAATTTAATAAGAGATTCTTTTACACTAATTGGTTTGATAATTTCAATGTTTTGGTTGAATTGGGTTTTAGCATTGGCTGTAATAATTGTTTATCCAATAGCAGTATTTCCAATTGCAAAAATAGGAAAAAGAAGTAGAAGTCTATCTAATTTAATGCAGGAGCATATAGGCAAGTCTTCAGCCTTTATAACGGAAAGTTTTTCCGGAGCTCGATTAATTAAAAGCTATCAATTAGAAGATATACAAAATAAAAAAGCTAAAAATTATTTTAAAGAATTAAAAACTATTATTGTAAAAGTAATTTCGACACGAGCAGCTTTAGAACCGGTAATGGAAATAATTGGGGGTATTGCTATCTCATTAGTGATTCTTTTAGCTGGTTGGCAGATAGTCTCTGGCCATAGTACGGTAGGGGAATTTTCAGGTTTTATTAGTGCGTTATTAATAGCCGTCGGGCCAGCTAGAGCATTAGGTACTTTAAATTCTGTTCTTCAGGAAGGCACTGCAGCCGCTAATAGAGTATTTGGAGGAATAGATTCTAATTCAAAAGTTATTGATGCAAATAATGCTGAAGAATTGAAAAATATTGATGGAAGAATAACTTTTAGAAATATTATTTATAAATATTCAGATAAAAATATTCCAGCTTTAGATGATATTAATTTAGAAATAAACTCTGGAGAGTCTATTGCTTTTGTTGGGCCCAGTGGATCTGGTAAATCAACTTTAGTTAATTTAATTTTAAGGTTTTTTGATCCTAATAGTGGAGAAATTTTAATTGATGGCAAAAATATTAAGGAGGCTAGGATATCCTCTTTAAGAAAAAATATTGCTATTGTTTCTCAAGATACTTTACTTTTCCATGGAACGATATCTGAAAATATAGCATTTGGTAAACGTAATTCTCAACAATTAGATATAGAATCTGCAGCAAAAGAAGCAGGGGCTGATGAATTTATCAAAGTTCTGCCAGAAGGTTATGAGACATTGGTAGGAGAGAATGGTGCTAATTTATCTGGTGGTGAAAGGCAGAGAATAGCAATAGCTAGAGCAATATTAAGAGAACCAGCAATATTAATTCTTGATGAACCAACCAGTTCATTAGATGCTGAAGCGGAAGATAAAATTAAACAAACACTTGCAAATATTGCTAAAAATAGAACAACTATAATAATTGCACACCGGTTATCGACTATTACCAATGCAGATAGAATTGTAGTATTAGATCAAGGTAAAATTTCTTCTATAGGAAATCATGAAGAGCTCTTAGAAATATCACCTTTATATAAAAAATTGGCCCTACTTCAGAATATAGAATAGTTTATTCACTCTCTTCTCAAAATATAGCTACTGATAATTTCACTTATTTTTTTTACTTTAAATGAGGCTTTTAATTTTTTTGGCTCATAATCTTGTTCTACCCATTGCAAAAAGGGTTTATTATTATTACTTTCTAAATAATTCTCAAAAAAGGCATCTAGAATTCCTGTTTTAGCATATTTGAGATGTAAATACTTAATAGATAACTGGTTTTTTGCTTCATCAACAGATTTATTTTTGTTTAAAATTAAATATAATGCAGACATTAGTCCAGCCCTATCAGCTCCTGATTTACAATGCATTATTATGGGGTATTCTACTTCTTTAAATAATTCTTTTGCTGCTAATATCGTTTCAACTTTTGGAGTATCTCGAGATGTCACAGGAAAGTTAATTAATTTAATATTGTGTTTATCGCATGTTTCCTTTTCTAAATAATAAGAGGAGCAATGTCTGATGCCTCTTAAATTAATTATTGTCTTTATTCCTCTCTTATTTTTGTCAGCTATAATTTGCCAAGGAAAGGGTTGATTTGAACGATATACATTATTTGAAATTTGATAGAGGGATCTCCATTTAAAACGAAAAATACCATGATCTACAAATATTAAGTCAATATAGGAGCATAATTTACCAAAAAGGCCTGAAGTATTACCTTTATTCCAAATAATGTTACTAATTTTATCTCTCCATAATATAAAAAATTATTGCTCTTTATTTAATTTATAAAATTTAATAAATTAAATACATACAATTAATTAAGTTGGATTGAAATGAATTTAAATAATAAAGATAATATTAAAGTAAAATTAAAAAATAAAAAATTAAGATTAGTACTAGAGATGAAAGAAAATTTAAAAAAAAGAAAAGCTCAAATTAAAGCAAGAAAACAGAAACTTAAGGAAGATTAAGTTATATGTTTGAGTATATCTTTTATCTATAGTAATTATTATATTAAAAATTAATTTGGTTGTAAGGATAAATCATGTCAATTATGCCTGATTCTTGGATTAAAAAAATGGCTAAGGAAAATAATATGATTCAACCTTTTGTAGAAGAGCAAAATAAGAATGGCGTAATAAGTTTTGGAGTTTCTTCTTATGGCTATGATGCAAGAGTATCTGATGAGTTTAAGGTTTTTACTAATGTAAACAATGCCCTAGTAGACCCAAAAAATTTTTCTGAGGCTTCATTTATAGAAAGAAAAGCAGATAGCTGTATTATTCCACCTAATAGCTTTGTTCTAGCTAGGACAGTCGAATATTTTAAAATTCCTAGGGATGTTTTAGTAATATGCCTAGGAAAATCTACTTATGCAAGATGTGGTATTATTGTAAATGTAACTCCTCTTGAACCCGAATGGGAAGGACATGTTACCTTAGAGTTTTCAAATACTACTCCTTTACCTGCCAGGGTATATGCTAATGAAGGCGCCTGTCAGTTTTTATTTTTAAAAGGCGATATAGCTTGCGATGTATCTTATCTTGAGAGATCAGGAAAATATATGGGTCAACGTGGCGTAACTTTGCCTAAACTTTGATTGATAAATAGCTATGGATAAAATATCAATCCTTGGTGGAAAGACCCTTGAAGGAAATATTACAATTAGTGGTTCTAAGAATGCTGCCCTACCTATATTAGTTGCGACCTTGTTAACCAGAGAAATTTCTAATTTACGCAATGTTCCAAATTTATTAGATGTTACTACTATGAAGGAACTATTGATATCTCTAGGTATTAATATTATATCAAAAGAAAAATCATTATTATTAGAACCAACTGATAATATCTCTACCCATGCTGATTACGAGTTAGTTAGAAAAATGAGAGCTTCAGTTTTAGTCCTAGGGCCTTTATTATCCAGGTTTGGTGAGGCAGAGGTTTCTTTACCAGGGGGGTGTGCAATTGGGTCTCGGCCTGTTGATATTCATATTAGTGCTTTGAAAAAGATGGGTGCTAGGGTAGAAATTAAAGATGGATATATTAAAGCTAAGGTTCCTAATGGAAGATTGATAGGTGCAGATATTACTTTTCCTAAAGTTAGTGTAGGTGCTACAGAAAATATAATAATGGCAGCATCTTTGGCAAAAGGTAAAACTATAATAAGAAATGCTGCATTAGAACCAGAAGTAGATGATTTAATTATAGTACTAAATAAAATGGGTGCTAGCATTCGTAGAGGTTCTAAAAAGAAAATTGAAATTGAGGGAGTAACATTTTTAAAAGGTTTTTCCCACTCTGTTATGCCAGATAGAATAGAGGCTGGAACATATGCTATGGCTGCAGTCATAACTTCTGGAAAAATAAAATTATTAAATGCTGAAGAAAAATATTTAAAAAATGTATTATTATATTTAAATAAGGTTGGTGCCATAATTGAAACTAAAAATAACAGTATAAATATTGAAGGACCTAAGATCATTAATAATATAGGTATAAAAACAGAAGTCTATCCTGGTTTTCCAACAGATTTGCAAGCTCAGGCAATGGCGTTAATGTCAATAGCTAATGGAGCATCAGTTATAGAAGAAAGTATATTTGAAAATAGGTTTATGCATATTGCAGAATTAGTTAGATTTGGGGCAAATATTAAAGTTGAGGGCGTAAAAGCATTTATAAAAGGCAGTAAATCTCTAAATGGTGCTCAAGTTATGGCTACAGATTTAAGAGCTTCATCATCACTAATTTTGGCTGGATTAAAGGCTGAGGGTAAAACAACAATTAACCGAGTTTACCATTTAGATCGTGGATATGAAAATTTAGAAAAAAAATTATCTATGTGCGGTGCCAGTATTCAAAGGATATAATTAAATTTATGATTAATATTAATTATAAGCCACTGAAACTTAGAGCAGAAGATGATAAAGATTTAGAAATCCTTTCAAAGTATTTATTTGAAGCAATATGCTTTGATAATGAGATGAAATTTATAAGAGAGAAAAATATTTTTTTACTATCAGTAGAAAGATTTACTTGGGAATCTTATGAAGGTAAAGATGAAAATTTATTACAAGTTTTATGTATTATACAAATACATTTTATAGATTCTTTTATTACAGAAAATATATTAAATAAAGAAAGTAAAGGTTTACATAGCTTAATCTCTATTGCATATGATAAACAAATATTAATGTTTACTTTTGATAATAAGGCTACTATTAGGTTTAATTTAAAAAAATTAAAGTTGTATATAGAGGATATTGGTAAACCATCTAAACCAGCAATAGTTCCCGTAAGGAATAAAAGGTGAAACATGAATGACATTAGATCAGAAAATATTATTATTGCTGTTCCTAAAGGAAGAATTTTAGAAGAATTAGTTCCTTTGATGGAAAGGGCAAAGATCATTCCTGAAAAAGCATTTTTTGATGATAAAGACAGAAGGCTTCTTTTTTCTTCAAATATACCTTGGTTAAAAATAATTAGAGTAAGAAGTTTTGATGTTGCTACATTTGTTGCTTTTGGCGGTGCTGATATTGGTGTTGCCGGCTATGATGTGGTAAAAGAATTTAATTATCCGGAATTATATACACCAATTGATTTAAAGATTGGCTCATGCCATTTATCTGTAGCCGAGCACAAGAGTTTTAATAAAATTGATAATTTTCAATTAAAAATTGCTACTAAGTATCCTAATATAACAGGAGAATACTATGCAAAAAAAGGTATAAATGTAAATTGTATAAAGATGAATGGAGCAATGGAAATAACGCCAAAGCTTGAAATGGCTGATAAAATTGTTGATCTGGTTTCATCAGGGAAAACTCTTATAGCTAATGATTTAGTTGAAGTAGAAAATATATTAGAGGTGACATCTCATTTAGTAATAAATAGAACAGCTTTTAAAATCCGTTCTGAAAATATCCGTCATATAATGATTCTTTTTAGGGAGGCACTAAATGAATAAAATTCTTCATTTTGAGAGTAAAGATTTTGCCAAAAAACTTAATAACTTTATTTCAAAAAATAGAGGTACAAGCCCTGATATTGCCGATGAAGTTAAAATTATAATTGATAGTGTTATTGATAAAGGTGATGAGGCACTTAGTGAGTTAACACTTAAATATGATGATTTTGATATTTTAAAATATGGTATTTTAGTTGAGGAAGAAGATATAAATATTGCATATAAAGAATGTAACAAAGAGTTAGTAAATGCTTTAGAAGAAGCTGCTGAAAGAATTGGTGATTTTCATAAAAAACAACTTCCTAGCAATATAAGTTATAAAGACGAAAGTAATGTTAATTTGAGTTCTAGGTGGACAGCTTTAGATTCTGTTGGATTATATATTCCAGGTGGAAAAGCTTCTTATCCAAGCTCCGTAATTATGACAGCTATTCCTGCAAAAATAGCAAAAGTTCCAAAAGTCTCAATGTGTGTCCCTAGTCCAAGTGGACATTTAAATCCATCTATATTAGCGGCTGCTAAAATTTGTGGTATTAGTAACATATATAAAATTGGAGGTGCCCAAGCTATTGCAGCTATGGCTTATGGAACACAAACTGTAAATAAAGTGAATAAAATATTTGGACCTGGTAATGCATGGGTTGCAGAAGCTAAAAGACAGCTTTTTGGAAAAGTAGGTATTGACATGGTAGCAGGTCCATCAGAAATATTAGTAATATCAGATAGTAAAAGTAATCCGAATTGGATTGCAGCTGATTTATTGTCACAGGCTGAGCATGATATTGAATCTCAGTCAATTTTAATTACAGATAATTTAGAATTTGCTGAAAAAGTAGAAAGAAAGATAAATAGTTTAATAGAAACTTTAGGTAGAAAGAAAATTGTAAAAGCTAGCTGGAATAATAATGGAATAATTATTGTATTAAAAAATCTACAGCAATCTGTAAATATAGTAAACAAAATAGCACCTGAACATTTAGAAATATCTGTGGAAAACCCAAAAGAAATTGCTGAAAAAATAAATAATGCGGGATCTATATTTCTAGGACGTTTTGTTCCTGAAGCTATAGGTGATTACATAGCGGGTCCAAATCATGTTCTACCTACTGCAAGAACTGCTAAATTTTCTTCAGGTATTTCTACAATAGATTATATGAGAAGAACTTCTTTAATAGAGTGTGATTTAGATGCTTTATTAAAAATAGCTCCATCGGCTATTAAGATAGCAGAAAATGAGGGTTTAGATGCGCATGCATTGTCAATGAAGATTAGAGTGAATAATAAAAATGAAATATAATATTAAAAAAATTAGTTTCAAAAAAACTAATTTTAACCATATTAATGTAGAAAATGATAAAGATATTAAAATAGCTATTTATGATATTATAGAAGATAATAGTTTTAAATTATTAGGATTTAGTGAAAATGAGTATGACTTAGAAGTGTTATTTCAAGAAAATATTTTAACGCTTTCTGTTACCTCATCCTCTAAAAAACATAATTTAAAAACCTTTTCAGTAAATATAGGAAGTTTAATTAAGGTTTTAAAAGACTATATCGTTTTGTGTAATTCATATTATGAATCTATAAAGTCATCTCCTATACAAAAAGTTGAAGCCCTAGATATGGGGAGAAGAAGTTTACATGATGATGCTTCACATGATCTAATAAATAAGTTAAAAGAGTATATTGATATGGATTTTAATACTGCTAGAAGGTTTATAACATTATTTAGTATTATCCAAAGAAAATCATTACTAGGAGAGAAGATTTTTATATAGCACTATCTACAAGATTTTAATTAATAAAGGGATTAATATGGCAAAAGAAGATCTATTGGAATTTGATGGAATAGTTGATGAAATTTTACCTAATGCAATGTTTAAGGTTATTCTTGAAAATAAGCATGAAGTTTTGGCCCATACAGCAGGAAGAATGAGAAAACATAGAATACGTGTTTTAGCTGGGGATAAGGTTACAGTTGAAATGACGCCTTATGATTTAACTAAAGGCAGAATTATCTATAGACATAAGTAAATAGATCTTGATTGAAGGTAATTATAAACTCGTACTAGCATCTTCCTCAGAAAGAAGATTATTACTACTTAAAAGAATAGGATATAATCCTGATGTAATAGATGCTCCAGCCATAGAAGAATATTTTAAAGTTAATGAAAAGCCAGGCGTATACGTAAATAGAATTGCTAAAGCTAAGGCAGAGAAAATATCTCAAAGACACAAAGATAGTTATATTATTGCGGCTGATACAGTGATTTATTCAGGGGCAAAGTTTTATGGTAAGGTGTCGAAGAAAGAAGATGCATTTAGAACTATTAAAAAACTATCTGGTAGAACGCATAGAGTATATGGAGGAATATGTGTGATTTCTCCTAACAAAAATATTCTATTAAGAACAATAATTACAAAAGTATCTTTCAGAGCAATTAATGATAAAGAGATTCATGATTATATTTCTACTGAAGAATGGAAAGACAAAGCAGGATGTTACGCTATTCAAGGAATGGCTTCAAAATTTGTAAAAAGAATTAATGGAAATTATGATAATGTCGTCGGTTTAAGTTTGATAGATGCTTATAAAATGCTTAAGGGTATAAAGCTATAATAAATATTTTTATATTTTATTTAAATTTAAGCATACTTTTCTTTACATATTTCAATCTATCTATTAAAAAACCATATATATGGAGCCCAAATAGCTCAGTTGGTAGAGCAAGCGACTGAAAATCGCTGTGTCGTTGGTTCAATTCCATCTTTGGGCACCATATATTCTTTATTTTTCAGACAAAAGAGTTCTCTACAAGTACTATAGTAGGATAGTAGATTAGAATTGTTACATTCTATAAATAATTATACTAATAACCGTAAATAAAATTATTACAGCCACAATACACATTAAAACACATAAACTCATATTTTTAAATATCCTCTAATATCAATCTATTATTGGGTAGGCCCATTATTCCCAGCTTCCCAATAGGAAGTGTCTCTTTCAAACTTTTTAGTAGTATTTGGATTGAATGGGCACTCTGATATTTTTGCCATTGAGGGCTGT
>Ga0315316_10004338_pt1 | contig 10352 bp, 7 predicted proteins | sample M160m3416metaG_FD_203702 | JGI IMG/M metagenome (GOLD analysis project Ga0315316, IMG submission 203702) | Ammonia-oxidizing marine archaeal communities from Monterey Bay, California, United States - M1 60m 3416 | ecosystem: Environmental > Aquatic > Marine > Intertidal zone | place: USA... | reverse complement strand
ACACCGTGATCATGACGCCAATCCAGGGCTGAGCGACGAAGACTGTCGCTCGCACTCCGGACTGAGTTACGCCCAGCGCCACCAGCACCTGAACGCCAAGCCGCAGTCGCCATGACAGATTCCAGCGATCATCGGCCAGTCCCATTGTGAACAGTACGACAGCTCCGACCATAATGCCGATCGCCTGCTGACGCAGAACCATGTCACCGCTGATGCCGGATCGAAGTTCTGCCAGCGCCGCAGGAGCCAGTCTGATCAGGTCGCCGGCAAAGACCACCAGCAGAATTGGCACAAGTAATCCCAGAAGCACGGCGATCCCGCCACCCATGGGAGTCGGTGTCACGTGGACTTTTCGCAGCCCTGGCTGATCGACCAGTCCCATAGGTGGAGCCAGCCGGCGAATCATGGGGGTGAGCAGGAGCGACGTGATGAACGCGGCGCCAAATCCTGCTGCTGCAAAAGTGAACATGAAACTGCTTTTGAAGTGTCGTTACGAGAGGATGTGTCTGAAAATTGGAGTTCTCAAATCCTCAATTCGATTACAGAAATCGTGCAGTTCAGACTCCATGTGTCGGGGACGACACTGCCGCAATACGATACGAGCTGTAGTCTTTGTTCTGTTCGGACTTTCAACTCGGTGTCAGGAATCGTCTGAGGACAATCGTACTGCGTCGTCTTATTTCGGGTGGCTCAAAGTCACTGAATGCCCCTTAACGCAGTTTCAAGCCAAAGCTTGGAACGATGAAGGTGCCGAATTCGGCAGGTCTGAACAGGAATGCAATCTGCACCAGGATCGTTGCGAAACGTCACAATTCAATTCTGAAGTGAGACTTCTGTCCATACGCAAAGTAATGGAATTCTGAGAGGGGCAAACTCGGCTTCCCAGCCATTCGGCTGCCAATGATCACGCTGAAGCGTTGTAAAATCGGCACATTCGCTGTTCGAGTGCCCTGGGAATTGCAGAAAACGACCTTCGTGAACGTATCGAATTGTAGTTTTTGGCAGTGTCGACTACCTGATTAGTGGTGGTTTGGGTCAGGTGGAAGATGTTTGGTGCAATGGAGTTATGGAAATGTGTGAAAGTTTTCAGCATCTTTGGCGCGACACTTGCGAATACTTGTCATCAGAACGAGACATTAATCGTTCGACAGGAATCAATGTGAAAAGGAGAAATGCGGTGAGAACTCAGGTCACTCCCAAAATTATTCGCCGACTGGTCGCTGCGGATGGCTACATGGAACTCAATATGCCACACCGAGCTGTGACGGAACTTGAGAAGGTCGACAGCGCTGGTCCGCTGGAAGGGCCACGCCGACTGTTACTGGGAATTGCCCTGAAACGTTCGGGAGATGAAGACATGGCTATTCCGCATCTCGAAGCTGCGGCCCGTATGATGCCGTCTCCCGTGCGTCGTTTCGCGTGGAGCGAGTTGTCGAGTTGCTATCGCAGCATGGGCAGTGACGAACTGGCAGATCTTGCCGAAAAACTCGGTGGTGAAAGTGAATACGAACTGAGGATCGCATTGCCGTCAGCGGAGCTGACAATATCTTCAACCGAGGCTTTCTCTGAACTGATCTGACGTAAACACCTATGCTGTAAGTACTCACACGAAAACTTCTCCTGAGGATTTCGGTCACGACCGGGATCCTTTTTTCATGCGCGGTGTTTCCAACCCATATTGCACGCCGAAGATCATATTGGCTCGATTGTACGGCCAGCGTAATCTACGCGAACTGATCTTACTGTCCCTTGGTTCGATGGATCGAACACATGAACAAGTTACACCCGGCTGCAACGGCCGCACTCACTGCTGTCGTGCTGTTTTGTGGTTGTCGAGGTCGACAGCATGCTCATGTCCTGAACAAGACAGATCAGGACATGGTTGGCAGTCATGAGGCGGGCGCAGAGACGTGGAAGCCGCTGATCGATGAATCCGTCGCGCGCATGCTGGGTAGAGCCTGCACCGACGTCAGGACCGTGTCCTTTACGGAATCCGATGGTCAGCCGGTGCGAAATGTCTGCTTCGTGGGCGTAGAAAACCGCAGCATCGAGGAAGTCGGTGATTTTCGTGAGCAGATTTACGAACACATCGATGCATTGATCGGCCAGTCGGACCAGTTTCGCATGATCAGTCGTCGTTACGTTGAGGCTGCCATGGCGGAATGCCGCTGCCGTCCGGACGTTCTGGTGCTGCCGGAGAAGCAGCGTCAATTGCAGGCCGTGCTGGAGCGTACCGATCAGCCCTTTGATTATCTGCTGTTCGCTCAGATTACGTCCGGGACGACCCGCAGCAACAAGGATTATCAGCGAGATTACCTGTTGACTCTGGAACTGCTGGATATTCATTCCGGTGAATCTCTTAAGGAACGTGCGACGCTGCGAAAGGGCTATCACAAATCAAAGCTTGGTGAACTGCGTCACTACGGAAAATAAACATTATTAGCGGGCCCGGCTCGGTCTTGCCTTGAGCTGTTCAGGGGCCGCGCAAGATCCGGCGGCGTTGCGACGATGAGAAACGTACACGACTTTTCTGCCCCGTCTGACATTGCAGGGGGCAAGGGCTACCTGCTTTCAATGCGAACTTACAAATCTCTGTCATTGTTCTGCACAGGACTTTTCTGCATCGTGCTGCTGCTGAACGGTGGTTGCAGAACAGCCGCCAGACATCAGCTTGCAGCCGTTGCCCGAGTCGACAACGGGACTCCGGAAGCTGCGTTGGCGGAATTTGACAAGGCCGCTGAGGCGCGCGGTGCGGACATTGAGGTGATTGCGATCGATCGGGCGCTGACGCTGCTGATGACCGGCCAGCCGACCAGTTCAGAGGGAGCGTTTCGAGAGAGTCGCAAACGTCTGGACTTTCTGCGTCAGAAGGATCTTCGCGAACAGGCGGCTGCCCTGATGACCGATGACAAGGCTGTCGCATGGTCCGGTCGCGAATTCGAGCAGCGAATGGTGGATAACCTACTGATTCTATCCAGTCTGATGGGCAATCGGCAGGACGCCTTCGCCTATGCCGCTCAGACGACGGAGAAGCTGGCAGGGAACCGTCAGGAATTAAGCACATTACAGACAGAGCCTGAAGTGAATGCGCTGGGCCACTCTGAACAAAGTCAGGGGGGCATGGCACCGCCACGCTTTTCCGCGAATGCATTTTCGGCGTACCTGCATGCTGCCATACGGTCCGAAAATCCGATGGACGCGGACATCACGCAGCGAGCCATTCATCAGGTCAGCTACTGGTTGTCGTCATCGGACGAAGTCATGGTCAGTAAGCCATCTCCGATTATCAACGCCAGCTTTGGTACGAACAGTCAGCAGGGGAATGGCGTTGTGCATGTCATTACCTTTGCTGGTCGCGTTACGGACTGGCTGCCGGAACGAGCAGCGCCGACGTCGGCAGCACTGCTGATCGCAGATCAGATTCTTAGTGCTGCGGGTGAACACACGTTGCCGCCGACGGTTGCACCGGTACAGATTGCCAGGCCCGCGACGAGGGTCAGCACGCATCCACTGACGACCGTTGTTCGGCATGCCCGAGACGGGCAAGCGTCTGTCCGCAGCCGTGTGCTGGTTGATCTGAATCAGGCCGCGTGGGATTCCTATGACGCCGGCCGCAACAATCAGATAGCCCGAGCCGTATCGCGGCGAATCGTCAAGAAAGGGGCTGTGTACGCCGCCAAGGATCAGATGGCGGTGACAGGTGGTTCAGGCACGGACCTCTTGCTGAATCTGGGCGGTATTGCCTGGGAGGCACTGGAAAAACCCGATACGCGACATCTGCATCTGCTGCCGGAACGCATCGAAGTTGTTCAGGTGGAATTACCGGAAGGTGATCACACACTGGAAGTTTCATCGGTCGCCGCGGCCGGCATGTCGCTGGCACCTTCGCCGGAACCAGAATGGCGCGAGGTTTCGGTCCATGTGGAAGACGGTCGTAACACATTCGTTCTGTGCTTTCGCCCTCAACGATCACTGGTCAGTGTGCTCGCGAGCAGCGAATAACCCTGCACCATGCAGCTTAGTTAACGATCATGCCGGTGACGTTTAGTCGAAGAAGTTCCTGACGACCGCTGATCTTTACGACAAGCTGTTCAGAAAACCTTCCCGGTCGACTGGGGGCAACGAAGTCGAGCGGCACGGAATGAATTATCCGAGGCTCTTTTCCGATTGTGGCCTTGAAACAGTCGGCCATGCCTTCGCAATCGACAGATTCGATCGTGAAAGGTGTCCTTCCTTTGACAACGATCTGCTTCCTCGCGGTTCTGCCCGCTGGTACAACGCCGACATCGACCGTCTGAGGCACCACTGTGAATTCAGACGATACCGTGCCTTCTACCATCAGTGGCACATAAGGATTCGTCTGGTCGTTGGTCACAATCGTCACGAGGTCGCGGATTGGAGCCGCTTTTGCACTGTCGTTCAAGGTCATGGTCAGCTTGAACCTGACCAGTCCCGCTGAACGCTGAGGAGGACTGAGGGTCGCCTTCATATTCTTGTTGCCGAACTTGATATCGACAATGTTCCAGTCGGCACGACCGGCGTACGCGATTTCGACAACTGCGGTGCCTTCGGTACCGGCCTGGACCTCGCCGAATTTCAGCAGCCCCGGTGAGATCACGACGTCCGTCCGAATGTAGGCCGTAATAGGAATTCGGACCTCAGCGAATCGAGGGCTGTCAAACTTGATGATCAGGTTCGAGTCTTTTCGCCTGGAGAACTTCTGTGTGTTCATCTGTACCTGAACATGTGTCGATTCACCTGGCTGAAGCGTTTGTTTCCCGGTCGTTGCGGCGGAGCACCCACAGGTCGTGGTGACGTCAGATATGTGCACCATGTCAGGGTACACATTTTTTACTTCAATCAGTTTTTTCGCCTCAGACCCCGTTGCAATGACACCGAAGTTAATCTTCTTTGCAGCCACCATCTGTTGCGCCCACGGATCTGCAGACACATCGCCGGTTGTGATCACCAGGGTCAGAAGAACAACAATCGAATTTATGAGTTTCCTCATGTCAGGATCCATTTGCTGAGGTGTCACATGAATAAGTTACCGAAACTTCGGTTCCCGTGTTCTGCTTAACGCGAGGAACGACCGGGCGTGTGACTTGCAGTGAGGAAAACTGCAGACCAACGCAGCAGGAGGCGGGACCTAGCCGGATTAGCACGGCGCATGCATCAGCGGTACGTTAGACGCAACGCGGCAGCATGTCAATCAGTGAGTTTGAGACACAGGAGTGCGGGAAGGCTGTACGGTCTCAGGTGGAGGCGGCTTTGGTTGCTGGCGCAGACAACTGAAGTAAAAGTCAGGCGGAAGGTAAATCAGAACGGTCACCTTGCTGGTTGGGTTCTGCGCCCCGCCAGTCGCCCGATTCGTCTCGGGGGCGATCTGCCGATCTGTGTGTCCCTGACTGACGCAGCCACACTCGAACGGATTGAGGGCGTGCACTACTGAAACAGCGACACCCAGGCTTTAATGAGTGGGGCTATCACGGGAACGTTGGCCTTCACAAGGAAAACCAGCGGCGCGTACAGTGCATTAACAAGGACGCCGAATGTCGGCATGTCAAACTGCCGGACCATGAAAACTGCCGGGCCTGCCGTAATCACATAGCTGACAACGAACGCGAAGCCGGACAGCACAATACTGATGCGGCGATCACGTCTTGAAGCCGGGTCAAGATCGTTGACCGATCCCATATCGTCAGTCGAGAAACCGGCTTCGTTCTTCGGGAGTGGGCAGTCGGCAGGATTCATGTTTGCCAAACAACTTATATCGAAGGGAGGCCACGATTCGGTAACCGGCGTCACGTACTGGCCACGGGATCAGCCACAACATCGCCCCCAGTATACGCCAAGGGCCACCGATCCGCATCAGGATTCTGGCCATCGCACCTGAGCGATAGTACAGGCGTCCGTTATCTGAAAAAACGAAGGTGTTCAGGTTTTTCCGAACTGTATCCGGAACCAGGGCTGCCGCTGTTTTTCCCTGCAGCGGCGCAAACTTCAGGACCCTCTGTCGGTCTCGGGATAAGAAAAAGTTGATCGCATGATTGCACAGTCCGCACACACCATCGAAGAATACGATCGCGTCCTGGTCAGTGGTTTCGGAGTTGGCGGTGGACATGGCGGCTGTTGACAGGAAAACGGCAGTGTTTCTTAATAACCGTCGAACAACCGTGATCCTAACAGGTGATCCTGTCAGGTCGAAGTGTAGCCTGAATCCTTTCGCCTGGCACGTTTATTCGTTCCGAGGTACACTCCTTGGTCACGGCCGTCCCTGGCTTGGCGTTCTTCCTCGGGAAATGGAATGACTTCGTTCGACGAATCGAATCACTGCGATCAGCGATTTCTCAGGTCTCCGTCGTTTGTCGGTTATCTGGTGATGAGTTTTCTCACTGCCGTCAACGACAACATGTTTCGTTGGCTGATTGTTCCGATCGCGAAGTATCAGTTCACCAAAGCTGTTGATCTTACCGATGCTCAGCGCGAAGCCAATGAAGCGACAGTACTTTCGCTGGGGCTGGGATGTTTCATTTTACCGTTCATCGTATTTGCACCGTGGTCGGGATGGGTGGCGGATCGGTTCAGTAAACGCAGTTCCACCATCTGGCTCAAGGTCGCCGAAGCCATCATTATGCTTCTGGGGCTGCTTTCCATCTGGCTGAGCAACCTGACCGTCATGTACACCGTCCTGTTTCTGATGGGGACTCAAAGTGCATTGCTGAGCACCGCAAAGTTCGGCATCATTCCGGAAATCGTTCCGCGAGAAAAACTATCGGCCGCAAACGGACTGGCCGGGCTGGTCACTCTGATCGCTGTGATCGTGGGAACGGTTGCCGGTAACGAGTTGTACGCGGCGACCGGCCCTGATGGGCTTAGTCACCTCTGGATCTCCGCTACGGCATTGCTGGGTGTGGCTGTTGCCGGCATTGCGGCCAGCATCATGATTACTCACGTGCAGCCGGCCAATCCGGGCATTCGCTTCCCCGCCAATCCGGTGACCGCATCCTGGCGAGACTTCAGACTTCTGATTCTTGATCGCGCGATTCTGAGAGTCAGTCTGGGCATTGCATTCTTCTGGTCTCTGGCGTCGCTGGCTCAGCTGAATATTGATACTTTCGTGAATCTCAACCTGAGGATGAGCCAGCAGGAGGTTGGTCAGTACCTTGCCGTGCTGTCGATTGGGGTGGGCGTCGGCAGCATACTTGCCGGGTTCTGGTCAGGTGGTCGAGTCGAATTGGGCATGGTGCCGCTGGGCGCGGTGATGATGGCGGTTGCGTGCCTGCTGGCCTTTCTGTGCGGTAGCTCCTGGTGGCTGTTTGGGATGTCGCTGGTACTGATCGGCGTTGGCGGCGGGCTGTTTAATGTTCCGCTGAATGCTTATGTTCAGGATCGCAGCCCGCACGAATCTCTGGGGGCCATTCTTGCTGCCGGACATCAGTTGACGGCGGTTGGTATCCTGCTGGTGTCGGGATTGTTTCCTGTGCTGCGCAACGGCCTGGGCTGTACGGCGGACCAGATCTTTCTAATCGCCGGTCTGGGGACACTGCCCATTGCCATGTACGTTGTCTGGCTGATTCCTCAGGCCACGATTCGTTTCGTGGTGTGGTTGCTGAGTCGCACCGTCTACCGAGTTCGCACTTATGGCGTCGAGAATATCCCGGAGCGGGGGCCTGCACTGCTGGTGGTGAACCACGTGACGTGGATCGACGGTGTGCTGATTCTGCTGGCAAGTTCGCGCCCGATTCGCATGATTGCGTACGCGGACTACGTCCAGGGAGGCGTGATTGGCTGGTTGTCAAAGTTATTTCAGATCATTCCCATCAAGAGCGGCGAAGGCCCCAAGGCGCTGGTTAAGTCGCTCAACACGGCACGCGATGCTCTGAAGAATGGCGAGATTGTCTGTATCTTCGCTGAGGGGCAGATTTCGCGTACGGGGGAACTGCTGAAGTTCGAACGCGGGATGATAAAGATCCTGAAAGGTACAGACGCGCCGGTCCTGCCCGTTTATCTGGATGAACTTTGGGGCAGCATCTTCAGCTACCAGGGTGGAAAGTTCTTTTGGAAGAAGCCGAAGCACTGGCCCTATCCGGTGACGATCAATTTTGGAACACTGATGCCTCGTGAAGACGTAACTGATGTCGAAGTTGTGCGGCAGAAGGTACTGGATCTCAAAGACGCATCTGCCAGCCGCAGAAAGGACCGCAATATGATTCCCGCTGTTCGCTTTATCCGCCAGTGCCGCCTGGCATGGCGACGTACAAAGATTGCAGATTCCGCGGGCGCAGATTTGACGGGCGGCAGGCTTCTGACCGGAGCTCTGGCCTTTCGCAAGCTGCTTTTGGATTCTGTGCTGCAGCCCGATGACAAAATGGTAGGGCTGTTACTGCCGCCGTCCGCTGGAGGAGCTGTCGCCAACGTGGCGGTGAGTATGGCCGGGAGAGTGTCCGTCAATCTGAACTACACGCTGACAGTTGATGTCGTCAACTTCTGCATCAAAGAAGCGGGCGTCAAACGCGTTATTACCAGTCGGAAGTTCATGGAGAAAATGCCCATGGACCTCGATGCCGAACTGGTCTACATGGAGGATCTGAAGGAGCAGATTGGCCCGCTGGCGAAAGTTAAGGCGATGGCTGTTGCCCGACTCATGCCGCTGAGCATGCTGACGAACAAGCTCGGCCTGCAGAATGCAAAACCAGACGACCTGATGACCGTGATTTTCACGTCCGGTTCCACCGGTCAGCCCAAAGGTGTAATGCTGTCGCATAACAATATTATCTCAAACCTGGACGCGGCCGGTCAGATGCTGCATCTGGACAACACAGATGTGATTCTTGGCGTGCTGCCGTTTTTCCATTCCTTCGGCTTTACTGTCTGCATGTGGCTGCCTTGCTGCATGCCACCGGGGGCCGTCTATCACTTCAATCCGCTGGATTCCCGAATGGTCGGCCGCCTGGTTGAAAAGCATAAGGTGACGATCATTGCGGCCACGCCAACGTTCCTGAAGTCGTACATGAAACGCTGCACCGTGGACCAGATCAAATCTGTGAATCTGGCTCTTCTGGGCGCGGAAAAGATGCCGCCCGAGTTGCGTGTTGCGTGGAATGAAAAATACGGCTTCGAGCCAACCGAAGCCTACGGGATTACGGAACTGTCACCTGCCGCCGCACTCAATGTTCCCGACAACAGATCCGGTCGCAGCGGTGCGGATTCACGCAATCGCGTCGGCACCGTTGGTCAGGCTATCTACAATACGGAAGCCGCCATATTTCATCCGGAGACGGAGGAAAGACTGGGTGCGAATGAGGAAGGCCTGTTGCGCATCAAGGGGCCCAATGTGATGCTCGGTTATCTGAACCGCCCGGAAAAGACCGCTGAAGTGATGAAGGATGGATGGTATGACACCGGAGACATCGCGAAAATGGATGACGACGGCTTCATCGAGATTACTGGTCGTCAGAGCCGTTTTTCAAAGATTGGCGGCGAAATGGTGCCGCATATCCTCATTGAGCAGGAACTGACTCGCATCATCGACGATGACCTAGCCGACGAACCTGAGATCCTGTGCGCCGTCAGTGCCGTGCCCGACGCGAAAAAGGGCGAACGCCTGATTGTGCTGCACAAGCCGTTCAGCAAGCCCGTCAAGCAGGTGCTGGATGAGTTGCAGCAGGCCGGCCTGCCGAATTTGTGGATACCTTCGATGGACAGTTTTCTGGAATTGGAGCATATTCCCCTGCTGGGAACCGGTAAGCTGGATCTGAAGGCAGCGAAGGACGTTGCGCTGGAGAACTTCGGGTAGGGCCGTTGCATTGGAAATCATCGTACGGAAGCGTTCGTGTGGGTCACCAGCTGCGCCCTCAAATCGTCAAGGATGGGCTGGTAATTCGCCGATCAACGAAAATAATGAGCTATGTGAGTCTGCCGTTTCACCGGATGCGCCTCTGCGCCCTCCCTGCCCTTCTCGTAGGACAGCACAATGCGATCAACCATCAGCAGGCCCCGACGTTCTTTTCTGAAAGCTGCTGGTGTCTGCGTCGCTCTGCCCGCACTTGAGACATTCCCGCGCATTGCTGCAGGTCGTGAATCTTCCGGTCCGGCTCGTCGCATGGTCTGTGTGGGCAATGAGTTTGGAATGTACGGCGGAGCATTCTGGCCGAAGATATTTGGTGCCGACTACGAGACGACAACTTTGCTGCAGCCGCTGGGAAAACACCGCGGTGATCTGACGCTGTTCTCGCATCTTGATCACGGACACAAAGGCGGACACTTTGCCGTTCATACCTTTCTGACGGGCGTGAAGTCTGCAGAAGCCAGGGCCATGCCGGATGGAGGAATCAGTCTGGATCAGCGGG
>Ga0315316_10004335_pt1 | contig 10354 bp, 8 predicted proteins | sample M160m3416metaG_FD_203702 | JGI IMG/M metagenome (GOLD analysis project Ga0315316, IMG submission 203702) | Ammonia-oxidizing marine archaeal communities from Monterey Bay, California, United States - M1 60m 3416 | ecosystem: Environmental > Aquatic > Marine > Intertidal zone | place: USA... | reverse complement strand
TTTTAAGCAACAATATGAAATTTTTGACTATGTGTGTCAGAAAACTGGAAAAAAACCACCTGTTATAGATAGTTATCTTATTAGAAAGAATCCCGAAAGAGAATTGAGGCTACTATGTTCAAAAATTGATCTTAAGTTCGATTCTAGAATGTTAGAATGGCCATCTGGAGGGCATAAGAATGATGGAGTATGGGCCCCACATTGGTACAATTCTGTTTGGAGCTCGACAGGTTTCATTCTAGAAGAAGGATCTTTACCCGTTCTATCAAAAAAGATGCAATTACTTTGTGATAAAGCCTTGTTATTTTATGAGAAAATGAAAGTTTGAGTTGTAAAATTGTTCCTTATCTAGTTTTACTTGCCTTTCCATATAGGATCACGTTTTTCTGAAAAAGCTTTAGCACCTTCCAATTGATCTTCTGACGAATACAAATGGTCGATAGTGGGATATTGCCTCTTTGTAATTTTGTTCATGACGTCTTGAAATTTTTTATCTTCCGCATCACGGACAACCTCTTTTATAGCGGCATATACTAGAGGCGGTCCACTGACTAATAAAGTGGCCATCTCCCAAGCAGCTTTAGATAGTTCGTCCTGCTTTACAATTTTATTAATTAAGCCCCAACCTAGAGCTTCTTTGGCATCAAACCATCTTCCTGTTAACAATAATTCCATCGCGATATGATAAGGAATTCGTTTGGGAACTTTTACGCTTGCAGCATCAGCGATTGTTCCAGATCTAATTTCAGGTAAAGCAAAGGTCGCATTTTCGGAGGCTATTATTATATCTGCACTAATCGCAACCTCTAAACCACCCCCACAGCAAATCCCATTTACAGCAGCTATAATTGGCTTATTCATGTCTCGCATTTCCTGCATTCCTCCAAATCCACCAACGCCATAATTTCCATCTACAGCATCACCGTCAGCAGCGGCCTTCAGGTCCCACCCAGGGCAGAAGAATTTATTTCCAGCTCCGGTTATAATTCCAACACGTAATTTTGGATCATCCCTAAATTTTTTAAATACTTCTCCCAATAATTGACTGGTCTTAAGGTCAATTGCATTTGCTTTAGGCCTATTAATTGTTACTTCGAGTATTCCATTTTCTTGGTGGGTCTGAATTGGGGAATTAAGCATCATGATCTCCTTAATAATAAATCTGCAGCAATTGCTTTCTCGCGCCCGCAAATTAATGGATTTACTTCTATTTCTTCTATGGACTTTGAATTATCAATGACGAAATTTTGAATTGACATTATTGCATCTATTATAGCATCTAGATTTGCTTTTGAGTTACCACGATATCCATTAATCAAACTATATATTCGTAATTTCTCAAGCGCTTTTAGGATTTCATCTTTCTCTATCGGGATAATAAGTGAAGTTGTATCCTTAATTAGTTCCGTAAAGGTTCCACCTGCGGCGATACTTAAGATAAATCCATGCGCTGGGTCACGGACAACGCCAACTAATAACTCAGCAATATTGTCAGTTATCATTTCTTCTAAAAGAAAAGATGTTGATTCAATGTGGGTGGCTTCTTTAATAACCTGCTCCTTATTCAAAATGTTAAGTACAACAGCATTAGCCTCTGTTTTATGAGCAAAACCTTCACCTTTTAATACCAAAGGAAAGCCGATTTCGCTTGATTTATTTGCCGCCTGATTTGGGGTTTTTGCTCGAGTTGATTTTGGGACTGCCAATCCATAACTTGACAGAATTTCTTTAGCGCGCCCCTCTGGGATCAGTTGATTCTTTTTTGAACATAAAGGTTTTAAAATAGGCTTAATTAATTTTGGTGGTTTAATAGCTGCAGCTTCTGCAGCACTAATTGCCTCCTCAATTCCAAACATGGGCACAATCCCAGACATTATGAGTTTCTGAGAGATTTCCTCCGGTAACAATTCTGGTAGAGTTGCAACCACAGCAACATTAGTTTCAGTATTTTTCTTGGATGAAATTGCTGCATCAATAGCGCATTGCCAGTCGCTCGTGTCACATCTGTCAGGTCGTGGGAAGTCAAGAATTAACAATGTCAATGCAATGGAAGGATCCATAATCGCGCTCCAGGCTAGCGTCATTGCTTTTGTATCGCGCCAGATATAAGTGTGGTAATCTAATGGATTAGCAAGGGCAACCATTGGTCCTAGTGCTTCACGTAAGTCGTGAGTTTGCCGATCATTCAGTTCAGGAAATACTACTTCGTACCCACAAGCAATGTCCGCTACTAGTGACGCCTCACCTCCAGAACAACTGACGGAAGCTAGATTTTTTGACTTCAAAGGCCCCGTTACATGTAAAAGTTTTAAGGTCTCTAAAAAAATTGGTAGATTTTTAACCCTAGCTATACCTAAGCGTTTAAATAGTGCATTTGCGCCAGCTTCAGTTCCTGTTAATGAGGCGGTATGAGATATTGTTGCTAATTGAGCTTGCTTGGATAAGCCAACCTTTAATACAATTATGCGTTTTTTTAATTTGAGCGCCATTTTTGCTAATTCTTCAAAAGCCGAAAGATCTTTTATGCCTTCAATGTGGATTCCTAGGGCTGTTATTCTGTCGTCCTGAAGCAAGTTAGACCCAATTGTAGCGATATCTATTTGCGCTTGATTTCCAGCGGCCACCAATGCGGCTATTGGCAGCGCGCGTTGTTGCATAGAAATATTTATCGCGATATTAGAGGACTGTGTAATTATTCCAACCCCACGATTAACTCTGATTCCACCATGTTGGTCTGGCCAAAGTAAAATTCCATCTAGATAATTTATGAATCCATAACAATTGGGGCCCAAGATAGGCATATGTTTTGCCGCTTTTAGTAATTTTTGTTGCAAATCCTCAGCATCTGTGTCCTCAGTTTTTGCTTCTAAAAAGCCACTGGCGAAACAAACTGCTCCACCAGCGCCAAATTTGGATAATTCTTTAACAATTTCGATTGTTTGAAACCTGTTAACACCAATGAAAGTGGAATCTGGCGCATAAGGTATGTCATTAAGATTTTTAAAAGATTTGATGCCACTAATTGACTCTCTTTTGGGATGAATAGGCCAAATTTCTCCATTAAAGTTAATTTTTTTTAATTGTTTAATTACGGACTCACACCAAGAACCGCCACCGACAACAGCAATTGATTTTGGTTTGAATAATCTATTAAGGTCTTTCATTTTTTTACCTTAAAATTATCATGCACCTAGAGGTCTCAATAGGTCACGACTAATGATATGTCTCTGAATCTCGGATGTTCCGTCCCAAATTCGTTCTACCCTGGCATCTCGCCAGAACCTTTCAAGAGGGTAGTCATCCATAAGTCCCATCCCACCGTGAATTTGAATAGCTGTATCAGTTACTCTTGCAAGCATCTCTGTAGCAAATAGTTTTGCACTCGCAATTTCTCGATTTGATGGTAGTCCTTTGTCTAAGCGGTCTGCGGCTGCTAGCGTTAAAAGATCGGCTGCATCAATTTCTGTTATCATGTCTGCTATTTGAAAACTTACCCCTTGAAATTTACCAATTTTCTGTCCAAATTGCTCTCTCTCAGAAGAGTAGTTGAGCGCATAATCAAATACCCGCCTAGCGCGACCCACGCAGTTGGTAGCAACGGTAAGACGAGTAGCATACAGCCAAGTATTCATTACTGCAAACCCACCATCTACTTCTCCTAAAACTTGTGAGTTTGGAATCCGACATTCATCAAATTCCAAAATCATATTCTTATACCCTCGGTGACTGACAGATTTATATCCTTCCCGTATGGTAAACCCGGCTGTTCCTCTATCGACTAAAAATGTCGTAATTCTTTTTTTAGGGCCTTTTGGTGTTTGGTCTTCTCCGGTAGCTACAAATACTATCACAAAATCTGCATGCTCGGCACCACTAATAAAATGTTTAGTACCGTTTATAATCCAATCCTCTCCATCTTGCGTGGCAAAACATTTCATTCCTCTAACGTCTGAGCCGGCATTTGGTTCTGTCATGGCTAATGCATCCATTTTTTCACCTTTTATCGCAGGTAAAAGATAACGTTCTTTTTGCTCAGAGTTACATGCCATCAAGATATTTTGTGGGCGGCCAAAAAAATGGCACAAAGCCATTGAACCTCTACCGAGTTCTCGCTCAACTAGAGTAAATTCCTTATGATTTAAACCTGCTCCGCCCACCTCTTCCGGAAAATTACAAGCATAAAATCCTAAATCAATTGTTTTTTGCTTTATATCTTGAGCAATTTCTTTTGGTACGGAACCTGTTTTTTCAACTAATTCTTCGTGAGGATATATTTCTTTTTCCACAAATGACCTTACCGTTGAAACGATCATTTCTTGTTCTTCATTTAAGCCATATTGCATTTACAAATTTCCAATTCTTAAAGAAACGGTAGCGCTACCACTTGACAATTGCACTTACCATTAATTGTTTTAACCACAGCACTGTCACCGATTTTTACATTTATATCAATTAAGCTTAAACCAATATTTCTTTCTAAGCGGCGAGACCATACACCACTAGTCATTGAGCCAATCTTTTTTCCATCTTGTTCAATATCTAACCATTCAGCCACAACATCAGAAGGAGTATTTCCCTCTAAAATTACTCCGACTTGATGTCGCTTCGGACCATCTGATGCAATTTTTCTAAGTGCTTGTATGCCTATCGTATCATCTGGAATATCTAAATCTATATATTTTCCCATACGAATTTCATAGGGATTAGTGTTGTCGTCAGTGTCAGAGCCATAGGACAGCAATCCGCTTTCGATACGTTCACTCATGTTAGGATTTCCGGGCCCAATATTCCACGGTTTACCAGCTTCACGTACTAAATTCCAAAGTTCCGATGCTTTGCTTCCATCCATAAGGTATAATTCGAAACCACCTTGTTTGGACCATCCAGATCTTGCCACCTGTAGGGGGATTCCACTTATCTCTGTTTCTTTAAACCAGAAATATTTTAATTCTCTAACCCAGTCGCCGAATATACTTGCTATTACATTTTCTGCTGCTGGGCCCTGTACTGCCAAGGGAGAAACATCTGGCTCAAATACGTCAACATCTAGGTTTCTCTCAGCGGCTATTGCTCTTGCAAATAATACGATATTATTATCGGCAATCGATAGCCAATAACGACTCCTTGAAAGCTTTAGGATGATTGGATCGTTAATTATTACTCCGCTATGATTGCATAATGCAACGTATTTGCCCTGCCCTTCCTTGCATTTTTGTAAATTTCGTGGACAGAGAATTTGCGCTAATTTTTCTGCATCGGGTCCATTTAGCTCGACTTGTCTTTCAACTGCTACGTCCCACATTGAAACACCATTAATAATACGCCAGTACTCTTCTTCTGGGAATCCAAACCCAGTTGGCATTAACATATTATTATACGGGTAAAATCCAGTCACTCCTTCTCGCACAGTAGCATCAAAAAAAGGTGAACGTCTTAAACGGGTGGTAGGGCTAATTTCAAATTTTCTAGTCATTAAATAATTCTCGTTAATCAATTGCTTTGTATATGTTATAAGGTCATTAAAATTAATATTGTAAATGTCAATTTATAATCATCGATTTATTATGATTTCAGCTTTCGACGTTTCGTGAAAATTGTACAGCTATAATTCCAATGGAGATTATTATAACACCAATGTAATCTGATGTAGTGATATTCTCTCCTAAAATAATGTAAGCAATTAGAACCCCAAAAAACGGATTTAAGAAATGGAAGGAAGCTCCCCTAATGGCGCCTACTTCAGATACTAGTATAAACCAAATCCAAGTAGCCAATAAACCTGGTATTAAAGTTGTGTAGAAAAAAGCAATTATTAAAGAGGATGACCAGGTTATATTTATGTCTTCAAATAAAATTGCAAAGGGGATCAAGGCTAGGCTTCCAATTATCATCTGATAGCCGATAATTATCCACAAATTTCCACCGGATGTGGCATTTCTAAGGAAAAGTGTTGCTATTGCTAGTGAAATAGCTCCGATCATGCAAAATACTATCCCTAATAGGTTGTCCATATCTTCAATACGGTTATTTATTATGAGAAAAACACCGAGGAAACCCAAGGTTAACCCAAAAACGGAGATCAATGTTAGCTTATCTCTAAATAGACTCCATCCTAAAAAAGCAACAATCAGCGGCATAGTGCTTGCAATAATAGCTGCGATAGCGGCTTCTACTTTCTGCATTGCTATAAAATTGAGCCCCAAATAAATTGAATTCTGACATATTCCAAAAATTAATGTCGCTTTCCACTGGCTTTTGTTGAGTTTTAACGATTGACCTACCATCCAGCCAATTAGAACCGCTATCAATCCAGAAATAATAAATCTAATTGATAAAGCGGATAGAGGGGGAGCGCTATCAACAATTATTCTTGCGGAAGTGAAGGCACTCGACCACATAAAAGCAAAAGTTATACCTAATACAAAAGCTCGCAAGCTATAAAATCTCTCCAAAATAAAAAGGTCGCAGGATTAGCGACCTTTTTAAATTTATTCTAAACTAAAATGTTAAATAAAAAAATTAGCTATTTACGCTATCTTTAAGCGCTTTTGCTATTGTCATTTTAACAACTTTGTCTGCGTCTTTATGCATTTGCTCGCCAGTTGCAGGGTTTCTAACCATTCGCGCAGGACGTGCTCGGCAATAGATTTTTCCCACCCCTGGAAGAGAAACTGCCCCTCCACCTGATACTTCGCTGGTAATAAGCGCACATAACGCGTCCAGTGAGGCTCCTGCTGATTTTTTGTCTGAACCTGTTGCTTCTGCCAAGGTGGCGATCAACTGTGATTTTGTCATAGGCTTCTGTGCCATATAGCTGCTCCCTAAAGTTAGGTCTCAAAATGAGACTATTAAAATTTATTAAAACCGAATTATTTGTCTTGTATAACAATTTGTATGCTTAGACACCAATAAAATAAAGAGTTTTTTTTAAAGGAATGCAGTTTCTTCAAAACTTCGTAATTTTCGCGAGTGTAATTGCTCTAAAGGCATCAGTTTGAGGGATTCCATTGCCTTGATGCCAATACTTAAATGCCTTTTAACTTGTGTATTGTAAAATTCAGTTGCCATACCTGGCAATTTTAGCTCACCGTGTAAGGGCCTATCTGAAATGCATAGCAAAGTCCCATATGGGACTCTAAAGCGAAATCCATTTGCAGCTATAGTGGCGCTTTCCATATCTAAAGCAATAGCTCTGCTTTGGGAGAGCCGTTGCACAGGTCCTGACTGATCTCGCAGTTCCCAATTTCTATTGTCTATTGTGGCCACTGTGCCCGTTCGCATAATATTTTTTAACTCAAATCCAGCTAGTTTTGTAATATCTTTAACTGCTGTTTCCATAGCAATTTGAACTTCAGCTAATGCAGGGATAGGAACCCAAACAGGAATATCTTCATCTAATACATGATCTTCTCTGACATAGGCATGGGCAAGTACATAATCACCTAATCTTTGGGAAGCCCTCAACCCAGCACAATGACCCAACATTATCCATGCGTGGGGTCGCAATACGGAGACATGATCAGTGGCAGTTTTTGCATTTGATGGTCCAATACCAATATTAACTAAAGTTATTCCACTTCCATCAGGACCCTTAAGATGATAGGTGGGCATTTGCGGTAATTTTTTATTAAGTTCTTTTGCATTAGATTTAATATCAATTATTTTATTTCCTGGTCCAACTAACTCAAAGTAATCGTTTGAATTATCCTCAATTGCCAAATTTGCGTATTTAATGAATTCCTCGACATAAAATTGATAATTGGTAAATAAGATATGATTTTGAAAGTGTTTGGGTTCGGTGGCGGTATAATGTTCGATTCTAGCCAATGAATAGTCAATCCGTTGAGCTGTGAAAGGGGCTAAGGGTTTTTCATTAGACTTTTTTAATGTACCATTTACGATATCATCATTTGTATTTGATAAATTTGGGACGTCAAAATAATCTCTCAACGTAAAGTTAAGGCTACTAGTATTGATATTGGCTGTCAGTTTTTCTTTTAAGGCAAAATGTATCGGTATCGGGGTATTAGAGTACTCTATTTGAATTGGAACATTATGATTTTTTATTAGTAATGATAATTGCTGAATTAAGTACTGTTCAAATAATTTTGGTCTAGTGATAGTTGTTACATAAATTCCTGGCCCATTCACATGCCCGAATGCTAAGCGACTATCGATTGCTACAAAGCTATCAATTTTTATTTTGATTTGTGGATAATATTCTTGAATTTTATATTTTGGAGGCGAGCCTTTCACTGCAACTTCAAAAGCTTCTTGGAGATTTTTTATGGAGTGATCATATAAGTGTTTTAATTGTTTGACGGCCTCTGTCGCATCATTAAAAATATAATTTTTCTTTTTCGAGTTCATAATGATTCCACTAATTCGGTAATTTCAAATTTTGTCACATCTACTAAACCTAAATCAGAAATGCGAAGTTCTGGAATTACTGCCAGTCCTAGTAGTGAATGTTGCATATATCCGTTATTAATATTACAGCCACATTCTTCCATTGCTGAAACCATATTATTTGCTTGATCTGCGACTATTCTGGCTGAAGAATCTGACATTAGACCAGCGATCCGTAAAGATACGGTTGCAAGTTCCTCCCCGTCTTTAAACACCGTTACCCCACCACCAATTGACGCTAAATGGTTGCCCGCTAATGCCATATTTTCATGGTCTGTGCCAACAATAATCATATGGTGACTGTCATGAGCAACTGTAGAAGCGACCGCGCATTTTGTACTGTATCCAAATCCAGATACAAACCCATTCACAATCTTCCCTGAGCCTTCATGTCTTTCAACTAGTGCAACATGGCAGATATCTTTTGAAAGGTTGCTACAAATATAGCCGTTTTTAATTTGTAAGACCTCAGTCATTAATTTTGTTGGAGCTTGGTTTTCAATAACACCGATTATTTTCACTTTGACAGCATTTTTTTTGTTAGTAGCAGGGATTAGAAAGTCTTTGTGATTTAATTCGTTTTTTAGGTTAACAGTATTTTTTACTTCATTTGGCCATTCTAAAAGGATTGGGTCAATTAAGGTCTTGCCATTTTCTGCTACAATATTTCCTCGAGCTAACACAACCTCTATTGGTAGTTCTGTTAAGTTACTTGTTAATATAAGATCTGCTCTTCTTCCGGGTGCAATCGATCCAATTTCTCTTTCAAGGCCAAAGTGAGTGGAAGTATTTAGAGTAGCCATTTGAATTGCTTCAATTGGATTGCATCCACATTCTATGGCGTGACGTACTACTCTATTCATATGGCCATCATGAACGATTGTTCCTGAGTGACAATCATCTGTACAAAGAATGAAATTTCTTGAGTCTAGGTTTTTTTCAGTAATCGCCGTAATCTGTCGCTTTACATCATACCATGCGGATCCTAGCCTCATCATTGGTTTTATTCCCTGCCTTGCCCTTGCTATAGCGTCTTCTTCTGTAGTTCCTTCGTGATCATCTGCTACCCCACTTGCAATATAGGCATGAAAATTAATACCTAGATCAGGGCTCGCGTAATGACCACCAACGGTCTTTCCAGCAGCTTGAGTAGCAGTGATTTCTGATAAAAGATTGCTGTCCCCTCTTATGATACCTGGAAAATTCATCATTTCTCCCAGTCCAATTATTCCCGGCCATTTCATGGCTTCTTCTACGTCTTTTGGGGTTATTTCAAATCCAGTAGTTTCAAGACCTGGGGCTGAAGGTGCGCATGAAGGCATTTGTGTAAAAATATTTATGGGTTGCAAAATAGCTTCATCGTGCATGAGTTTTACGCCTTTTAAGCCTAAGACATTCGCAATTTCGTGAGGATCCGTGAACATCGTTGTTGTTCCATGTGCAATTACGGCGTTGGCAAACTGTCCTGGTGTCAGCATTCCGCTTTCAATATGCATATGGGCATCACAAAGTCCTGGAATGGCAAACCTGCCATCAGCCTCAATAATTTTGGTATTCTTACCAATGCAGTGTTTAATTTCAGTACCACAATAGGCAAATCTACCATTTTTAATGGCGATGTTATAATTTGATAATATTTCTCTGGTATGAACATTTACCCAGGAGCAGTTTTTTATAACTGTATCTGCGGGTTTTTTTCCAGAGGCGACGGCTATTAGATTGGCTGCGCTGTCTGCCCAAGTCATAAAATTATTATTTTCCATATACAATTCTGACATGAGTTTGGATGTTGCACAACCCTAGTACAAAATTAGATGTTTTAAAATAAAGCCTAGACCGCTAGTATTTACTATGGAATAATAGAACAAAAAGTGAACAAATTATGATGAGAAAGCGGTTTCTATCGTTATGGTTTCCATATTTAGGAATTGAACATATTTTTCGT
>Ga0315316_10004334_pt1 | contig 10355 bp, 12 predicted proteins | sample M160m3416metaG_FD_203702 | JGI IMG/M metagenome (GOLD analysis project Ga0315316, IMG submission 203702) | Ammonia-oxidizing marine archaeal communities from Monterey Bay, California, United States - M1 60m 3416 | ecosystem: Environmental > Aquatic > Marine > Intertidal zone | place: USA... | reverse complement strand
ATAATTAATTGAATATTTAATGGTATTTTGTCTTTATCCTTTTTAATCGATCTAATTTTATTATTACTGTTATGGAATTAATTTAATACCTCTTTGATTTTTATTGTTTAACTTGAAAATGCTTGATTTTCCTGATAAAATTAAGGATAAACTCTTTGAAATAAAATTTAATTCTGATGAATCTATTTTAAAAATTATTTCTTATTTTCCATTATCTGATTTGGAGTGTAAATCTATCCTTTCTTTATCTAATCAATCTACATTACCTGATTTTCATTCTATCTTTACTGATAGTATCTCTGATGATGAATGGAATAAAACTAAAGATCAAATTAAGAAGCGATTCCAAAATGAACTTTTTGATATTGATTCAAAATTATAATTTAATCCATTTGTTTTATTATGATGAATATTTAACAAATATTGCCGAGGTAGCCAAGTGGTAAGGCGGCTGTCTCGAAAACAGCTACGTGAAAGCGTGCAGGGGTTCGAATCCCTTCCTCGGCGTTCTTTTTACTTCATCATTTTAAAATTTGCCCTATGCTAAAAAAGTTAGCTCATGCTAAATTTAAATAATCCTGAGCATGAATGTATTTTATTCTGATGAAAAAATCCATTTTAGCAGGAACAATTGTTCTTATTGCAATAATTATTGGTATCTCTGTTACTTTTGTTCAAAATAATGATGATGTAAAAATCAATGATTTTGAAAGTTCTAATGATTACTCTGAGAAAATTGCTATTACAACTACAACTAATGTGATTACCGATTTAGTAGAGAATATTGGGGGTGATCATGTTTCCGTTACTGGATTAATGGGTCCTGGTATAGATCCTCATTTGTACAGACCTAGTGCAAGTGATGTCAAAGAATTACAAAATGCTGATATTATATTTTACAATGGTTTGGATTTGGAAGGCAAGATGGGGGATATTTTTGTTAAAATTGGAAAAGGTGAAACCCATGTTTGGGCAGTCTCTGAAAGTATTCCTCCCGAATCACTGCTAATTTTGGATACTAATGGTCATTTTGATCCACATATTTGGTGGAATGTAGAACTTTGGGCAGAATCTGCAAAAGTTGTCGCAAAGGGATTAAAAGAATATGATCCAAAAAACTCTGAAAAATATGATGAAAATCTTTCAGAATATCTGAATCAATTAGAGACATTAAATTCAAATAATTTAAAAAAGATTAATTCAATTCCGAAAGAACAAAGAGTTCTTGTAACCGCCCACGATGCATTCAGATATTTTGGACATACATATGGTTTTGAAGAATTATCTATTCAAGGATGGAGTACTGATAGTGAAGCTGGAATTAGAGAAATCCAAAATTTAGCTGATGAAATTTCTGAACGAAAAATTAAGGCTTTGTTTGTAGAAACTTCTATTTCTCCAGCAACAATTGAGGCTCTACAGGCTGCTGTTCAAGACAAAGGTCATGATGTAATTATTGGCGGGGAATTATTTTCTGATGCTATAGGAGAAAAAGGAACTGATGACGGAACTTATGTTGGAGCATTTACTCATAACATCGATACAATTGTAAAGGCTTTGAAATAATGGACGAAAAACCTAGTAAGGGAAATTCTAGAATGGAAAAAGAATCTCCTGTAATAATTAGGAATCTTTCAGTGACATATCGAACTGAACCCGCATTGTGGAATATTGATCTTGATTTTCCTAAAGGAAAAATGATTGCAATTGTTGGTCCAAATGGTGCAGGCAAGTCTACTCTCATTAAGGCTGTAATGGGATTGGTTCCAATTACTGCTGGCAAGGTAAGTGTTTTTGGAAAACCATATTCCAAAAATCGAGACAAAGTTGCATATGTTCCTCAGCGAGGTTCTGTTGACTGGGATTTTCCAACAAATGCATTAGATGTAGTTGAAATGGGATTGTATGGAAAACTTGGATGGTTTCGCCGTCCTAATTCTAAAACACGAGATTTAGCAAGAGAATGTCTAGATAAAGTAGGACTATCTGATTATGAAGATAGACAGATTGGACAATTGTCCGGAGGACAACAACAAAGAGTTTTTGTAGCTAGGGCTTTAGCACAAGATGCACAGATTTACTTAATGGATGAACCCTTAAACGGAGTGGACGTTATTACCGAGAAAACAATTCTCTCTATTCTTGAGAACTTAAAAAAAGAAGGGAAAACCATTGTTATGGTTCATCATGAACTTCAGACTGTCGATAAATATTTTGATTGGGTTGTGATGGTTAATAGAAATTTAATTGCTACTGGACCAATACAAGAAGTCTTTACCAAAACAAACTTGGACATCACCTATCAAGAAAAAAAACGTATGTCTATTCAATAAATGGATATGATGTTAAATGGTTCTTGAAGAAATACTCTCTGTTTTTCTAGGAATTTTTACTGATTATACACTAAGGCATGTTGCTCTAGGTTCAGCTATTTTGGGAATCACTAGCGGTGCTTTGGGATGTTTTACTGTATTACGAAAACAAAGTTTGTTTGGTGATGCTATTGCTCATGCAGCTTTACCTGGAATTGGATTTGCCTACTTGTTTGCTGGAACAAAAGATTCACTTGTTTTAATGTTGGGTGCTGCAATTTTTGCATGGTTTGGTGGAATGATCACACTTGCAATCACAAATACTACTAAAATTAAACAAGATGCTGCACTAGGAATTACACTCTCCGCCTTTTTTGGATTGGGAATTGTTTTACTCAGTTATTTACAAAGTATTGGAGGTGCCAGTCAAGGGGGATTGGACAGATTTTTGTTTGGTCAAGCTGCTGCATTAATTGAATCTGATGTCATAAATCTTGGAATTTTATCTGCCTTCTGCTTTACTGTTTTGATTCTATTCTACAAAGAATTCAAAATAACAACCTTTGACAGTTCATTTGGTCAAAGTCTAGGATTTCCAATCAAATATCTTAATGCGTTATTAACATCAGTAATTGTTGTAGCAGTTGTAATTGGATTACATACTGTTGGTGTAGTTCTAATGGTTTCTATGCTGATTGCTCCATCTGCTGCAGCAAGACAATGGACTTCAAATCTCAAAAATATGATTATTTTATCTGCAATCTTTGGAGGTTTGAGTGGAATTGTTGGTTCCATGATCAGTAGCACAGCAGAAGGCATGTCTACTGGCCCGGTTATTGTAATTACAATTACCGCCATATTGGGAATCTCCTTTATTTTTTCACCAAAACAAGGTTATCTATTCAAGTTTATTCGTAATCAAAGAAAATCTAAAACTTCTCTAGGTGATATCAAAACTATCTCAGATAAAGAGCAGGAGAATCATGGAAATATCTAGTGATCTAATAATTATTGGTACTGCTGTTCTAGTTGCAGCAAATTGTGCTTCAATTGGTGTATTTTTGGTACTAAGACAAATGGCGATGATGTCTGATGCCATCAGTCATGCTGTCTTACTGGGAATAGTTATTGCTGTGTTTGCTGTTGGTGGAAGAGAACCTATTGCAGTTATTGTGGGCGGTGTACTTTCTGGAATTCTTACAGTATCTTTGGTCGAGTTATTGTATCGTTCAGGTAAATTAAGACAAGATAGTTCAATTGGAATTATTTTCCCTTTCTTATTTGCTATTGGAGTAATTCTTGTTACACAAGCTGGTAATGTCCACATTGATGTGCAACATGTTCTGTATGGTTCAATAGAATTTGCACCATTTGATACATTGTATTTGAATGAACTTGATATTGGTTCTAAGTCTTTATGGGTTCTTGGTATTTTGGCAATTGCAAATGTATCCTTTATTGCGATTCTTTACAAAGAACTAAAAATTAGCACCTTTGACAAGTCCCTTGCATTGGGTGTTGGATTGATGCCTCTATTAGTTCATTATTTGTTAATGATTATGGTAGCCACCACTGCCGTTGTTGCTTTTGAATCCGTCGGTGCAATTCTGGTAATTGCATTTTTCATTGTTCCTGCGTCTTCAGCATTTTTACTTACAGATCGTTTATCTAAAATGCTAGTTCTTTCAGTTTCTCTTGGAATTACAAGTGCTGCGATAGGTTATTTGTTTGCAATTTTTGCTGATGTATCAATTTCTGGCTCAATGGCTTCAATAGCTGGAATTATCTTTGGATTGATTTGGGTATTTGGACCCAATAGAGGATTAATTTCTAGATGGAGACAAATTTCAAAACAACGATTTCAAGTAGATTTGGGCATCCTGTTGACTCATATTCAAAAAGAATTGGATTCAGATCGTCAAGTTTCTGCATCAAGTATATCGAATTCATTAGGTTGGACCATAGAATATTCTAAAAAATTAAGTGAATTTATTCAAGAACAAAAATTTGTTGAAAAAAATACACAAGGTAATTTCAGACTTACTGATGTTGGATTAAAAAAGGCAAAAACCTATTTTTAGTTAAAGAAAATCTTGTAATGTTTTTTGTCTTAACAAATTAATCATATTGCCATTATTGATCCATTCTTTTTTACTTACACTTGTTTTTTTTGCTGCAAATTCTAATGCTTGGTTAAAATCATTAGTAATTTTTGGTTTCTGTTTCATGGCTTCTCTAATCCCTTCACGAACTTGCCATACTCCAACTGGAATTGCATATTCTGGTCTAATTTCTCTAAAAATCAAAACACCTGCTTGAATTTTATTCTTTGATAGATATTCTAAAACTCCTAATTTTGCAGCAAAATACGCTCCTGCAATATTTGGTGAATGATCTATACCTCGTGCATCCTCATTGTCTGCACCAAATCCTAAAATTCCATTTGAATACCATGCCTCAATCATCTCAAAAACCCATCTGTGTGGGAATAAAATTATCGAAAAAATATTTCCAAGGTGTTCGTATGAAAAATTTTTACACGTATCAATTAAATTATTTTCTAAAATTTCATCCACTATGGATTTAGATATTATGTCATCAGTTGCAGTAATGCTCCATTTTGTTGGTACTAGTTTTCTTTTTTTACCCAACATGCCTATGCTGAAACACTTTTGAATTTTTGAAATTTCAATTCCTGAGTTATATAATTTTAAAACTGCGTCATCCGCTTTCATATCTTTATCGTAGAATACTTTTTCAATTGGCATGCTTGACGTTGTACCTGAAAATTTTGCAGATTTTATTTCGCCTACAGGGCCAAAAGGTGCACTTTCACTATCTATGGAAATATTTGATGAAACATTTTTCCTGAATATCAAATCTAGATCTGTTGGTTTTGATGACATTGTCACTTCTTGTAAATTTTCAATATACCTCCCTTCTGTTTGTTCAACTGAAGTTTTTTGTATTCCTCTCACTAGATTCAAACGAAAATTGATAATTTCTTCAAGAGATTTTCCTTTCCATTTCTCTGGACTATCTAATAATTCTGTATTTCCATGAATTGGTGGAACCATTGGACCTACAAACACTTTGGGATAATTATATGATCCAACAAATACTGATGGTGGACTTGTTCCGCTAATTGAATCTGATGAAAATAAATTCCCATATTTTGATAGTGATTCGTGCCATTTTGATAAAATTGATCGTCGTATCTCTTGAGAATCTGATGACATTGTTATTTGTGCCTAAAATAAGCCTATTAACTTGACTAATTTTGAAAATAACTGATTAGTTAATGTAAAATGTTTAAAGTTTGTAAAATTTAATTTGAAATGTGAATATTAATCGAATAGTTTCTTTCTTACCTAGTGCTACAGAATTACTTTATGAATTTGGCGTTGAAGAAAAATTACTTGGAGTTACTCATGAATGTAAATATCCTGATAATGCTAAACTAAAACCTCAAGTAATTTCATCCGTGATTAATTCTGATGAATTAACTAGTAATGAAATCAATACTCTTACTTGTACATTGTTACGTGATGGAAAAAATATTTTTGAATTAAACAAAAAAAACTTACTTGATGCAGATCCTGATTTAATTATCTCTCAAGAAACATGTGAGGTTTGTGCAGCTTACACCAATCAAGTTAAAGATGCATTAGATATTCTGCCAAAAAAACCTGAATTATATTCAATGGATCCACATAATCTAAATGAGATACTTGAATCTGTTACTATGTTAGGAAAAATTCTAGAAAAAGAAAAAAAAGCACTAGAAATAACATCCTCATTACGACAACGAATTCATCATATCCAAAATTCTAAAAATACTGTAATGCCTAAAGTTCTTGCAATTGAATGGATTGAACCTTTTTTTACAGCTGGACATTGGATTCCTGAAATGATTGAATTAGCTGGTGGACTAAATTTAATCAGTAAAACTGGAGAACATTCTCGACGCATGAGTATGGACGAAGTAAAAAACTCTGATCCTGATGTAATTATTTTGATGCCCTGTGGATTTGATACTGCTCGTACTAGTGCTGAATATACTTCAATTCTAAAGAATAACTCTGTCTGGAATTCTCTAAATGCTGTAAAACGTAACCAGATATTTGCTGTGGATGCAAATTCTTTTTTCAGTAAACCTAGTATCCGGACTATTGAGGGATTGGAAATTTTGGCAAAAATTATCCAACCTGGTAAATTTGATGATCTGACTGTTTCTGATAATTCTTTTTCTAATCTTTCTTAAGAATTCCTTTATGTATGATAAAATATCTACACTGTGTATGGTTAGAGCAAAATTAACTGATAAAGAAAAAGAAAAAGCAAAGAAAGAACAAAAAACTAGAGCCGAACAATCTCGTGCTGCTAGAAGAAGTGGGAAAAGTATGAAAACTGAAGGAAAAGTTAGTAAATCCACTTCAAAAACAAAGGAATCTAGATCATCCAAAAAAATTGCAACTATAAAAAAGAGAACTAGAAGCTAATTTCGTCATTTTTTTGTCTATGATTTCTAATGACATTGACAATGAAAGTTGTTAATGTATCAATTCTATCCTCTTTATCTATTATAAAATGAAATCATGAGTGATAATTCTGAAGAAACTTTTTCAAATTACGGAATATATGATTTAGAATCTGATCTTGAATTATTATTACCAAATACAATAATTAAATTTCATAGAATAAGTGACAATGCTTTTTCATATTTTCGTAAAAATTCTCAAGGGAAAATAATTGAAAAAATAATACCTGTTAGATCTAATGATCTTAAAATTGAATTGGCTCCTATTAGGCCTCTTAACTATCCTGCAAGAAGAACCAGCCATATGTTGTTAGAATTTGATAAGGAAATCTATCTTAGTGAGAATTCTGCTGCAAGTATTTTTGTTCACTGCCCGATTGAAATCGGTATTTTTTTAGTACATGATTCAAACCATGATTCACTTGATTGGATTACTTGTAATCCTTTGAATTCTAGATTTGGTTTGTATGGTTCTCCTGATACTGGAAAATTGTGTAAATACGCAAAAGTTTCGTTAGCTACTAACTATGATGACTCTGATTCCTATTTGGAAGGTGTAATGCAAATTGTTATTGAAAACACTTTGTCATTTGGTCAATCTATTAGCAAAGTTGTGTTTCAGATAACTGACAATTCTGTGTATTACCAAGGTTCCAAAACAATTATTGATGGAATAAAAATTACTATGAAAAAGCGTGCAGCTGTAAATATTGCTGATGTTAAAACTACTTCTCTTGAAACTGATTGGTCCATGTCCCCTACATGGGAACATAAAACTGCTAGTACTCATATGGAGATGGGGTTGGAATAATGATCTTAGAATTTCTTCAGAGTTTGTCTGAAATGCAACTTGTTGGAGAACTAACTGTTCTATCTTTATTGATTGGTGGTATTATTATGGCAGGTGGTGTAATTATTGCAAAAATTGCAAAATTATTATTTCATAAGTACTATGCTCCTTCGTTACCTAAAGACACTGCACAAAATATTAGTAAATTAATTTATTTTGGAATTTTAATAATTTCATTTTTGGGATTTACATCTAGTCAGGGAATTGATTTATCTGGAATAATGGTAGCTGGAGGAATCTTTGCTGTGGTGATTGGATTTGCAACTCAATCTGTTGTTTCAAATTTAATTTCTGGATTATTTTTAATTGTTGAAAAACCTGCAAAACATGGAGACACCATCGAACTTCCTGATATGGGTATTTCTGGAACGCTTCTTGACATTGGAACTTTCTCTAGTAAGGTGCGGAAATTTGATGGAACTATAACTAGAATTCCTAATGAGAAATTCTTTACATCTAACATTCGTTCATTAACTCTCTCTACTGTTAGAAGAGCTGATTCAACGGTTGGAATTTCATACGAATCTGATATAGATACTGCCATTTTGGTGATGAAAAATGAGATTTTACAAACTATGCCCTTTATTCTTCAGATTCCTGAACCTGAATTCCGAATTGAGGAATTAGGTGATTCTAGTGTAAATATTCATGTCTATGTTTGGCATCCTCGAGATGACTGGAGTCAAGCACAACCTATTCTTTTAACTACTCTTAAACGTGCTCTTGATAAATCTGGAATTGAAATTCCTTTCCCGCAAAGAGTAATCTGGAATGGCAAAGATTAATTTTTTTGAATTTGTTTTTTATCTGTACGTCTTTTTTTAATCAAACTGAACATAATCATTCCTACGTTGATGATTGAAATAATTTCAATTAAATCGACTCCGTATAGAAACCAATCAATTATTGGATGAACTCTTGAAACAATTCCTGCTTCAAGCATAATGTCTGCATTCCATACCATGTGTGGAATTTGAATAAATTGTATTGCTGCAATAATTACAATACTTCCAAGTATTTTATTTTCATACCAATTCCAAAATTTATTCCATACATTCATGGACTATAATATTTTTTTATTCTATTAAATGCTGTTAAAATTAGACACAACTAATTAGACTGTCCTAATTTTTTGTACCTATTTTTAATTAATTTTAAAATAAAAAATAAATTGTTTTGTGTTTTCTATTCCATCATCTTTAATGTATCTGAAGCTGTAATGATTCCAATAATTTTTGATTTTTTTGAAACTAGAATACATTTTGAATATCTGATCAATGGAACTAAAACATTTGCAGGTGTATCCCAATCTACAATTGGCGGAACTGAATCCATTGTATCTGCAAGTTTTGCTTTTTTTAATTCTGCTTCTCCTAAATCTGCTAAATGTTTAACAATTCCATCTTCTGATACTACGCCTACAATCTCTGAATTGTTAAACACTGGGATTTGACTAATTGATAGTTCGTGCATTTTTTTAATTGCATCATGTAATGTGTTTGAAGGTTTTAATTTTATGATGTCTTTACTGCAGAAATCTCCTGCTGTATGTGATGATGATTCTCCTTCTAGTTTTGAAAGATTTTCAAATATTTTTTTTGCTGTATCATAACTTGGTTGACTTCTACCTGATTCTATTTGATTGATCATTGAGGTGCTGACTCCTGTCATTAATGCAAGTTTTTTTTGAGTAATGCCAATTTTTAATCTAATTTGTTTTATAGAATCAATTCTAGGAAGCAATTCAATTAATATAAAATCTATTTGGCTTTAAATTGTATTATTTTCGCTTTCTTTTCGCTTTCTTTGGTTGCTCAATTGCTGCTTGTGCTGCTGCTACTATTGCAATTGGGATTCTATGTGGAGATGCACTAACATAACTTAGTCCTTCTCCGTGGCAGAATTTAATTGAACTTGGATCTCCTCCATGTTCTCCGCATATTCCGACCTCCATGTTCTTTCTAATTGCTCTACCAGATGCAATGCCGATTTTAATTAAACTGCCCACACCATTAACATCAATTGATTGGAAGGGGTTTCTTTCTAGTAGCTCTTTTTCCATGTATTCGGGTAAGAATTTACCTTCAACATCTTCTCTACTAAAACTAAATGTTCCTTGAGTTAAGTCATTTGTTCCAAAACTGAAAAATTCTGCAGTACTTGCAAGTTCATTTGCAGTTAATGCGGCTCTAACTACTTCTATCATAGTTCCAAAGTTTATTTTTAATTTCATTTTATGTTTTGATTCTGTTTCTTTTTTAATTCTATCATAGATTGATTTAATGTGGTTTAATTCTGCAATACTGCTGATTTGTGGAATCATGATTTGTGGATGTGCTTTGACTTTCTTTTTGGTTAATTCTACTAGGGCTTCAAACACTGATCTAATTTGCATTTCATATATTTCTGGATATGTTACACCTACTCTTACTCCTCTATGTCCCATCATTGGATTTACTTCTGCAAGTTCTCTTGCTCTTTTAAGAACCACTTTTGCTTCGGAAATTTCATTTGTTTTCCCATCTGCTTCTAATTTTTGTATTTTCTCAACTAATTCTTCTGGGTTTGGTAGGAATTCGTGTAACGGTGGATCTAGTAATCTGATTGTTACTTCGTACCCTTCCATAGCTTTTAGGATTTCAATAAAGTCGCT
>Ga0315316_10004333_pt1 | contig 10356 bp, 11 predicted proteins | sample M160m3416metaG_FD_203702 | JGI IMG/M metagenome (GOLD analysis project Ga0315316, IMG submission 203702) | Ammonia-oxidizing marine archaeal communities from Monterey Bay, California, United States - M1 60m 3416 | ecosystem: Environmental > Aquatic > Marine > Intertidal zone | place: USA... | reverse complement strand
ACTTGTGAAGTCGAAATGCCTTCCATGGAAAAACTGTACCGCAAGTTCAAGGATCATGGATTTGAAATGCTCACCATAAGTGTCGATAAAGATCAGACCCTGATAGAACCTTTTATGAAAAAATTCAATTTGACCTTCCCCGTATTGTTGGATCCGGAAAGTATTGTTGCAAAAAGAGTTTATAAAACCACAGGCGTACCGGAAACATTTATTGTAGACCGTGAAGGACTTATTCGGCATAAAGCCATTGGTCCAAGAGACTGGGCCAACGATGAAACGCTGGAAGCTTTCACACAAATAATATTGGGAAGCTGATTATGAGGAAATACATATTTTTCATAACAATAATCTTCATCTTCATCGCCCAAAACGTGATAGCCCATGGAGAACATAAAAAAGAACCAACGTCAATCGCAGAGGCAGAAGAAAAGTCCGCAATTGATCCCATGTACGCCACTCAAGAAGAGGAATCCGATCCTTTAGAAAATTCAGGTTTATTTTCACCTAGCGATCTTTTTATGGAAGGTGAAATCGTACCTGCTGAGTCTAATCCAAAATCAGATATGAAGATGGAAGGCAGCCATAATGAGCATAATGACCCCAATATACCAAAAGTGGTATCGGCTGAGCATAAAACTGTAGATACATCAGCCAAAGGTTATGGAATGGCAGCAGGTATTACCTTACTCGCCGGACTTGTTTTTGCAGGATTGACTTTCATAAGACCAGGGGAGTGATAACATGGCCAATGGATTCACAAAAATCTTGGAAGACCGTCTAGGTATTCACTTACTTGAATATGACATCCCCGAGCACTCAAATTCCATAAAATACTCCCTTGGAGGAATGACACTATCTTCCTTTGGGGTTCTGGTGATCAGCGGTATCCTACTGGCTCAATTTTTTATCCCGGATCCCGAACGCGCCAATCGAAGCGTGCATTACTTAGTCGATCAAGTCTATCTGGGTTGGTACCTTCGCGGTATTCACTTCTGGGCGGGCGAAGTATTGACCGTAACCATGATACTCCATGCTATCCGTGTATTCTTCACTGCTTCCTATAAAAACCCGCGCGAGATCAACTGGCTTATTGGAATCGGAATCATGATGATGATGGTCACTCTACTATTCACCGGTACAGTTTTAAAATGGGATCAGGAGGCTTATGAGGCGTTGGCACATTTCCTCTGGGTTGCCGAGAAAATGGGACCTTTTGGTCTACCTCTCACCGAAGCTTTTGCTCAAGGGGTTCCTTTATTAAATAGAATTTACATGGCACATATTTCCTTGTTACCTATTATCGTGATTGTGATGATCGGATTACATTTGTTCTATATTAAATACCATAAGCTATCGCAATTACCTGATGCTACACGGCCCGCTAAAAATATTCCATTTACTCAACACATGGCCTATTTGAGAAGAGCCGGCTCTGGGATCCTATTACTAATCTGTCTGCTTGCACTTACCATTACACCGCCCTTAGGAGAAGAACCAGTACTCGGGCTCGAAGTCACCAAACCACCCTGGCAATTTGTTTGGATCTACGCCTTAGAAAATCTATGGGTACCTTCTTTAATTGTAGCCCCACCTATAATTATAGGGTTTTTACTAGCTATTCCTATAGTCGACCAAAACAAAGAGCGCTATTGGAAAAGGCGCCCCCTCGCTATCACCGTTCTAGTTGGTTTTATATTAATTTTCGCAGCACTAATTATTTGGGGTAGTGTCACCACAATGACTCACTCGATGTAACTGAGACAAAACTGCAGAAAAAGATCAACACCTTTAAAAATAAATTCATAGCCGAAAAACTTTAAAATTTTGGTTTTATAATCTTAAATTTATGCAAATACAAATCGAAATCCTGACCAAAAAAGGTTGTGACTTATGCGTTGATGCTAAAGAAATTGTTGAGCGAGTTTTGCCTGACTTCCCAGCAACACTAAAAATGATTAATATCGAATCCAATTCAGATCTTTTGGAAAAATATAAAACAAAAATACCTGTAGTTCGTATCAATGGAAAAGAAAATTTTGTATATAAAGTGAACGAAATCACTTTAAGAAAAAAATTAGAAAAAATTATTAAATAATCTGCTTAATTTGAATGGAGAATAGTAATGGTAGAGAAAACTGCACTAAATGCACAGGAACTTGAAGAGAAGCTAAAAGATATGGCGCCGGAATGGAAAATAGGTAAAAACGAAAAAGGTGTGTCTTTTATTCAGCGGGTGCATCACGCTTCAAAGTTTATGCAAGGTATTGATTTTGTCGGCAAAGTCGCAAACGCTGCTGAAGAAAACAATCACCATCCCGACATCATCATAAACTACAAACGGATTAGCGTCCGCTATTGGACCCATACCGTCAGCGGCGTGACCCTCGCAGATGTGCAAATGGCGCAAAAAATTAACCCGTTATTTTAAGGACAATCTGAATCTATTCAAATTACTTTATTTGCGTGAAAGTGCATTACATTAATGGCGGGTAGACTTAGGGTTTATTACTTTTTTTAGACAAAATAATTAAGTGTCTCCCATATATTATTCCACCCAATATATAAAGTCAGATTCTTTCTATAACGCTAAAGTCGAATGCTCCCTTCTTTTGATCCAAAATTAATGCGCATTGCATTTATTAACTTTAATGTGCTTCCGGGCAAAACATCTTCAGTTTTTTCCAGATCTGAAGTTACCACCCATTTTGCATTTGAGATGTTTTTTAATCCCAGCGTGTCAGATGACCCTTCAACGATATTGACCTCCCCTAGGGGAGGGGAAAAATTAAACTCAGTTCCTCCTCAAATGTTTAGGGAAACAGCACACTTGCTTCGGGACGCAGATGTAGATGTGGATTTTTCCTTACTTTCTTTATGGCCTATTAATCGGCATAACGTACCAAAATCAAGTGCAGAAAAAAAAGGCCTGGAGTTTGTCAGGAAAAACCCGAATTTAAAATATTACGATAAAGAAAAAATAGGCCCACAGACATTTTTCGTAGGGGTGTATCCAGATAATGCGGTCTCTACAGCCTGTGTTTCATGTCATAACACGCATATAAAAAGCCCCAAAAGGAACTTTGCCTTAGGTGATAATATGGGCGCGATAGTTATAAGAATACCTATATCTGGCTCTTGATATTCGCTGCAGGTAAGTTGGTTGAACTACAACATCTTCTGGTTAAAACATATTAACTTTGGAGAACAAAAAATTCGTAGACGGCGTTAGCACCCTCACAACTTTTGTTAAAAATGATGCAATAATTACAGCTACAAGCAAAACTAATTTTGATGAAAAATCTTACCAAACTCCAAGTAGTGATGATTAGATTTTGACCACTAGTTGAGACTTTCTAACTCTGATCAATATCAGTCTCTTATCAAATTCTAATTTCCTGCTGTGTTATATCATCCAATGTCTGACGAGTTCGTGTCTGAGTGCACTGGTCACCTTCGACAACAACTTCCGGGATGAGCGGTTGGGAATTGTAGTTAGAAGCCATGACATGTCCATAAGCCCCTGCCCCACCAATCACAATACAATCACCCGGCTTAGGCATGGGAAGCTTGCGTGGAACAGGTTCTTCATCTTTCTGTGTAAGCACATCTCCTGACTCGCATACAGGACCGGCAACAATCAGCTCTTGTTCTGGCCCTAAGTTTTCGCCATCAAACCAGATAGGATGAAACGAACCATAAGCCATCGGCCGAATCAAATGGCAAAAGCCAACATTGGTCAAAACATAATCTATGCGTTTCCCTTCTTCATCGAAAGTATGATTCAATGAACGCACCTCTCCGATCAGGTAACCGCAGCCTGCTACGAAGCGTCTTCCCGGCTCAATTTCACAAACCACTTCCCTGCAAAAATGTTCTTTTAAAACTTTAGCACGCTCGTCAATAATGGATTTGTAGCCAGAAATATCTTCCTGCGGTTGATCTGGGTCATATTGATAAGGTAATCCGCCACCAAAATTAACTTTTTCCACATCTGGAAATTCTTTGGCAAAGTCTACCAACCTACCTGTAATACGTTTTAGGTGTTCCATATCTCCACCGGAACCGATGTGCATATGGACTCCGGACAAAGTAAGATCATATTCCTTTAATATCTGTTTAACCTCATCAAGATTTTGGTACCAGATTCCGTGCTTGCTGTAAGGCCCACCGGTATTTGTCTTTTTCGAATGCCCTGCCCCTTCACCAGGATTAATTCGAATAGAAATTTTTGGAGAACCGGCGCCTTTCTTTTTTAAAGCCTGACCGTATTCCTCAACCATCCCCAACGTACCGCAATTACAATAAATATTATTTTCGAGGCAATAATTAACATCATCAGCATTAAAAAAAACATCACTGGTAAAGCAAATATCCTCAGCCTTATAACCTGCGCGGATTGCACGTTGAACCTCATAAACACTCACCGCATCGATCTTGACTCCATTCGCCAGCATTTCTTGTAGAATTCTAACGTTGGAAGAGGCTTTCATAGCGTAACGTGTGACAGGTGACAGCTTTTTTATTTCATTGATTGATTGGCGTAGAATTTCCAAACTGTACACATAAACAGGGGTACCAAACTGATTGGCAATCTCCCGCACCTCGACTTTTTCAATTTTCATTTTTTATCTCTAATTGGTGTGGCTGATTCAATGGGACAATGCAGAATTTATAACATAGTTTAGGAATTCAAAAAACGGTTTGTTTACAATTAATCTTGCATAAATAATAAAGCAATTAACGATGAAGCTATTTCTTGAAGAAACAACAAATAACTTTTAAAATATTTAAATAATATCAAAAGATTAGCCTTAACCTTTTAACTGTCTTCTTGATTTATAAAGCGGGCAACTATAATTTTTAAATAGAACAATTCTGCTATGTCGAAGTGGACCATTGAAGAGGCTCGTGAACATTATAATATTAACGGCTGGGGTGCCGATTATTTCGATATTAACTCCAAAGGTAATATCGTTGTACGTCCCAATCGTAAAAGTCCTCATGACATAGACCTCAAGGAATTGGTTGATGACATTCAGGCGAAAGGTTACTCGCTGCCCGTCCTCATTCGTTTTTCAGACATTCTTAAAGCAAGTATCGCCAACCTTGCCAATTCATTCAGTAAAGCTATTAATGAATATAAATATAATGGCGAATACCACGGAGTCTACCCCATCAAGGTAAACCAACAGCGGCAAGTAGTTGAAGAAATAGTAAAATTTGGGCAACCTTATAACATAGGCCTCGAAGCAGGATCCAAACCCGAATTACACGCCATTCTTGCCATCCTAGATAATCCAGAAGCACTACTCGTTTGCAATGGATACAAAGATGAGGCTTTTATTAGACTAGCCTTAATGAGTCAGAAACTGGGGAAAAAAGTTTTTATCGTCGTAGAAAAATTAGACGAGTTAACTCTTATAGAAAAAGTAGCTAAAGAATTAGATGTGCAACCCAATATAGGACTGCGCATCAAGCTATTAAGTACCGGTCAGGGACGCTGGTCTTCTTCCGCAGGAGAGCACTCAAAATTCGGACTGAATTCAATCGAATTGATGGAAGCTCTGAAAATATCCAAGAAAAAAAATATTCTCGATAACATCAAGTTAATCCATTTCCATTTAGGCAGCCAGATTACTAATATTCGTCGGATCAAAAATAGTTTGCAGGAAGTGGGACGGTTTTATTCAGAATTGATGCGATTCGGATGTGGTATTGAATACATTGATGTCGGTGGTGGTTTGGGAGTGGATTACGATGGCTCCCGCTCAACATTTGCATCCAGCACTAATTATACAGTACAAGAATATGCTAATGATGTCGTTTATCACCTGCTGGAAATTTGTAACAAAGAAAAGTTGCCTCATCCGAACATCATTTCCGAATCGGGACGAGCTATGACCGCTCACCACTCGATACTTGTGGTCAATGTACTTGGTGTCACAAGCTTTCCAGAGTGGAGCGATAAGATTAAAATTGATGAAGATGCTCCAGAAGTTGTAAAAGAAATTTTCCATGTTCTCGACTCCACTTCAAATAAGAATTTAAACGAATCCTGGCACGATGCCGTGCACTTAAAAGATGAAGCACAAAACCAGTTCCTCATGGGAATGATTTCTCTTGAAAGTCGAGCTATGTCGGAAAAAATTTTTTGGGGTATCTGTCGTAAAATTGAAAAGCTGGGGACACGACTAAAATTCATGTCCGATGAAATTCGTAGTTTAAAAACTCGGCTTGCAGACAAGTATTTCTGTAATTTTTCAATTTTCCAATCTGTACCAGACTCTTGGGCCATTGATCAAGTATTTCCAGTTGTTCCTATTTATCGATTAAATGAAGAACCTACCCGAGAGGCAACTCTTCAGGACATTACTTGCGATTCAGATGGCAGGATAGACAATTTTATCGGAACCGATCGTGGAACCGAAAAAACTCTTCGTGTCCATGAGTTGGAAGCTGGCGAAACCTACCCTCTAGGTATTTTTCTAACAGGAGCTTATCAAGAAATCCTTGGTGATCTTCACAATCTATTCGGAGACACAAATACCATTCATGTTTCTTTGAATGAGGATGGTTCACTTAAATACGAGCAGATCATCGAAGGGGAAGATGTAACAGACGTGCTAGATTATGTTCAGTTCTCGGCTGACGAACTCGCAGGACGTATAAATGGGTTCCTCATCGGCTGTGTGCAACGCGAGGTCGTTACACAAAAAGAAGCGGATGAGTTTTTGAGTCTATACAAAGCAGGTCTTAGTGGTTACACTTATTTGGTAGATCCGAATAAGCCTCAAAAAAATAGTTCGCATTAGTCACTAGACACTTTCAAATTTTTGATTTTCTGTATCCGTTCTTTATTAGTTGGATGAGTCGCAAAATAACTGGCTTTTTCAGGCGTATCTCCTGATCTTTTTTGAAGCACATTTAAAAGTTGAAGATAGTATTTGGTTGAAAATCCGGCTTTATTTAAGTATTCAACACCCTCCTTATCAGCCTCCAACTCTTGAGTACGAGAAAACCCACTTACTAATGCTGGTTTGACTACATACTCCCCATATCCAGCACCGGGAACAAAAATATTGAGCACCGAAAATCCAATCGATGTCAAAATAGAAACTCCCAGTTTAGTGTAATAATGCCCCGACTTTAAATGGGCAATTTCATGAGCTGCTACGGCAATACGTTGTTCCTTCGTCAGCTCATGAAGAAATTTTGCGGTTATATTTATTTTGTTCCCGGTGGTCACCCAGGCATTTGAAAAGTTGGCATGATGCACCACTGCAACGAATTCTTCTTCAGGGAAATTAGCTAAAACAATCGTATCTACCGCAGTTTTCCATAAAAATTTTTCATTAGTGCATCCTGTACAACCTTTTTCACGAGTCGATTGACACCCGGCCAATAAAAAGATTGTCAGAAAAAATATGAAAGTTTTTTTCATCTATAAAAATAGAGCAACTGAAGGGATTACACTTTGCCTTTTTTCAAAACGTCTACCATTTCTTGGTGTACAAGCCCATTGCTTACAAGAAGTTCTTGATCGTAAATATCGGTTGGGCTGCCATCAAACTTACTGGCCTTACCACCAGCTTCGAGAACAATGAGAAGTCCTGCGGCCACATCCCAGGGGTGAAGCATTCTCTCCCAGAACCCTTCGAAACGGCCCATTGCAGTATAAACTAGATCCATTGCAGCAGAACCAGGACGGCGTACGGCTTGACAAGCTTTCATGAAATTGCAGAAATTATCAAGATTATCTTTTTCCGACTTCACCACGCGTGGCGCAAAACCTGTAACAAGCAAACTTTTTTTCAATGTGGAAATGGTTGATACATGGATGGGGTTACCGTTTAGAATTGCACCCTGACCTTTTTCGGCAACGAATAATTCATCAAGACAGGGATTATATATGACACCAACTCTTACCTCACCTTCTTGTTCTAATGCAATTGAAACGCAATAGCAGGGGTAACCATGGGAATAGTTGAGCGTTCCATCTAGCGGGTCTATGATCCATTTACTGGTTGAGTCACTTCCCTCTGCATTTCCTGATTCCTCGGCAAGAATATCGTGATCGGGAAAAGTTTTTTTGATACGGGTGATGATCGCTTTTTCAGCAAGATGGTCGACTTCCGTCACCGGGTCATAAAATTCCTTGAAAGAAACTTTACCAATATCGTCAACACGGTCGCGAAGAATCTTGCCGGCTTGCAGTGCAGCTTCTACTGCAACTATTACCTCTTGACTCACTCAAGCCACCCACCGCCAATAACACAATCTTCCTGGTAAAAAACAGCAGACTGGCCTGGTGCAATTGATAATTGGGGCTGGTCAAATTCCACAACAACACGAGAACCATCTAATTTTTTGATCGTTGCTGGTTCGCCTCGATGGCGATATCGAATCTGCACATCGGCACGGGTAATGTCTTCGACATCTAGACACCAGTTGACTTGGGACACAAAACAGTTTGCGCGTTCTAATTCTTTTTTAGTCCCGGCAGTTATACGATTATTTACTGGGTCGATATGGGTTACGAAATGTGGTTCCTTGAGCCCACCAAGATTTAAGCCTTTTCTCTGACCGATCGTAAAAGCCGGGTAACCCCCGTGCTTGCCCAACACCTCGCCTTTAGAGTTAACAATATCTCCCTGCTGAAATGCATTATTATCCAATTGTTTTGCGATAAACTTTGGATAATCATTATCAGGAATAAAACAAATTTCATGGGACTCAGCTTTCTCTGCGACGTTCAACCCCAATTGCCGTGCCCGATCACGCACTTCGTTTTTATCCATATCTCCCAATGGAAACTCCAAGCGCGAAAGTTGATCCTGCGACAAATTGAAAAGGAAGTAACTCTGGTCTTTCCAGCGGTCTCGTCCTCGACGCACCAGAAAATTACCACTTGGATGTTTGACAATTGAAGCGTAATGCCCTGTCGCCACTCGTTTTACCCCAAACGATTCAGCTTTCTGAATCATTTCATCAAATTTTAATTTTTGGTTGCACAGCGTACAAGGAATGGGTGTGCGCGCTTGCATGTATTCCGAAATAAAATAGTCGACCACCTCTTCCTTAAATTTTTTTTCCATATTAAGGATATAATAAGGGATGCCAATTTTTTCGGCAACGCGACGCGCATCAGCAAGGTCATCAAGTGAACAGCAGGTACCGAAACGATTATCCGATTCGGAATAGTTCCACAATTGCAATGAGATGCCAACAGCTTGATAGCCCTTCTCTTTTATAATGGATGCCGCAACGGAACTATCAACACCACCGCTCATGGCTATGGCTATTTTTTCTAGATTTTTCATAGTTCTATCTTAAAAAACGACAGGCAAGAGTCACCGAGACGCCTGTCTTTGAAAGTTTGCAGTTTACCATACCTTTCCTGTAATTTTGTCTTATGGAAATGCTCAACAATGACCCAGGCATCTTCTTTCAATATACCTGAATCAGATAGTTGAGAGAGACAAGGCCCGTAAAGATTTTTCGCAAACGGGGGATCTACATAGATAAGGTCAAAAACCATGTCCTTTTCTATAAATAATGATAAAGACTCCAGCGAATCGGACTTTATAAGTTCCCATCGCACCGTTTGGTTTTCAACGGTCAACCGGCACTTTTCCAAATTGCGGGTAATCAGAGATTGAACTTGAGAGTTCTGTTCAACAAAGACCACCTTTTTCGCACCACGACTGAGGGCCTCAATGCCTATCGATCCCGTTCCAGCAAATAGGTCGAGAAAAGATATCCCTTCCAAATCAGATCCAACCTGATTGAACAATGATTCTTTAACCCGATCCAATGTTGGTCGAACCTCTAAATCGCCTAAATCCATTAGACGGGTTCCACGTGCGGTACCGGAAATAACTCGCATTTAAATAGTTTCCTTATAATAAACAAACCAATCCATCTTGACATGTAAATTTAATAAAATTATTATAAATTAAGATCCAAGGGAATTAATATTCGGGTATCGTCTAATGGTAGGACGTCAGATTCTGGTTCTGAATGTTGGGGTTCGAATCCCTGTACCCGAGCCAATTCTCCGGGCCGCGCCCAATGGAAGTATAATAAAATTCTAGTCTAATTTATCAGGGGAGATACTCCCCATTTTTTTGAGGAATTATGAACATATACCGAAATCCGTTTTTCGTTGGTCTTTGTGCTCCTCTTTACCAATTGGTCGCCACGATTGCTATTACCAACGATTTTTTGATGGCAGCCATTTTCATAATGTTTACTCTCGGCCTAATAGGTGCTTATGTCAGCGACTTCCCTTTGCTACCAACACTATATATGAATGAAGTTGCTCATAAAACCTCTGTTTCTTCCTTAATGGGAATG
>Ga0315316_10004332_pt1 | contig 10357 bp, 13 predicted proteins | sample M160m3416metaG_FD_203702 | JGI IMG/M metagenome (GOLD analysis project Ga0315316, IMG submission 203702) | Ammonia-oxidizing marine archaeal communities from Monterey Bay, California, United States - M1 60m 3416 | ecosystem: Environmental > Aquatic > Marine > Intertidal zone | place: USA... | reverse complement strand
AAAAATAAAAAACGACGCTATTATTATAAATTTCAATTCATTCTCACTTAATTTTATTTAATATAGGTAAAATAGTATTATTCATATCGTATTCTAATATTGGGCCTACATGCCTGTACCTAATATTTCCGCTAGCATCTATAATAAAAGTTTCTGGAACTCCATATACACCTAAATTGATTGCCTGAGTGCCGTCATCATCTCTACCAATAGCATAAAAAGGATTGCCATTTAGTTTTAATACCTTAATTGCATCTTGTTTGTCATCTTTATAATTTATACCAAATATTTTAATATTATTGCTTCTACTCATTGTCATCAAAAATTCATGTTCTATTTGGCAAGGAGCACACCAGCTTGACCAAACATTCACCAATGAAGGTTCATTTAATTGTAATAAATTTTTCTTATTAAACAATTTGTAATCTGACAATTTATCTAATTTTATTTCAGGTAAGCTTTTTTCTAATAAAACTGATGGCAACTCTGATGGGTCTTCTTTTAAAATTAACTGCCTAGCAAAAAATAATACTAAAATAAAAAAAAATATCAAAGGCAAATAAGAATATTTTTTTTTCATTTACTAATATTCTCATTATTTATTTTAATAGCATAACCTAATCTATGTTTTCTATCAGTTAAAGACAAAATACCCCCAAGTGCCATTAATAAAATTCCTAACCAAATCCAATTTATAAATGGGGAATAATACACTCTTAATGAATAACTTTTATCATTGTTTAAACTCTCTCCTAAAACTATATATAAATCAAAAAGTATATTAGACATAATTGCAGGTTCACTAGTATTTACTTGAGATGCCGGATAAAAGCGTCTTTCCGGGTACATAAATTCTTTATTTTTTCCTTTTCTTACTACCTCAAACTCACCCCTATCTGCAATCCAATTAGGTCCTTTAACATTATTAATAGATAAGAAACTCAATTCCATATTATTAATGATTACTTTTTCTCCAATTAAAATTGGTTGCTCTATCTCTTCACGCCAAGCACTTGAAACGGTTACACCAATTACAAATATTGCTACGCCTATATGGGCTAAACTCATACCATATGCAGACCTAGGTAATTTTAGGGACCTTTTAATAAAAGTTTTAAAAGATAATTTGATACCTACTTTTATTATAAACTCATATGTTGTCCCTAGAATTAACCAAAAACCAAGAAATACTCCTAGAAATGCTGAAGCAGACCCATTATAAATAAAAACTAATATAGATGTTAATAATATAGAGCATATAAATACTGCAATAATTCTCTCCATAATATTTTCTATATTTGCTCTTTTCCAGGATAACATTGGACTAAATGCACATAATAAAATGGCAGGCACCATTAAAGGTATGAAAACTGCTTCAAAATATGGAGGACCTACAGATACTTTAGAATTATTTACTGCATCTATAAAAATTGGATATAATGTTCCAAGTAAAACAGTAGCAGCCGCAGAGGCAAAAATAATATTATTAATAACTAATGCACCTTCTCTACTTAAAGGTTGAAATAAACTTCCTGATTTTAAATGTGACGCCTTTTTAGCAAATAACACCAATGCACCTCCAGTAAATAATACTAAAAGCAGTAAAATATATAATCCTCTTGAAGGATCGGTTGCAAAAGCATGTACAGAAATTAATACGCCAGATCTAACTATGAAGGTTCCTAATAAACTAAAAGAAAAAGCTACAATTGCTAATAAAATTGTCCATGCTTTTAAAGTATCTCTTTTTTCTGCAACTATTGATGAATGTAGCAAAGCTGTCGTAGCTAGCCATGGCATAAAAGATGCATTTTCCACAGGATCCCAAAACCACCAGCCTCCCCAACCTAATTCTCTATATGCCCACCATGATCCAAGCGCTATACCGATTGTTAAAAATACCCATGCTATTAAAGTCCAAGGTCTAACCCATTTAACCCAAATAGTATCCACTTTTCCAATTAACAATGCTGCTATAGAAAAAGAAAATGTAATGGATAGACCTACATACCCTAAATATAAAAAAGGTGGATGAATTGCCAATCCAAAGTCCTGTAATATTGGATTAAAACCTTCTCCTTCAATATTAGGAAAAAATAATCTAATAAACGGATTAGAGGTAAATAAAATAAAACTTATAAATGCCGATGCTATTAATCCTTGGCAGGATAAAACAAGTGATATTAATTTTAAAGGCAGCTTTCTTCCTACTAGCGCAACTGTTGCACTATAAAATGTAAGTATTAAAATCCATAGCATTAATGAGCCTTCATGGTTTCCCCAAACTCCAGAAATTTTATAAATTAATGGTTTTAATGAGTGAGAATTTTGTGCAACCAAAGAAACTGAAAAATCAGAAGTTACGTAAGCATAAGTTAATGATAAAAAAGATAAAGAAACTAATAAAAAACTAATATATGCTGTTATAAATGATGACCTCATTAAACTACTTGATTTATAACGGACTCCTAAAGCAGGCACGAAAAATTGAAATAATGATATAGCAAGTACTAATGCTAAACAATAATGTCCTAATTCTATTATCATAACTTTATTCTTCTCCTTGCCAATTTCCTGTTTTCTTTAGAGCATCTGCTACTTCAGGCGGCATATAATTTTCATCGTGTTTAGCTAATATTTTATTAGCAAGAAAAACCCCATTATCACCTAATTTTCCTTCACAAATAACCCCTTGTCCCTCTCTAAACAAATCAGGGAGTATTCCATTATAACTGACAGATATAAAGTTTTGTCCATCCTCTACAATAAACTCTATTAGAGTGGGGCCTTTAGAAATAATAGACTCGCCCCTAACCAATCCACCTATTCTAATTACTTTATTATTACTATTTTTTATTTCTAATAACTCAGTAGGTGAATAAAAATATATAAGAGAATCTCTGCTTGCAGAAAGAATAAGAAAACCAGATACAGTAATAGCTATAAAAGCCAGCAATAATACTGACATCCTTTTACGTCTCTTTAGTTTGGCTATATTCATTTTTATGTATTAATATTATCAGATTCTACATCAAAATTATCAATATTTTTATTTGCTTTTATAAATACCAGTATACTATTTAAACCAAAAACAAGTAATACACAAAAAGTAAAACAATAGGCCGAATATACAAAAATTAAATGTTGGTACATGATGATCCTAATTTAAGTTTAATTGTTTAATAAATAATTTTTTCAATTTTCTATGATTTAATTCAGTTTGGGCATTTATCAATAAAAATGAAAAATAAAAAAATAAAAATCCAAAGGCCATTAAAATTAATGGAACCATCATATCATTATGTATACTTGGTCCATTTAACTTTATAACACTAGCAGGCTGGTGTAGAGTATTCCACCAATCAACAGAAAATTTTATTATCGGAAGATTAAAAGCTCCAAATAAAGTTAATATTGCTCCTGCACGAGCACCTTTATATTCATCTTCAAAGGCTCTAACTAAGACAATATGACCCATATATATTAAAAATAAAATAAATACAGAAGTTAAACGAGCATCCCATACCCACCAAGTTCCCCAGGTAGGTTTTCCCCATATAGATCCAGTAACAAGAGCTATTAAAGTAAACATAGCTCCAATAGGTGCACTACATTTAGCTAATATATCAGCTAATGGGTGTCTCCATACTAATGAAAATATACTCATAACTGTCATACTAAAATATACTATCATGGCCATCCATGCAGCAGGCACATGAACATACATTATTCTAACAGTTTCACCCTGCTGATAATCAGGAGGTGAATTAAACAAACCAAACCATAACCCAATAAATATAAAAATTAACATTATTATTAATGAAAAAGGATAAATATTTTTTGCAAATATTCTAAATCTTGAGGGATTGGCCAAAAAATTAAATATATTATTCATAATACTCTCTTATTCCCATCCAAGACGAATTGACCTTGAAGCTAAAAATGGTGATATTAATAAAGAAATAGGAAATATTGCAGATAATGCATAAATATGGCCTTTTCCTCCTAAGCCAGAAATCTCAGCTGAAATAGCCCCAGAACCTAGTATTAAAACTGGTAACATTAAAGGTAATAAAACTAATGCCGTCAAGACTCCTCCTTTTCCAATTGCACAGGACAAAGCCGCTGGAGTTGCCCCTATTAAAGTAAGAGAGGGGGTTCCTAATAAAAGAGTTACAGCTAATATCCACCAATATTGAAAATCCAAACCTATAATTAAAGATAATATAGGAGATAGTAATACTATTGGTAATCCATTGGTTAACCAATGTGCAAAACATTTAGATAGAACAATTATTTCTAATGATATGCCTGACAGAACAATTTGTTCCAAAGAGCCATCTTCAAAATCAGATCTAAACAATCTATCTAAGGATAGTAAAGAAGCAAATAAAGCAGCCATCCATATAGCCCCGCCAGCAATAGTAGTAAGTAAATTTGTGTCAGTACCTGATGCAAGTGGAAACATTATAATAGCTAATAAATAAAATAAGATAGCAGCTCCAGCATCACTAGCTCCTCTTATTACGATATGAATATCTCTAAAAACTAACTTAAAAAACAATTTCATCTATTTCTCATTTATTTATTCATAATTTTTATAACAGTATATCAACCTAAATAATATTCTATACTATTAGGTAAATTAAAATTTTCATGCGTTGCACAAATAATTGAGCCTCCTGAGTTAATATGGTTGCTCATAATTGATATTAATATTTTTCTATTTTCTTTGTCTAAATAAGTTGAAGGTTCATCTAAAATCCAGACTTTAGCTGGACAGAAAGATAATCTAAGTAAACTTAACCTTCTTTTTTCTCCAGCAGATAACCAAGAAGCAGGGAAATCTAAATATTTATCAAAAGAAAACATTTGTACTGCTCTCATAAATATTTCTATATTTACTGACCAAATTTCTTGAAAAAAAGTTAGATTTTCTCTAACAGTTAATGAACCTTTTATAGCATCAAAATGGCCTAGCCAAGATATTAGTTGCTTTTCGTAATAATATGCTGGCAACACGTCTTCTCCATACCACAAAAGTTTTCCTCTAGTAATAGGGTAAAAGCCAGCAATACACCTTAATAAAGATGTTTTTCCAGAACCATTTTTTCCTTTAATAATTATACTTTCACTCGAATCTAGTGAGAAATTAATTGAAGAAAATATATTACGGCCGCTTCTTTCAAAAGATATGTCTTGAGCAGAAATTATATGTTTATTACTCAAATTTTTTGCCTTACTTTATTCGTAAGTTCTAGTATCTTCTATGACTAAACCATCATTAGGAATTTCATCTTTAGATACTATTTCTACTTCAGCCCTAAGTTTTAGCTCTGCTTTTATCTCATCTATCACTACTTTTTCAAAATCATTCTCTCTTTTTGATACTTCAACTAACATTTTAATAGTATCTTTATGATCAACATTACCTACAACTAATCTCAATTTAGAAATATTTTTTATTTTATTAGAAATTTTAGCGATTTGTTCTGGTCTCACAAACATTCCTCTTACTTTGGTAGTTTGATCTGCTCTTCCCATCCAACCTTTGATTCTCATTGCAGTTCTTCCGCAAACACTCTTTTCCTTAATTACTGCTGATAAATCTCCTGTGGCAAATCTAAATAATGGATAATCATAATTTAAATTAGTAACAACTAATTCTCCAACTTCACCATCAGGAAGCACCTCTAATGAGCCAGGTCTTACAATTTCAATAATTATCCCTTCATCACAGAACATTCCTTCACTCTCCCAGGTCTCATAGGCTACTAGCCCTAAATCAGCAGTCCCATAAGATTGCAATACTGGGCAGCCAAGTTCACTTAAAATGTTTTTTAAAGATGGTGGACAAGCTTCCCCTCCTACTAGCCCAGTTTTTAATGAAGAAACGTCAATATTGCTTTCTTTTCCTTTTTCCAAAATTGTTTTTAAAAAAGAAGGAGTGCCCACATATCTATTTGGTTTTAATTTATTAATAGCTTGCATCTGTTGTTCTGTATTACCTATACCACCAGGTATAACACAAGCACCTATATAATTTGCACCTTGTTCCATCATCTCTCCTGCAGGAGTAAGATGGTAAGAAAATGTATTATAAACTATATCTCCATCATTAAAACTTGCGGCTTTCATAGCCCTAGACATTCTCCAAAAATCATTACTTCCACCAGGATCATAAATTGGACCTGGAGATACATATAAATTTTTAAAATAATTCACTGGTTTAGTTGCAAGTCCTCCTAAAGGTGGGATTTTATTTTGTAACTCTGATAATTTGGATTTCCTAGTTATAGGAATTTTTTGTAAATCGCTTCTATTAGATATTTCCTTAGAATTAATCTCTGCAAGAATACTCTTCCAACCTTCTGAATTAGATTTTGCATTATCTAATATTTTGCGTAATTCGCTAAATTGATGATTATTTCTTTCATCTATAGGCCTTCGTTCTAAATCTAATTCTTCCTTAATCATAATAGTATTCCTGTAAATGTATTATTTTAAAATACCTAATTATATAGGCACACATATTATAATATATATCATCTATAAAACCATACATCTATAATAGTTTTTAATACGTATCTTATAAGAAGTAATAATTAAGAGAAAATGTATGGCTAATAATTTTAAAAATGCTTCTCAGATTAATAATAATTTTTTATCAAAGTCCATAAATTTGCCTTTATTGTCTAAAGATCAAGAACAATCACTAACTAAATTGTGGCAAGATACTAAGGATCCTACAGCGCTAGAAAAAATAATTTTATCATATAGTAAGCTTGTTATAAGAATCGCCTCACAGTTCAAGCATTATGGATTACCATTTAATGATTTATTACAAGAAGGACATATAGGGCTGCTTTTAGCCCTAGATAAATTTGATCCTTCAAGAGAATTAAGATTTTCAACATATTCAAGATGGTGGGTAAGAGCCACAATTCAAGAATATGTATTAAAAAATTGGTCAATAGTTAAAATAGGGTCAAGTTCTGCACAAAAATCATTATTTTTTAATTTAAGAAGATTTAAAGTTAATGGAGTAATTAACCATGCTGAAAGAAAAAAAATAGCTAATTTACTGGGTGTTAAAGAAAAATTTATATCTAAAAGAGAAAATCACATACTTATGAAAGATGCCTCTTTAAATGCACCATTAACATCAGATACTGTAGAAGAGTGGCAAAACTTTTTGGTTGATAGTAATCAAGAATCTCCTGAAGAAGCATTCATAAAAAATGATGAAAAAATTAAAAAAAAGAAATGGCTAACTCAAGCATTATCGTCACTTAATGAAAGAGAAAAAATAATAATAAATTCTCGTCATATATGTGAAACACCACTCACCTTGGAAAGTATAGGGAAACAATTTAATATAAGTAAAGAAAGAGTTAGACAAATTGAAGCTTCTGCTATTAACAAGTTAAAACTAAGAATAAAAAACTTAGTATTAGAAAAAGAAAATGAGACTCATAGAAATAGAATATGTGAATTCTCTATTTAGCTTTGAATCGTCTCTAATAATTGGCCGTCCTTCTTAAACAGAGCTGCAAAAACTTGGTCTTCTCCTCCATCCAAAGTCACAGAAAATTTTCCAGAGGATACTCCAGCTCCTTTTGGATCATGTCCTCTAATTAATCTTGACATATCTTTATAAGGCTCATCTAAATTTGAAAAACCTCCGCCCCACCAAAGCTCATCACTTTGGTGTTCCAAAGGCTTGTCTCTTGCTAAGCCTGCAGAAACAAATAAAATAGTTTTCTTATCATCATATGCTAACCTCTTTAAAGAAGACATATAATTTAAATGTCCAGGATTACTATCTATTGCTAAATTTATCTCAACAGATGCTCTAGATAATGCTGAAGCACCATCTCTTGCAGCATGATGCAATAAAGAAGATGAAATATTATATGATTCTAAAATTTCATCTAATCCTCTACTATACATCCAATCAACTAATTCCAATGGATTGGGGGACATATGAAGCTCTCTTGACTTATCCAGAAGTTCTTCATAACAACCCCTTAAAAAAACTATATCGCCCAAATCAAATGAACTATTAGCCATAAAAACCGATCTTAACTTAAGGGCAGTATCAATAACCTTTTTAGACTCATTAATTTTATTATTATTTCTTCCAATAAGGTTTCCTGTAAATACTAATCTATCTTTTAACTCAGATTTTTGTATAATTTGATTACATATTTTGTTAAAAGGCTCTGCTTTACCATTGACTGCGCCAATTACCCATACACGTTCTAAGGAACCTAAATTATGATTTCTAATATTATTTGCATATACACTTTTTTCATAATCTGTATGAACATTGAATTCAGTATTGCTCATAGACAGCAACTTTCATTTATATACTAACCTTAAGGTTTTCTTTAATCTTTTTTATAGCTTCTTCTACTTCAATATCATTTACTGCAACTAATTCACGAGCAAAACGATCTAGTGCCATTTCATATAATTGTCTTTCACTATAAGACTGCTCTGGATCCCCTTCACCTCTATACAAATCTCTCAAAACTTCAGCTATAGAAATAGGGTCTCCTTTATTTAATTTATCTTTATAATCTTTTTCTCTCTTTGCCCACATCGTCTTTCTAACACGGGCTTTACCTTTTAAAGTCGTAAAGGCTTTTTTCATCTCATCTTTTTCAGAAATTGACCTTATACCTAATTCACTCATTTTATCTATGGGTATTTTTAATGTCATTCTTTCTTGTTCAAAAGATATTACCAAAAACTCTATTTTCTTTTTTAGAAATGTTTGAACCTCATAATTAATAGCCTTACCTAAACCATGCTTAGGATATATGAGCCAATCACCTACTTCATATTTATTTTCAATTTTATCCATTATTTCCTCTAAAATAAATTTTTTTCTTAATCACCAGGTTTATCAGAATAAAATTGTTCAAATTTATTTTCCATACCTTGATAATCTTCTGCATCACTTAATTGCTCTTTTTTTTCTGTTATATTTGGCCAAATATTTGATTGAGTTGCATTTAAATCAACCCACTTTTCAGCACTTGATTCAGAGTCAGGTAAAATCGCTTCAGCAGGACACTCTGGTTCACAAACGCCACAATCTATACATTCATCTGGATTTATAACTAACATATTCTCACCCTCATAAAAACAATCCACTGGACATACTTCTACGCAATCAGTGAATTTACATTTAATACAGTCCTCAGTCACAACATAAGTCATTATATACCTCTCTAAATTTTAAAATAATTTAACAATTTATTTTTTTAAAACCCTTTGTTTTGCTTCCATTCGATCTCTATCTTCTACATGAATAAGACCAGCAATTCTTCTTATAAGCATATCTTCAGCAGCATCCAGCTCACCGTCAACATATGCCAATTCCCATAACATCTCAAGTAAACTAATTCTTTTTTCAAGCTGCCAAGATTCTTTTATTACTCTTGTAAAACCATATAATTGAGCAGAGTTTTCAGCTAATTCTTTTCCTTCTATAAAAATTTTATTAGCTTCAATTTCATCAACATTAAATTGTTTTTGGATTAAAACTAAAATTAACTTTTTTTCATTCTCATCAAAAACACCATCCATTGATGCTGCTTCACATAATAAGGCAGTACATGCAACTTTATATTCATCTACAGCACTTTCCACTTGAACATTAGTATTTTTAAAAATATTTTTAAAGGAAGTAAGCATATCATAATCCATACTTAATTAAGTAATTAAAATATTACTTTAAATAGAGCTCACTAAAATAATATTAATAATTTATTTAGATTACATTTAATTTATTGTCAATTTTTCTAAAACTGCAAAGGGAGAATTTATTCTCTTATCTTTCATATAATTACTATTTTTATTATTATTCCCTTTTAATACATATTTCACAGAATTAATTTTATCTCTTTTAAAGCTTAATAAATATAAAATTTCTTTTAACTGTGAATGAGATAAATTAAAGCTTCTTTCAAAATATTTTATGTTTTTTTTATTCATATAAAACATTTTTTTATTCTTTATAATATCTTTAACCTTTTTAATTATTAACTCTATTAGTTGCACGTTATAAAAATTTTCACCTATCAAAATAAATTCACTTGAGTATACTATTTCTTTAGGAGCGTTAAGCTCTCTAATTGCACTTCTTATATTTGGATAAATATTTCTATTTTCGCTTTCATAAAAAATTTTCCTTAAACTCCATAGATATTCCCTTTGTTTGTTTTTAAATAATTGTGGTACCCATATATATAATTCTCCTATTTGTACACCAGAATCTAAAAGTGTTTTTATGTCTTTTTTATTTAAATTTCTAATTAGATCTTTGTCTTTAGGTAATTTTATA
>Ga0315316_10004331_pt1 | contig 10357 bp, 8 predicted proteins | sample M160m3416metaG_FD_203702 | JGI IMG/M metagenome (GOLD analysis project Ga0315316, IMG submission 203702) | Ammonia-oxidizing marine archaeal communities from Monterey Bay, California, United States - M1 60m 3416 | ecosystem: Environmental > Aquatic > Marine > Intertidal zone | place: USA... | reverse complement strand
AAAACACTGGCTCAGTGAGAGACGCCCCACTTGATTACTTGTGTGGACGCTGTTCAGTGATTCGTCCTTGCCTTCAATGGGCTCGTAGTGATCACTAAGTTGATCACCCGGCCGAAACTGAAAAGCTTGCTCATCAATGGGAGCTTTTTTGGTGGTATGGCACTGTCCACAAACATCCATCTGAGCTTGGCGTGACAGCTTACTTGGCACCTTCATGTGCTGTGATTGCTTCGCCTCTGGATGTGCGATGTGATAGTCCACATGCTGCTTTCCGGGGCCGTGACACCTCTCGCACGAGATTCCAAGGATCATCGATTTGGGTGTGTAGTGGTTAGCCGACTTTCGGTAGTCCACATAGGTGACATGACAGTCCAAGCAGCCAGATCGGATAGGACGGGCGTAAATTGCATCCCCGTCGATGAAACCGGGGCTGTTGATCCACTCGTCCCCTTCAGTGAGGTGGGTACAGTTCATCTGAAATAATTGATCACCATGCCAATACAGATAAGACTCGGCCATCTTTGATGATCCGATAATGATGTCAAATGGCACCTCAAAACCCCAGTCGAAAAACTGCACCGACTGATACAGGTCCTCCCCACGCTGCTTCATGGTAAAGAACACATTTGGATCGCCTGTATTCATGCGGTTGCTGCCTTCTTCAAATGATCCAGCAACCTCATCCGGCAGCGCCAACCGAGTCGTGCGGTGGTGAGCAGTATCGATGAATGAATCGTATTTGTCTTTGTGACAATCACGACAGGCCTCTGCTCCCAGAAACCCGGGATTTGGGTTCAGGGGTTCCGTGTCAGCTGGTGGCAATGGCAGTCTGCCCGGTGCGAATGGGATTTGCACCCCCGCAACACTGTCAGGTTTACCCACAAACCAAAAATTGCCCTCACGATCAATTTCCGACACGAGGTACTCCGGCAACTCCTGCCCGCGTCCCTGCTCTGAAAGTAAAGCAAGATCGGTTTTAGACCGCCGTTCAGCTTCCTGAACGGCTGCCCGACGCTTCGCGTCTCTTTGACGCAGCTTTGCCATTTCAGCTTGGTCAGGTCCCTCGCCTGCCGAAAATAGCAAGTACCAGCCGCCCATGACGACGACCAGTCCAACGAATGCAATGGTGAGGTTGCGGCGCATGAGCACTGTATTCAAGAAAATTGACACAAAATGGTTTCGACAGACTCCAGCTTACCGTTGAATCTGGCTCGGCGGGACTGTTTTTTCTTGCAACGATGAACTGAGGCGTGGGGACGTTACGTAATACAATCACTGACGGTTCTACGAAGTCAGGCTAGAATGATCTCTTCAAGCCTTACCCACTCACGCATGCTTTGCCCGCAAGGAGCCTGATGATTACCATTCCCATCATTCTGGCCGGCACCGCAGGGATTGTTGTGGGTTATCTGTCCTTCCGCTTTTTGCGGAACTGGGGCATTGCAATCATCATTCCCTTATTAAGTGTCGCAATCGTCGCAGTCTTGATGCCTCCGACCCGAAAATCGGATCCATCTGCCGTCGGGGCGGCACTACCCGATCGCAAAACGCCCGAAAGCACGTTGGGACAGGGCAGTAGTGATCAGCCAAACACGGCCCTGGGTAACGGAGCAATACTCAAGGACCGCGGCACAGCGGCTGATGCCGCCGCGAACGATATCCTAACGTTGGCTAGTTTCGAGCAATCACGCCCCATCGAGGTCCCTCAAAACGGTTACACGGGGTCAGATTCTTGCTTGGAGTGTCATCAGGACAACCACACAAGTTGGGCCAATTCATATCACAGCACAATGACACAACTGGCAACCCCTGATGTCGTGATGGGAAATCTGGAAAGCGTCCGACTGTCATTTGCTGGTCGAGATTATGAAATCCGTCGTGAGGGCGATGTATTCTGGGCGAACTTACCCGATGAAAAATCTCCCGAGGACAGAACAAAGCGTAAGGTTGTTCCGCTGGTGATGACGACCGGATCTCATCACATGCAAGTCTATTGGTGGGCAACCGGAGATCAACGCACCACGGCAATTCTACCTTTCGTGTGGATTGCGGAGACCGAGGAATGGATTCCCCGTAACGCATCTTTTCTTCAGCCCAACATGCCCGTGAATCATGAGACCGGTCGTTGGGGTCAAACCTGCAGCATGTGCCATTCGACGCACCGCCGCGTCCGCTCAACCAACACTGACAGCTGGGACACTCAAGTTGCAGAGTTCGGTATCAGTTGCGAATCATGCCACGGCCCAGGCCAACCTCATATCGACTACCATCGCAAGTTGGGAACCAACCAAGACAGTGATACCAACGGTACCGACGCTGAGTTGAGGGACGATCCGATCGCCAACCCTGAAGCCATGTCCAAAGAGCGGTCGGCAATGGTCTGTGGTCAATGTCACTCCGTTGTCGAACTGACAGGTGGCGAAGAAGGCTATGAACATTTGAATGTTCATGGTCACGGTTTCCGCCCTGGGGAAGATCTGACAAAATCACATAAGGTCTTGCGCATTGATGACCATGATGAGGTCAGCGAAGTGATGAATCCGGACGACCCCGCGGCGGCCAAATTCAACACGACCTTCTACAAAGACGGGATGGTGCGTATTTCAGGCCGGGAATACAACGGCCTGACTGATTCGGCTTGTTATAAGAAAGGCGAAATGACATGCCTCTCGTGCCACAAGCTACATCAATCCTCAGTCGATGAACGTCCCGCCCAAGAATGGGCTAACGACCAACTGAGGACCGACGCTCTGAATGACCAGGCTTGTTTGAATTGTCATTCTTCAGAGCAGTACAACGAAAATCACACCCATCACAGCGTCGGTTCCTCTGGCTCAAGTTGCTACAACTGCCACATGCCCCACACATCCTACGGATTACTCAAGGCGATACGCAGTCACACCATTACGAGTCCCGACGTTGGTAAAGATCTGGCTGCCGGTCGGCCAAACGCGTGTAATCTTTGTCACCTCGATCAGACGATGCAGTGGACGGCTGACAAACTGCAGGACTGGTATGAAATTCCCCCTCCTGAACTTTCCAAGGACGAAAAGGAAGTCGCAGCATCACTGCTATGGATTCTCAAGGGTGATGCGTCTCAGCGAGCGTTGGTCGCGTGGAGCATGGGTTGGCCCATCGCACAGGCAATCTCCGGTACTGAGTGGCAAATGCCGTTTCTAGCCCAGTTACTGGACGATCCTTACTTGGCAGTCAGATTCATTGCCCGCAGGTCGCTGCGGAGCCTGGAAGGGCTCTCAGGACTCAAAGTGAATATGTATGGTCCCGTGGAGGCCCGACAACGCGCCATCGCTGCGATTGCTCAGTACTGGTATGAAAACCAGGAAGGCGATGCAGAGAAACGCAAAGAACTGTTGTTTCGCGACGGTGAACTGGACTATGAACGTGTTCAGCGGCTGATCAAGGAATGTGACAACTCACCCGTCTTCCTTGACGAATGATCCAAGACACCCAGCGCCGACAGGTCCGTCACTGGCGTGGCACAATTGAGTCTTGTCCCTCGACCAACAGGTATCGCTGATTAACAGATACTTGCTCAAACACTTGGGGCTCCGTGGCGGGCCAGTGCACTGTGAGCTTATCGATCACGCCTTGGCTTCCCAAGCCAAGATGAATGAGTGACTCATTTGTACACATGTAACCGTCACCGGCGATCTGCCAGCCAACCCAACGTTGGTCGCCGGATTCAACTTCGATTCTGGCACCAATCGCCTCACGTTCCGAGACGGTGCCCACCAGTTCCACTTGCAACCAGTTGCCAGAATCACTTTCGTTTTGCAGCAATGCCAAAGGTTGATCAAGGTGATTGGCAAGAAGATCCATTTTGCCATCCCGATTCCAATCAAGCATAGCCAGCGTGCGTCCCAACTGAGATCGCTTCCAATAACTGGACAAACCAGCTGAAGACTGAAGTTTGAATCCATTCAGTCCACCACGAAACAACTGTGGTTGCATGGCGAATGGGATTTCGGCGTAGCGTGCGTCATAGATATGTCCATTAAGTACGGCGATGTCCGCCCAGCCATCGTTGTCGTAGTCGGCCGCTTGCGTTCCAAAACCAAGCATGTCTTTTGAATTTTCAACCAAACCAAAACGCAATGCTTCATCTGTGAAGAACCCGGCTTCATTCTGCAGAAAAAGATTCATTGGCTCATTGTGAAAATTGGTCACACCCAGATCAATGTAACCATTCCGGTCAAAGTCACTCGCTGCAATTCCCATGCAAGCTTGACTAATCCCCGAGACCCCAATACTGCAGCCCGAAACTCCAGCAGACTCCAACAATCTCCAACCGCTCTTGCCAGCAGCCTCTCCTGACAGACTTTTCCAGAAGTGATTCAGGTCGCCATCATTGGAAACAAAAATCTCATTCCCACCCATCTGGCCGAAGGTGGTCACAATCAAACCAAAACCATAATTCGGGCTGGCATCCATGCTTCCGCTTCCAGCCTTTGCGAAAGCGTAGGTTCCATCACCAAGATTTTCAAAGATCCGATCCGAAGCAGCTCGAAAACGCTGTGGCGTACAGTTCAACCTCTTGCCTTCACACTTTCGTTGGAAAATGAGAAGGTCATTCAAGTAATTCACCTCGATCACATCTGGCAAATGATCCCCATTCATGTCTGCCAGTCCGATACTGGAAGTCCACCGTCCATCGGATGATTCAATTGCAGTGACATCTTTACGAAAGGTGCCATCACCTTGATTCACGTAGACGGAATTCTGCCCGATATTGGCAACGATCAGGTCAGTGAATCCATCCTGGTTGATGTCACCCGCACAAACGCCTTGGCCATACTTACGATCCGCAACACCGGCTGCTTGCTCAATCGTTTGGAACTCGGCACCGGGCAGTTGCCTGAAGAATTGATTGGGTTCCGAACTGTCGCTTGCTTGCGGATCCCCGCCTGTTTGCACGACGTACAAATCACAAAGCCCATCCAGATCATAATCAAAAGCTGCAAGTCCACCGCCATTGGCTTGGTAAAGAAAGAAGTCCACTTCATTGATCGGATACTCGCTGATGAACTCAACGTCGATCCCGAGTTGTCCAGCAATGTCACGAAACGCTACATCACTCGACGTTCCTTGGTCAGACCGTACGGGCGACTCTACCAATCCCATCCCCTTCCAGCTTGGCACCGGATACTTGGCAAGCTCGATGCCCACGAGCTGCTTAAAACGTGATTGCAGCACCGCCTCACGGGTTCCCGTTTTTTCCCATGCGGCGATCTGATCAAGTCGCTCGCTCAGTTGCGAACTTGAACGAGGATCCCCACCCTGCATCCGCAAGGCATATTGATACCAACCCAAAGATTCCCAAGGTCGAACCAGGCCCTGCAATTGCTCGCCAATCCACATGATCTGGCTATGATCCGCAACCGAGGCAATCCGAAACAACTGATCCAAGGTGGCAAGATTCTTACGAACAATTGCAGCGTTCTTATCATCTCCAGTTCGTTCCAAGGTAGCGGCAAGCAATCGCAATGAAGCTCGATCCGTCGGATCAAGCTTCACGGCTTCTCCTAAAGCTCGAATCGCTTCCTTATCACGACCAGAGCGAACGAGACGCTGGCCGATGGCAGACCAATATTCCGGCTGTTTCTCAGTTCCCGCTGCCACGCCTTCAAGCCACTTTTCAAACGCAACCTCATCTGCGGTCTCAGCTATCAAACGACCACGAAAAGCATCCAAGGCGGGATGCGAAACATGAGCCGCGAGACGGTTGACGGTTTCAAGTGCTGCCTCTGCATTTGAATCAGCAACCAACAAATTCCTGGCTTTCCCCAATTCCAACAGGGTATTCGTTGGGTCCCCAACCACCTGATCCAATGCCACCAACATGAATGGGCTACCCAGCTCAACCAAACTCAATAGTTCACGGGGCTGTGCGGCATTGAGACGGATAAGATTTACAATGAAAGGTCGCGACTCAAATCGACGTCCTTCAGCATTTAATAACTGAGCCATCGTGCGATGAGTCCTCGGGTCATCCGGTGCAACTCGGATGGCTTCCTGCAGGTCTTCTTCCGCTGCAGGCAGGTCACTTGCACGCAAGTGCCAATCAAATGCCGTCAACCAATCCTCAACGCCTTGAGCACCATTGAGTTTTCCAATGGCTCGGGCAACTCTGGCTGCGTCCGCAAAATCTCCTTGCGAGGCATGCACCGATGCCATGGTCTGCAACGCAACTTTGTCTTCGGGTGACTCAATCAATACCCGCTGAGCCATCGTGAAAGCTTGGTCAGGCTTTCCCTGCTGCAACAAAGCCCAAGCCTGACTTCCGGAGGCAACTTGTGAACCCTGACTCGCGCCTCCCTCATTTGCCTCCGCAGCACCCTTAGCGCCGCCAGCCTTTTGTTGCGAAGTTGCCTGTGCCCCCTGCTTGGTATCACAGCCAATCGATCCCAAAACAAAAAAAGAAAGGATCAGTACCCAGCAGCAATATGCTCTCATCCCTCGCACATCACCTTGCTGATTCCTGAGGGTGACTGATGCGTTAGAACTCATATTGAAACTCAATTCACTGACTGACCGGTCTAGCCAGGCTATTGCTGACCGCAAACTTCCGCGAGGCCGTGCGGTAAGAGATCATCCCACACCCATCTCGATCATCCCAGAGCAAATCGAACTGTAGCGATCAGGTTCTGACGAGCAGGCATTCAACCGCGTCAAGCCACATAACTTTTACCATGCCTTTGACACCCTGCTATTCGCAACAGATTCAGAAGTTTGCTCCTAGCTCACATTCTAACATCCAGACGCAAACTGCGGCGATCTTTTCCGATTCACAGGAATCTCAAATCTGATGTGGGATTCCGGCAGGGATCGCAAACTCAAGAACCGTTTAGGCTGGCAGGTGCCTCGACCTGAACGTGATTTCAGACTTTCTGTCGGGCGACTCTCGAATCATTCCCTCTCCAAACGACTCGCTTGATCCTCACGAGAAGGCGTGAGCGACTCGAAATGATTTCGGGCACCAGCCATCGGGCGAGCTTCCTATGAAAACAGAAGCACTGCACCCGTCTCGCACTATTGGTCAGCAGGCCGCGATCTGGCCTGAACCACCAAATCGATGTAGCCACCATCGATCAACACCTAAGTCAGGGTAGCGCACCAAGCGAAAAAAGGCTCTTGGATTCTGATCGTTCGAGCACAGATGAGCAGTCGGAAATCACCGATTTCGCGCCATGACAGGAAACAGCCCGGTAGTGATCAGATCACGTGGCGTGGGAACGGGAGTACCGCGATAATGCATTCGTCGCACAGTGTTACCGTAAAAGTGAAAGGGTCGATAAGGACGACGCACTATAGGTGTTTTCTCTAATTGCTGACGGTAATCGCCTGTTGCAATGATCACGGGTGACCAACCCGGTTCAGCAGCTTTCACCTCGCCAAGAGTCACGCAACTGGCAAGCAAAGCGCATCCTATTAAAAGCAGATTCTTCATATGTCGATATTTCCTTTCTACAAGTCACTGATATAAAAAGCGTGTTCCGCAACGGTCATCAACCCGGTGAATTCACTTCTGATTGACCTGACAACCAACCTGATGTCAAAAGCAGCGTCCATGAACAAATCGAAACACAAACTCATTGGATTTGCTGTTCTGCTGCTAGTGCTGGCAGGCTACGCGCTGCTGCCGCCGGAACTGCAACAGCTAATCCAACCCCGACCTGAAGCCGCCCGCACCTCTCAAAATAATCAGGATGGTCAACGCCTCAACGGACGAGAAGTCAAATCACAGCAACTTGATATCAATTCCAAGCAGCAGCGAGCCGCAAAATCCGCTCAAACGGAATTGACTGTCAGAAACCCTACAGACATCGACACTGAAGGCTCGACGGAAAGCCGAAGGTCCAAAGAATTCGCGCAGGCTACACGCCCGACCCGTGATGACTCACGTCAGAAAACAGGTGTCTCCCAAAGATCGCAAACGATTGCGTCAGCGAACCCTTCCAGCAGTGACCAGGCCCGTGGGCCGCCCAGCAACGAAAGCCAGCGGAACCAGCCTTCCGATGGCAACCGACAGGGCTTGAATCAAACCGAAACGCCGGTCCACGGTTTGCTGCAGGAAATTTCAAACGACCAATACCTTTCTCCTGCTGGTTTGATTTACGGCCCCGGTAGTGCCGAAGGTCATCGACTGGATCATCTAGCGCGTCACGTCAAAGACCAACCACGACGCCCCGGCAAACATGGTGTATTTGATGGGGGCATGCAGGGCGCATTGAAGACCATTGATGATGCTTACCAGCGTGCTCAAAAGAACCAACGAACAACCAAGACCGTGGACCGCAATCGCACAATCTATACAGTTGATCTAGGAAAACGCATCGGATTCATGGGTGGACAAGAGGGTGATCGTCGTCGCAATCCAATGGCCAGACGGGTACGTCTGGTACTCGAGGGAAAACGCGTTATCACTGCCTATCCCATGTAAATCGTGACAGACGCAACGCCATCTTCGAATGCTGAGTGCGTGCTTTCAACTCGTCGCTTCATCTCTCAATACGCAGCAAGCACGTCATGCTGACGAGGATCACCGTTTTTTGCACCGATGAGTGATTCGATACCCTACAATTCATTTGCTGTGGTTCGTACGCACGCCCGTCTGGTTGACCGACAGCATGAAGATGATCGGATCCGTCATGCTGGGATTGAATAAGTGAAGAAAAATACGAATGCAGTCACCGATGCAACAAGCGAACAAGAGCAAGACTGTCTAAATCCCTACCAACCCTCTGCAATTGCAAATCCAATCAAACGACTGAGCACCCGCCAGTTAATCGGTTTTTCAATCATTTCGCCGCTGATAGCATGTGTCTATGGCCTGTATTCATCATGGAGCCCCATCCTATTTGTTGGAGTGATCTTGTTAGGAACACCGCTTGCGCTGATGGCACTCATGTTAAACAGGCGAGAAATACATCAAGCGGCACAGCTGTTCCAACAAATAAAAAAAGAACGAAGTGATCGACTCGACTTGACACAACAAATTCAAACAACAACACCACGCTTCAAGTTTATGAAGCCCTAAAAGTTTCACGTACCTGACACTTGTTCATTCTGACGCAGCCACCACACAAGCATCTTTTTTCCTGACATGAGCCCCCAACATTCAATCGATTTCTGCCCACTTTGTGGTGGCGGACTTTGCGGCATACGAATTTGCGGCACTCAACGTGATGACGTCTCCGAACAAGCTTCAAACCTCAACCCTGCATCACCTCATGGGCTCGTGGTGTGCGATGAATGCGATGCGATCTGGTTGGAACCCGATCTGACCACCGCTCATCACTATCCTGACGTCGAAAACGCAAAATGCCCTGTCTGTCATGATGCGTTGTGGGGAGCGAATAGTCGCTGGGCCAATCGCGACGACCTCACTCGATTGCAATGGGACTTGGCTATCAACCCTGCGTTGGACATCACTGAGGGCTAAAACGCAACGAGGTCAAATCTCAGGAAAGAATGCGGATTGCCTTGGACATCAAAGACAAGGCAGGCTCAACGATAGACATCTACAGCACGCACTGTCGTCACGTTTCCCTTATAAACCACTTCATCACCCGGTTTCAGATCCCTCAGTTTGTCCCAGCCCCCATCGACCGGCCACAAATCACGAGGCTCACCGGGACGAGCGACCACGAAACGTCGCGTGCTCAAACAAATCAGCACCGCTTCACAATCTTCGACTGTGACGTCCTCGACACTCGGTGGTGAAATCGTTTTACTGTCCATCACTCAGGATGATTCACATACCTTTGACAAGTCTGGTCAACCGACACCCCAACGCATGCCGTGCTTACTCGAATCCAAATTCCATCATCAGTCGACTCGACACCAATTCCCGACGAACTGGCTGCCCGAATCACGTCCGCTCGAGGCGAAATTGAAGCATTTCAGGACCGCTGGGATCGCCCGCAAATCGAACAATTCGTTGCCGCTGACTATCACTTAGTCTACCAATGCCTGAACTGGACCTTGCAGTTCCAACCCCGTTTGGGGCAACGTTTTCTCGAATGGGGAAGCGGCTTCTCCATCGTCAGTGCCATCGCCGCTGAAATGGGCCTCAATTCCTTCGGAATCGAGGCTGAACCTGATTTGCTAGCAATGGGTCGCAAAACAATCCAGACATGGAATGTTAGCGTGGAATTAGTCGAGGGCAACTTTTTGCCACCCGGTGCAGCCCAACTTTCTGACGATCCAATGCTTCCCAGCCTGAGCCATGACGTGGCTGATGCCTACCAAACAATCGGATTGGATCTGGATGATTTTGCGTTGGTCTACTCATACCCATGGCCCGGCGAGGACGACTTTCACGAGTTCGTCTTTG
>Ga0315316_10004328_pt1 | contig 10360 bp, 5 predicted proteins | sample M160m3416metaG_FD_203702 | JGI IMG/M metagenome (GOLD analysis project Ga0315316, IMG submission 203702) | Ammonia-oxidizing marine archaeal communities from Monterey Bay, California, United States - M1 60m 3416 | ecosystem: Environmental > Aquatic > Marine > Intertidal zone | place: USA... | reverse complement strand
TGGCGATTGCCCAGCGTGCCGGCAGGTTCTTGCCGATACGCATCCAGACTTGCATTTAATCGGTGTGGATCGAGCTCATGGGAAAAGATCGATTATTAAGGCACAATTGGTCGGTGGGAAGAAATCCACCACTAATGAAAGCATTCAAGAATTGGAATCGCAAACGGCACAAGTCTCTGAGCTAGATACAACAGCGATGACAGTAGGTTTTAATATTCAATCAGGCGACCTATCGACTCATTATCAAGGGCTCTGTTATCAGCTGAATTTGAAGCCGTCACAAGCCAGTCGTCAAATAGCGATAATCGACGATGCCGATTGTATGCAAGACGAAGCGGCTAATGCATTATTGAAAACACTAGAAGAACCACCAGCAGGTTCGGTATTAATCCTGATTGCTAGTAATCCCCAAAAGATTCTGACGACTATTCACTCCCGCTGTCAAACCATACTATTTCAAACACTTACCGATGAACAAGTTAAGCAAGTGTTGCTCGATAATGGCGTTGTAGAGACAGAGGACCAAGCAAGAGTGTTGGCAAGTCTTGCGGGTGGCAGCGTTGAAATTGCCTTAAGTGCAGTAGATGGCGAATTGGTGGAGTTGCGACAAGAGGTATGTGAGTTACTGCCGTTGTTCGCTGAACAACCCCAGCGACTAGCTGCTGTAGTGGAGTCTTACGTGAGTGCGCCCAAAGATAGTCCGTCGCAACGTCAATGCTTTCAACAAGTCGCTGACGTTATTCTGAAAGTGTTCCATCTGATGTTGTTACAACGAACGGGAGTTGAATATTCAGCAGATCAGGTCGCTCAATTAACTGTGACAGCAATGTTACAAAATTGGAAGGGTGACGAAGAAACAATCATTGCTTGTATCGACCGTACACTTGATGCTGTGGCGCAACTCAATGCCAACGCAAATGTTAAAACATTGGTAGACGCTTGGATTGATGACTTAGCCCAAATTCAAATATGTGGTGGATATATGATGCCGGATTTGTAAAAAATCTTATTACGGGCAATAAAAAAACCCCTGTTCGTGTGAACAGAGGTTTTTTCGTTTGTACTGACAAATATGTCAGGAATTATTCGCGTGGGCGAATTGCGCCAGTTAGGCCGCTATAATCATGGCGATCATTAAGGTGCCACAGGGGTGTGCCCTGCTCTACACGTCGCCGCAAGATAGCGATTTTTTCATCGGATCCAGCTGGTGCGTTGGTTGCTTCGAATTCGTCGCCTTCTATAGGGGCGAAATCTTCATCATGTCCGTACTTGAGGATCGCCTCAAATACATTTCGTACTTCTGACATCTTCTTAATACCTTATCTCAAAAAAAGTGTTAAATGACAACAATCAAAGGGTAGCTCTCATTTGAATTGTCGTACGTTGTTATTACGTAGAATAAGAACGATTCGTTCATACAAATGGAAAACAGTGCGTTTGATAGCTGTCGAATTATTGGAGAATAAAACCAGCCTCGATGCTGGAAAACTAAATAGGGAGTATTAAATCTTTTTATTTATTTTTTCGGATTCAGTATAAGTGGTGGTAGAGGATACCACGTACCAAACCGCTCACCCAAAGTCTACTATTCTCTTGGAGTGTCCTATTATTAGCTTTACGGCTGGTAAGTCAACAAAAAAATAGTGTTTTTAATAGATAAACCAAAAACTATTGATATTTGAGTGGTTTTGGGTGAATTACGGGGGGGGAAAGGTCTTGAATTGGCTATGATTTAGCGAATACCAACCAATGAGTGATGAGTTCTAGAAATGAATAGGCAATGGTAATGATTTGGGTGCAACGTAAGATAACGATACCTGCTCAGCGTCGTGGATTCCATCTGATCACAAGTTTAATTGAACATGCGATTGAGGAATTAGGCCAAATCGATATTGGTATGCTGCATGTGTTTATTCAACACACCTCGGCATCTTTGACGATCAATGAAAATGCCGATCCTGATGTACAAGTTGATTTAGAATCTTCGATCAATACGATTGTCCCAGAGAATTTTCCATACATTCATACGATGGAGGGTCCTGATGATATGCCCGCTCATGTAAAAGCATCTTTACTCGGAGCTAGTGTATCGGTGCCAGTTTGCAACGGACAATTATTACTGGGGACCTGGCAAGGCATATATTTAGCCGAGCACCGTGATCGGGCGAGCAGTCGGAATTTGATTCTGACACTACAAGGGTCTACGCATTAGCATATGACCTTACAGTTACATGACATGCCATCAACGAAGCTACTTAGTTGTTTGTAGGGTCACCACTTGTTGGTGGATTTGATCGATACCTGCTGTGGAATCGGCTACTACTTTAGCAGCTGCGGCTAGTGCCGCGTTCGCTTTAGCTAAGGCGTCCTCGGGGGCCTTTCTTGCAGCAATCGCCTCCGTTTGAATCTTCTTTGCCGCGGCGAGAGCAGATTGTGCATCGATGACCGCTTTCTGGGACGCAGCATACGTTTGTTGTGCTACTGTTAATTCAGTTTTGCGAGTTACAATTAATTTTTCGGCAACCGTCAATTCAGCAGTCTTTTTGCCCGTAAGTGTTTTTAGCACGTCTGCAGCAGCTTTTAATTCTTTATCACCGCCGGTACTAGTGACTGCTTCGTTAGCTTTAGAAACTGCAATGCCTAACGCTGCGACCGCGGCTTTTAAGTTGTTTGAGTTAGTGACGGCATCTGTTTGAGATTTTTCAGCAGTTTGTTGATTTTTCAATGCTGTTGCTTGTGTTGCAGTTACATCCGCTACACGTTTCGTTGTGTTTGCAACTGTCGCGTCGGCCGCGGTGACTTTTGCATTGGCGGTATTGTATACGGCTTGTGTTTCTTTGGCCTTTATACCAAGTTCACCATGAGTTTGATGTTGGTTGGCCAGCGTTTCATAAGCGGCATCGAGTTTTCCATGAAGCGCGCCAAGTTGCTTGGAGAAGGCGATTTCGCCATTCCAATATTCAACTTGCTGTTGGCTTGCTAGGACGATTGCTTGTGCTTCAGCAGCCAACTTTGCGGCGGTGGCAGTTGCTTCTTCCGCAGGTTTTACCGTCGCGGCAATTGCATCCATCGCTTTTTGAGCGTTAGTCATGGTCGTCGTCGAATCGATTTTCAGTTTTTGAGCGGCTGCAAGTTGCTGCTGACTTTTAGTAAGTTCAGCTTTGGTTGTTGCGGCTGTTGATTGCGTAGTTTTCAAATCATTGATTCGTTTAGTCAGTGCAGTTTGTAGTTGGGCAGTGAGTTGCTCAAGTTCTTTGTCATCAGTATTCGTGGCGGCAGCCGCCTTGGCTTTCGCAACCGATTCAGTAAGCCCAGGAATAACGGGAGCGGTTTTGGTGGCGAGCGCCGTCAGAGTTTTGTAGTTTGCATCTAACGATTTCGTTGACTGGTCGTAGGTTGTAATTTGGCCTTCCGCAGTAGCCAGGGTTTTTTTTGCAGCTTCCATCTGCAGTGTAGCCGTTGCCAAGTTCTTTTTGATGAGATCCATATTGGCTTTGGTTTTTGTTGCATTTTCGGCTAACGGTTTATGTTTTGCCTGGGCCGCAGCGAGCGCAGTGGTTGAAGTCGCGAGTCGAGTTTCCAGAAGTTGAGGATTCGAAGCAAGTTCACCAATAAGTGCACCGTCATCTGCTTTCCAAACGTTGATTTTTCCCGTCCAATCACCCGCAATCACTCGATTCGTTTCATCGCAGAAAGAGCATTCCATAGCAATGTCAGCGAACGCCGTAAACGCTCGTTGTTGAGAGCCGGCTTGATCCCAAACTTTCGTCACACGATCACGCCCGCATGTCACTAGGCGTCCGTCTCGAGCAAATTCAAGGCTGGAAACTCCACCACTATGTGCGCCCCATGTTTTTACTTGACCGCCATTTTCCATTTCCCAGAGTCGGACGCTGCCGTCTTCACTACTGGTCGCTAGGATATTAGAGTCTGCTCTCCAGGAGATGCCTGTAATGCGTTTGGAATGACCTTTGAGTGTAAGATACTCTCGACCGGTAAACGCTTCCCAGACGTGTAGTCCGCCGTTACGGTCGCCTGTTGCTAGCAGCACACCGTCGGGTGAAAACTCCATGCTAGTAATCCATTCCGTGTGTTTTTTGATTTCGAAGAGCTGAGAACCATCTGTTGTTGAAAAAATACGAATAAGCTTAGATGGTCCGCCAAGTGCGATGAGCGATTGATCGGCACTAATATCAGCACCCATGACAGCGTCGAGTTCATCACCGATTTCAAATACTCGTTCACCATTAGCAATATTAAATACGATAACTTTGCCTGTTGATGAGGATGTGCCTCCACCAGCTAGAAGCAGGCTGCCGTTGCGGCTGAATTTCAATACATAGGCAATTCCTTCGGGATAGGGAAGGACACCTTTGATTTGCAGAGTGTTGGAGTCGTAGAGTGTAATTTTCTTTTGGCCTGCAATGGCAGTAAGCGACGACCATGGATTGGTGGCGATGGCACTGACTGCGGCTGTTTTAGGCGAATAAACATTTGGTTGTTTATCGATACGACCGGGCATCGGCGGTGTGGTCGGTTTGCCCGAGGGATTGTCACTCACTTTAAATTCAAATTTTGGCTTTTCCGGAACCATGACTTTGCTACCGGAATTTTCCGGTGCGCCGGCGTCGATCCATTTTTTTATAGTTTCAATTTCGGGCGATGGAATGGGATCAGCATTTGGCGGCATAAAAGGTTCAGATTCATGTGTGATTAACATGAAGAGGTAGCTATCAGCGGCAGCTCCGATTTCAATAACATCACCAGACGCTCCCCCCAGCATGATATTAGTGTACGTTGAAAGATCGAGTCCGCCACTTTTTTTGTTAACGTTATGGCAAGTGGCACAGCGTTGTTTCAAGATTGCGGATACCTGATCGTCCCAAGTCACACGCGTTTCTTTTTTATCTTGAGCGTCTATAAATGGTGTGATACTTACGAGTAAGACGATAGCTAAGAATTGGCGAAACATGATACTTCTCCGACAGAAATTCCAGTGTGTTAAACACAACTGGTGACAGTAATAAAGGAGTTTGAATACAGGAGCGTTGATGACACTCCTACTGGTTTAGTGGTTAAACAGGAATTCTCGCGAATTTAAAAGTGCCCAGAATGTATCTTCGAGCGCTTGTTGTTTATTTTCTTCCTGAGCGATAATTTCCACGAGATTGGTAAGCTCTTTTTCGGTAGGCTTGCGGCACAGGCAACGAATGTACAATTCTTCGAGAATCTGAGGAATGGGCACTTCTTCACCGAGTCGCGTCGGAATGAGTTTACCTTGTTGGATTTTCGAATTAACTGTATCACCATTAAGCATATGCAGGGCTTGCGAAAGATTGGGTTCCATTTTTACTTCGCAGGCACAAACAGTTTCGCGTTTGGCTCGGCCAAAAGTCGTTAAGAAGTAGGTGCTTGTATTGCCGTTTGCAATTTGCACAGCGCGAGCACCATTAGGCAGGCCAGGAAACTTGTTTGATGTCGATGTGATTTGTGTAATGGCATCGAGCATTATTTCGGCACGCATGCGACGTAGAGCAGCGTGGGAAAAATTACTTGTATCCTTTTCGTTGGTTGCATTGGTGCCCGTGCTAAGCTGATATGCACGGGACGTACATATGTCGCGTACAATTTTCTTAAAGTCGTAGTTATATTCGGTGAACTTAGAAGCGAGTGTGTCCAACAGTGCGACATTGACTGGCGGATTACTCACTCGAACGTCGTCGACTTCATTGATAATCCCTTGGCCAAAGAAGTGGGCCCAAACAATATTGGAAAGATTTCGAGCGAAATATGGATTTTCATTTGACGCTAACCAGTTTGCCATAATTTGACGACGATCTTTTCCTTGGACATCTGGAGTATCACCACCAAGGAACTTAGGTTCCATCACTCGGTTTCCAACAGGGTGACGCACCACGCCACTGCCGCTATTGAACACAATGATTTCACGTGGGTCTTCGGCCGATTTACGCCCGATTTGGGAGAAGAATGCGGCGAAGCTATAGTAGTCATCCATAGTCCAACGGTCGAATGGGTGATTATGGCATTGGGCACATTGGATACGCATTCCCATAAACACTTGAGCTACATTTTCGGCGACCTTAAGCGTGTCTCTTTCGTTTTGATAATAATTTGTTGCTGCATTGGCAAACGTACCGCCGTTACTAGCGAGCAAATCTTGAACCATCACGTTCATGGGTACGTTGTTGGCAATTTTATCTTGTAGCCACGTGTAGTACAGCAGCATTGATTTGTAACTGATTTGATTGGTTGTACGGATCGTTAATAGTTCCGCCCATTTCATAACCCAAAGTTCGACAAATTCCTTACGCCCTATTAGGCTGTCAACAAGATTGTCTCTTTTTTTGGGGTCTGCGTCAGCTAAGAAGGCGTTGTACTCATCGACGGTTGGAACGCGTCCGGTGATATCCAACGTGGCGCGACGGAGAAATTCCTCATCTGAGCAGAGTTCTGAAGGGATGATGCGGAGCTTCTTAAATTTTTCGTGTAACAGCGTGTCAACGTAGTTGTTTTCCGGAATTTCTTTCCATGCAAAATCAAGTCCTTTGGGGAGCACGATAATGTGTGTACCGACGGTGTGCGTGTCAAAGCGAGCCATAACGAATGCTTCGCCTCGGTTCTGCGCGGTTGATGTACCGTCCTGGTCGATAATGACCGAGTTTTCATTGCTTGATAGGAAGAAGGCGAGATGACTGACATCACGATTGGTTCCATTGGAATAGAAAGCACGGACAGTTATCTTTTGTGTGGCACCTTGACCATCGAGCACGGCGGACTTTGGATAGACTTCGATTTTTGTACAGGTTGGAATGTCTGTTTTGTCGGTGACAGCGCCCGCGTCAATCCACTCATGCATGAGTGTGTACAGTGAGTCGTCCTTACGGAATCGAGTGCCGCCAGTATGTGGTACAGCACCGGTAGCCTTGGTAAGCATTAGACTCTCATGTGGAAATGCGAGGTTGATTCGGCGGTTTCCAATTTCACGTGTTACCCGTTGATAATCGCCCGCATGGTCAAAACCAAATAGCGATAACCTAAAGCCGTCTTTGCCACTGGCAGCACCGTGACAACTTCCCGTATTACAGTTTGCCTTCATAAAGATGGGCATGATGTCTAGCTTAAAGCTAAGTTCGGGAGTCACCGCGGAATCCTTGATTATGACCGGTAAGCTCAAAGTTTTACCTCCAAATGCAACAGATACAGTTGTCTCGCCGTCCGCGGTAGGAGCGAGTGTTGTTCCCTCGAGCTTGATGAGGTTCTGGTCAGCAACGGTGATGGTTGCTTCTGCCGTGACGTCACGCGTAAGTCCATCGGCGAACACAGCTTGAACCGTAATAGTTTGGCGATCGCGGCTATTGTACAAGCCAATGTCACTTGGATAGGCATGTAGCTCGGTTAATTCAGCCGCTGAAATGACGGTTGAGGAAATAACAAGTGCCAGACAGGTGATGTAACGTAATGTTGCAGTCATGATGACGAAAACCTAATTGTTGGAAAATTGTAAAACGTATGTGTTGATAGTGATTCTAAAAGAGCTACTCTTCGCTGCCAGCCGGTTCTGGGTTAGTTCGTTGTTGAGCAGCAAGTCTTAGTTTTTCAAGTCGTGTAAGTGGCTTAGCCATCGGTTTCGGGGCGGGTTTCGGAGCCACTGCGACTGCCATTGGCATTGGCATTGGTTTGGGTTTAGGGGGAGCATTTTTAGGCGGAGGTAATGGCTTGTCGATTTGCAACTGGGTTGTTGCCGCTCGAGAAGTCATTGGTTCACCATCTTTTGTGATCGTAATTTGAGCGAACACATTAGTGTGTTTTCCGGCTGGACTCGTCTTATCCGTTTTAATGTTAAAGACTAATTCTTTAGTGTCTTTGTTGAATTCCATATTTGTGGTCGTAACCTTAGCAGGCAGTCCAAGTATTTGAACGGTTGCTGTGCCGTCAAAGGGGGTTGCATGGTTTAGTTTGCAGAAAATTTGAGTTTCTAAACCTTGTTCAACGGATGCACGTTCCATAGCGAATGTTACGAACGGTTCGGCTATTTCGAGTGTAGCTAGTTGAGATGATACCCAACCAGTACCGCCGATGTCAGCGGAGCCGAGTACGTATATAGGCCACGTACGGATTTGCGCACTTCCAGAGGCATTAAGTGGGTAGATTGCCTCGTTTTTGCCTTCGGGGATGACAACCGTTGAACGCGTTCCAACCCCTGGTGGTCTGAATGGGAGTTGTAGAGTAATAGCTTTCGTATACCCTTCTTTTCGATGAGCGATTACTTTCAGGTTCATGACACCGGTACGAACTAGCGGTACTTTTGGCTGTACAATTTCCAAGGTGAAAGGAACTTCTTCAACCACTGCAATAGGTAATTGCTCAACATCTTTAAATACATAAAGCGATTGACCTGGCGCACTAATCACTAAGTCCGCTCGATTTTTGAAGTGGCCAGAGATGTTAGAATTTTCCGCCGTATGTTTTGCTGAGAGTTTGATTAAGGCACCCGCCAGTGGTGCATCAGCGGCAGCTTCAAATACAACAGGCATAACACTCATATTGGCAGCCATATTTTCAACGTGCATAGTGACGCCTGTTGGTAGCCCATCGTTTTGCAGTTGAAGTTCACCACCGAAATTTGAACGTGATGCTGAAATTAGGGTTGCATAACGATTACCACGAGGAACAAAAATCTGTTGCCGGCTTTGTGAATAGCGAGCAACTCTAGGGATGCCTAACGCTAGGGAGGGTGTGACTGGTTGAAATTCAACTCGGTAAACAAATGTCTCGCCACCACGACCTAGGTGGTCGGTAACGCGGAGCACGTATTCTCCGTCGGCAGGGAATGTATAGCGAAAGTAGCTGTCTGGGCCACGAGAATCGTCATTGCCTGCGAGAGAGCCTCCAGTGGCGTTGTAAAGATTCATGACAGGGTCGAGTGGCGATCGAATGCGACGAGCGAAACATTCAATGTCAAAGACCTGTCCTTTTTTGGCTGTAAAGCGGAAAAAGTCAGCATCTTTTTCTTCGCCGATAATACCGTTAAATGCGTTGGGTAGTTCGGCTGCACATGCTTCGGCGACGGCATTGTTGGGTTCGGTTTCTAGAGAGTTTCCGTGTTCGAATAAACGAAAGATGTTTCCGGATGGAGCGATTCCATGTTCGTCCTGGGGAAATAATGCGAATTGCGGGTCGACTGCGGTTGGTAGTTGAACGGTTTGCGTCGCCACTCCAGCGGGATCACCGAGGAACTTTACTTCAGTTGCTTCCCCTAGTTTACCGCCGGCAGGGTAAACCGCCAGTGGTCGCGGGAAGGTACCAATGTGGAGGTTGTAACGACAGTTGCCATTTCCGGCGTAACTGCTTTCGCGAATCATGACATAATAAGTACCGTCTTCTTTGGCGACGGTAGAAGCGACAGCATCTTGTTTGGCAAGAGGTGTGTCATCGTCTGCAGAGAGTTCAAATCGTTTCGCATCTAAAATAGCGATATAGGGATCAAACAGAGTTGTCCCCAGACGCATGGCTTCAACTTCAGCGGAGATTCGCTGTCCAGCTTTAACTTCGACAGCGTAATAATCTATATCTTCATTGGTGACGATGCCCTGCACCGTTGTGTTTAATGCGATTTTTTGAGGTTCTTCAAAGCTACTGTTGGGCTCTACTTCGGCTGTTGCTCCAAATGGCCCTACCCAGAATGTGCGGAATTCGGTGATACCGCTACGAGTACGTACTTGGGCAACGTGTTCACCCATACGGCAATCGGCAGCAATATTGACAGTCGCCACGGCAGCGCTGGCTGAGGGTTCAATATTAGTGACTTCAAAGCCGGGTGAATAGAAAAAGATTTCTTCGGCATCGTCTAAGCGTGCCCCGCGGAACGATATCTTGTTTTCGACACCTCGCTGCACGCCTCGCGGCAAGATCAGACTTAGCGACGGTGAAGCCGCTTGTACACAGGTCGCGAGGATCAGACAACAGAGGGTTGCGGCGAGTAACATCCAAGATCTTGAATGTGCTCTTGATGCGAGTTTGATTGGTGTGGGGGAGGATCGAAACATTTTTTCACAGAGCTCCGTAAGCTTTAAAATACTAGTTGTGCGTTGTGTTTAAATTTTGAGTTTTCGAGTTAAACCTAACCTAAACAGTACGGGCAACATCAGATTGCGACCTGATGTCACCCGCATAGTTGCTAAATAGATTTAGGATAAAATCCATTGGTATTATTCGTTATGCAATTAATTCTTGTCGAACTTTACCACCGTTAACAATTTCGATTGGACGGTCGCCAGGAGCCATTAACTCTTTGTCCGCCGTGATTCCGAGACGGTTATAAATGGTTGTAGCCCAGTCT
>Ga0315316_10004322_pt1 | contig 10371 bp, 8 predicted proteins | sample M160m3416metaG_FD_203702 | JGI IMG/M metagenome (GOLD analysis project Ga0315316, IMG submission 203702) | Ammonia-oxidizing marine archaeal communities from Monterey Bay, California, United States - M1 60m 3416 | ecosystem: Environmental > Aquatic > Marine > Intertidal zone | place: USA... | reverse complement strand
AGATGAAGAGTTAATCGCTAAGTTAACACCGCTGGAGCGTTTTATGGTCGGGGAGCAATACGACGACATCGTCGGCTTCCAACCCGACGGCGGGGCCAATCCCCTGCGCGACTGGTGCAAAGAGCACGATTTGCCGACGGCTCGACACTACGGTCCGGGCAATGTGGTTAACAATATTTATTAGGCGCCGATATAGTGCTTTGCCATCTAAGCCAACGCCGCCAATAACCGCTCGATGTCCTCGTGATTGTTAAAGACCGAAGGCGAGATCCGCATCTTATTGCCAAAGCGCATCGCCACATGCACATCTGCGCGTTTGAGCTTTTCCATTGTCGCTGCGGGATCTTCTGCCACAAAAGATACAATTGGACTCTCGTTGCCCGCGGGTGTAATGCACCTATAGCCCAGCGCAGGTAATTCCCGTTGTAAGCGATGGGTCAACTCGCGGGCGTGCGCGCGAATATGCTCAACGCCAAGCCGCTGTATATAACGCAAGCTTTCCTGCGCTGCGACGGCCCCTTCGTAGGATGGATACGAAACCTCGTACATCGCCGGTCCCGTTACCGGCGTGTATGCGATGGCACCGGCGTCAGCAGCCAATTCTTCGCCCCACGGCGGGTAGTTAAACGCCACTCCACCGCTGTGCTGCGTCGGCTTGGCAACCCTGCCTTGTAAATCCTCCCGTACATAGAGAAAACCAAAACCCTTCACGCCCATCAGCCATTTGAAGGTCGAGCAAGCGGCAAAATCGATGCCCATCGCCCGCACATCTATCGGCACCGCGCCCGCGCCCTGTATTATATCTACATAGAGATAAGCACCATGTGCATGCGCCAGTTCGCTGAGTGCTTTGATATCCGCCAAGTAGCCATTGACATTTGAAACGAGCGTTGTAGCGATCAGCCGAGTATCCTTGTCCACCGCCCGGGCCATCTGCTCAATATCGATCTGCCAATCGCCGCTCTTAACGATGCGCACGTCAAGGCCATCCTCTTCGCGCATCAGATAGTTGTAAAGCGCCGCATTGTAGTGCAAGTCATTGCTCACGACATGGCCGCCGGCTAAGTGCTCAGCCATTCCATTGAGCAGATTGTTCTCCGCTTCGACCGCGCTGCGGGCAAAGGCAATTTCTGTGGGCTTGGCGTTAATTAGTTCGGCGAACAGCCGCTTCGACTCGTCGCGGGTATGCGCCCACTCCGGCCACCATGGATCGCCTACTTCGTGCGTTGCCCAATCGATATAGCGATGCAGCGCAGCGGCTACATGCACGCTAAGTGGATGACACGAGGCATTGTCGAGATAGACTGAGTTGGCCGCCCGCGGAAAATCGGCGCGTATGGTTTCAAAGTCGGGTACGGGTAGAGTTGTCAAGATATTATCCCACAATGTTAGGTTGCAGCTTCCAACTTAAGTAATATCTCTCTCGGCGATCAATACTCATGCGATTTACGACTCCGAATTACTCCGCAAACCGTCTTTATATAAGCCTCGATGGCTCATCTTTGAGATGATCACCTTATTGGACTATATTCGCCATTCTATACAGCGCTGGAGAGGAACCAATAATGAGAAACATCTGCATGATAAATCGAGCCTGGCTTTTTATCGCCCTGGTTTTACAAACTCCTGCCATAGGCCAAGACGACGGCTACCCGCCCGGTACATTGGCACCCTCTGTAGACCTACAGTTAAAAAAAGTGGCCGTGCAGGTGCCGCCGCAATTCGCCGACCGCGTCCCCGCCGGGCTTAGCCTTAACATGCCGCAGGGTTTTTCCGCCAGCCTTTTCGCCGCCGGGCTCGATGGCCCCCGCTTTATGGCCTTTGACCAAAATAACATCCTGCACGTGGCCAACATGGCCGCCGACCAGATCGTCGCTCTGCCCGACCGCAACCACGATAGCATCGCCGACGAGCACATCGTAGCCGCCAGGGGTTTTAAAGAAGCCCACAGCCTGGCCTTTTACAAGGGGGCAATGTACGTCGCCGATACCGACGAGATCCTCGTATTCCGCGATATGGATGGCGACCTGGTCTACGAAGAACGCGAAGTGTTGACCGAGTTGACCTCGCCCGGTGCCTGCTGTGCCAATGGCTGGCATACCACTCGCACGATCGTCATCGACGAGGCCAAAGAGAAGATCTACGTTGGCATCGGCTCGCCCTGCGATTTGTGCCGCTCGTCGGCGCCAACCAAAGCCGCCAGCACTGATCCCTTACCGCCCAGCGAAGAATGGGGCTCAATCCTCGAATTCAGTATCGACGGAACGGGTAAACGCGTCTTCGCCACCGGGGTGCGCAATACGGTCGGCTTGACATTGCACCCGGTCACCGGCGAGCTGTGGGGCAATAACAATGGCCACGACAAGGAGGGGCGTACCCGACCGCCAGAGTGGATCGACGTCATCCGCGAAGGCGATTTCATGGGCCACCCTTTCGTGCAGAGCCACCAGGTCTGGAACGACTTCTCGCTCGAGCGATACCAGCGCCTGCTACCCCTGACCGCAGAAGACAGCTTGATGGCCGCCCGCCAGAAAAAACCAGTGGCCTTAGTGCCCGCACACTATGCGCCAATGGGCATTCACTTCTACACCGGCGAGCAATTTCCCCAGCGCTACCGCAACAGCGCCTTTGTTGCCTTCCGTGCCGGTCAAGCCAAACTCTCTTCCCATCCCGGTTACAATGTCTCGGCTCTCTTCAGCGACCCGGACGGCTCCAATGCGCGCATCGGCGAATTTATCTCCGGTTTCCAGACCGGCACCACCCAACAATCGGTTTGGGGCTTGCCAGTCGGCCTGGTCACCGACCCGGAGGGCAGCCTGTACATCAGCAGCGATTCGCGCAACGAATTAATACTCAAAATTACCTATAGCCCGGTGAACGGCTCCTGGCAACATAATCTGCCGGATCAACTGCCCGCTGGCGCCCCCCTAAACGTGGATGCCACCGTAGAGGTCGATATGCTCGATGGCGAGGGCGGCCCCGTGCGCGTGTCGGCCGATCTCAGCGCCTTTGGCGGACCGGCCGCAATGCCCCTGATCGCCGACGGCGAAACCTACCGGCTCGATGCCGATCTCGACCTACAAGGCATATCGCCGGGATCGCATATCCTGCGCATCCTGATCGAGCAAGACGGAATCGACAAGACCCATCGTTTTCAATTGACAAAACTCATCGCCCTGCTGCCGCCCGACCTCTATATCATCGACGATAAATTGGCCCAGCATTGGCAATTAACAGGGGCGCAGGGCGCGCAGGTATTGCAACAGACAGACGGACCCATATTCCACGGCCGGGCCGCACAACCCGTAGAGGTCATTGCCGAGAGTTTTTCCAAACTCTGGGAACTGACCCTACAACCGCCCAAGTCGATCGATCTCTTTGGCACCGTCGGGCTGCGGCTGGCCTTTCATCCAGGCGATCTCGCGGCGCCTAAGATTTCTAGGCTCAACCTCTTTATAAACGACAAGGCAGTGAATCTGCTGCGCGATGAGCCCTTTCTCGTCGATATGGAACACCGCGAATGGCAGGTCGTCGAAATCCCCTACTCCAGTTTCAAATTCCGCGATCCGCTGGAACAAATCGACTCCATTCGCCTCATCGGCAACGCCACTGGTACGTTATATCTCGATGACGTGCGGCTGGTGACCGCCATCCCCGCAACGCCACCGCTGTCGCAGATAACGGCCGTGCGCGAAAACTTCGCACAAGCTCTACCGGCCGGCCTATCCCTAGAACAGAACTATCCCAACCCTTTCAACAGCGGGACCGTAATCCGTTATGCACTGCCGACAAGAGCCACTGCGACCCTCGAAGTCTATAATTTAGTCGGCCAGGAAGTCGCCCGACTGGTTTATGGGCTGCGCGAAGCTGGACGTTATACCGTAGAATGGGACGGCCGCGACAACGCCGACCGACAACTGGCTTCTGGGACCTATATCTATCGCCTGCAAACCGGCACCCATACGCTGACGCGTAAACTGCTGTTGTTGCGTTAGAGAGGATACGATAATGACAAGCGATACGACGACCGTCCTGCCGATGTCCGAATACGAAAAGTTCATCTTTGATCTCAAAGGCTTTTTGGTCATTCCCGGCGTGCTCGGTACAGACGAGTTGCACTCCGTGCGTATGCATACCGACACCTATTCGCGCGATCCCGCCAGCCTACCCGAGCACCACCGCGCCCCAATGGCCGGTCCGGCCGAATTCCTGATCGACCACCCGCGTGTCATGGGCGTATTGCAAGAAGTCATCGATTCCGATCGTGAGCGCATCCGCCTCGAAAGCATCTTTGTCTCGCGACGCCGAGCCAGCGATACCAACGAGCACTGGCGACCACACGCGGGTGGCAACAGCCTCCATCCCTCGCTCTCCTACCGCTACCACGACGGCCGCATCTACGCCGGCATGACGCGCATCGTCTGGGAGCTCAATGAAGTCGTTAAGGGCAAGGGCGGCACCTGCCTGGTGCCGGGTTCCCACAAAGCTAATATGACCTCGGCGCAGGGCCGCAACTGGCCCGCCGAAGCCGACGAACCAGACTCCGGGATCTGGGAGACCTACGGATGCCCAGCAGGCAGTCTCATCATATTCTCGGAAGGTGTGCGCCACACCGGGGCGCCATGGACCCACCCCGAACATCCCCGCAACGCGATCCTCATCGCCTATAATCACGTAACAGTACGCTTCCACGAACCCAAACCCTGTATGAACCCCTCTGTGATCAGTGGCCTCTCCAAAGAGCGCCAGGGTTTCTTCCGTGACGTCTGGGTCCTGGGCAACAAGCGGGGCTAAACAGGGTAGCAGCATAAAGGCGCAACAGTGGACCATACAGCCGCAATACAGTAGTGCGGCATACAGCGAGGAGCTATGATCAGCGCAGAACAATTGAGTATCTTTGAAGAAAAGGGCGCCGTCACCGTCGACACCCCACTGACAGCACAGCAGATCACAGCGGCCGTAACGGCCATAGATAGTCTGCTGCCCTTCAAAAAAGCCAAAGAGGGTCAAACCCAGCACTACCGCTACGGGGCGACCTGCAATTATTACGAGCCGGCTTTGATCGACCTGATCCAGCACCCTTTTTTTGAGGCCGTCGCCAAACGTGTGCTACACGCCGAGGCGATCCGCTTCTTCCAAACCGCGATTCTCGCAACCTATCCGCAACCGGGCGAATTCACCTACGACCAGCACACCGATATCCAATTCAGCCTCGAGGATTGGGCCCGGACACCACGCCGGGTCGTCTGCAGTTTCTTTCTCTGGCTGACCGATGTCAATGAAAAGCGCTCGCCGATGATGCACCGGCCGGGCAGCCACCGACTCATCGCCGCCGCTCGTTCAGCTAACCCGGCACTAAAAGATACCCCTCCAGCGATTGAGGGCATAAAGATGGAGGACTTGCCGCCCGCATACGCTGCCGCGCAACCCGTCGTAGCGAAGGCTGGACAAGTGACCGTACTCACGACATCGGTGATACACGGCGGTTCGAAAAATATAGACAGCGAACCGCGAAAAGCCCTGGTGATGACCTATACCTCAGCGGGCATCGCGATCGGCCTGCCGCAACACCAGGCAACGGCCAAGCGAGCCTACGATATTGAACTGCGGAAACTGTTGCGACCGGAGCGGGCGCATCTGGTGGATTTCGGCGAAGCAGACAACGTGCTAACCAACTAAGGCGTGCGATCGATTTATCCGGCCGACCGCTTCTCAGCATAGACCATGCCGAGCACCCCGCTGAGAATCAAAAGCCCTCCGCCGACCAAGCTCCAACTCATTGGCTCGCCCAAGAAAAAATACGCCAGTGCAATCTGCCCTATCGGCGTCATCGCAGTAATTGCACCGACCAGCGCGGCGCTGAGCCGTTTCATCCCCTCGGAGACTAGAATAAACGAACAACCCGTACCCAACACGCCCAGTGCCAGCAGCGCGAACAACGTGCCTGTTGTCGGCCGCGAGCGCAGTTCAAATTGCGTCGCGGCGACGGCTCCGATAGCCACAGTAGCGAGGCTCATCATCGGCGCCAATATCTCCGTTGTGCCGGTCCGCGGCGCCAACGCTTTGTTGCACAGCGCATATACCCCCCAGCCCAACCCCGAAAACAACATCAGCACATTACCCAGCCTATACCGCGGCGCGATAAACTCGCTGATATCCGCGCGCATGCCCACGACGAGCGCAACCCCTGCCAACACCAACCCCATGCCCGCAATTTTCACCGCGCCCAAACGCTCTCCCAATACGACGACGGCCAGCATCGCGAAAGTCACATATTGCACCTGGACGATCAATACACCGGCACTGGCCGCAGTATAACTCAGCGACAACGCATAGAGCGAATAATTGAGGCTCATACCCAGCCCCCCGAGCAAATGCCAGCCGGACCATGGCATGCCACCCAACCGGTGGCCACGCGCAAAAAAAACAGCCCATACCACCGCCGCGCCCTGAACGGTCCGCAGAAACGCGATTGTAAAGGGATCAAAGACCGGAAAAAGAAGCTTCACTACGATAGGCACGAAGCTCCACGAAACGCACACCCCTAACATACACAATATTCCGATGCCCATCCTGCCAGTCCGATCCTATTAAAACGCCTGTTTAAGCCCAAACAAAAGTACGGCTAGTCCACCCAGACCTCACCCCCGACCACTTTCGGCGGCGTCGCAGCCAGCGCCAATATCGCCAGTGGTACCGCCAGACTCGCACAGCCCCAAAGCACTTGTTCAAAGCCACCAAAAACATCAAAAGCGACTCCCATCACAAAGGGCCCTACGCCCGATGCGGCGACGCCAATCGTCGATACCGAACCGCGAATTTTGCCCAAGTGCCGTCGCCCGTAATAACGCACCCACATCGTCTCACCCACCGACATCAGCAGACTGCTGCCTGCTGCGGAGCACATCGGAAATACCCACGGCAACCACTGCGCATCGACCTTATTGAGCGATATCAATGCGGCGCACTGGCACATCAGCGACATAGCCAATAGCACATTCAATGGCATGCGGTCGGCTAGCATGCCCCCGACGACGCGCCCCCCGGCGATGATAAATGCGTAGATCGAAAACATCGTCGCTACCATTGAGGGCTCTAACCCGCGACCGGCAAAAATAGAAACGATATGGAATTGCACGCCGGTACCGCTCATCGACCACGAGGCCATGCAGCAGACGGCGATCCAATAGGCGCGCGAACGCAATACCTGCCGCAACGTGAACGCGCGGCTCTCGGGCACGACGCGCTGGTCCATCCCATCGTCCACGGCCTCGCCGCCATCGGGCAGCAGGCCCATCTCTTCGGGCCGGTCGCGAAAAACGAAAATTAATAATGGAAACAACATCAGCCACACCGCACCACCCAACACCGCATACGCCCCCCGCCAGCCATAGCCCTCGATCAACCAGAAACCCAGCGCCGGCATGCCACCGACGGCTATTGCCATGCCGACGTTGGCCAAGCCACTGGCCAAGCCCAAGCGCTTGTCGAACCACATCGCCAATGCATTGCGCGCCAGCATGCCCATAGCGCCCTGCCCCAACAACCGCAAAAAGAAGAAGGCGATAAAGAGCGTAAATATCCCCGACACCTGCGTCACGCCGGCGCACGTTATACCGAATGCAAACACCACGCCTATCAGTGTGCGGCGTGGTCCATAGCGATCCATTAAGGCGCCAATGTAGGTCAGCGGCAACGACGCTAGCACCGTGCCCGCCATATAAGCCCCGCTCAATTCACTGCTCGACAACCCTAATGCCTCGCGCAAATAGGGATTGAATACAGCCACGCCGAAGGTCTGGCCCGGCGAGGTGCAGATGCTGATCAGCATCACCGCCGGCAACATCAACCAGCCATAAAAAAAAGGCAGGCGACTCATGTAGCCTCCTGCCCGTCTTCAGTAGACATTCTATTCTTCATTGCACCTATTTTTTTGGGGTTATTTGGTTGCCATTATCTGTTAGGTTGGCTGGATGGGTAGATACGGATCGAATGCGGCAGTATCTCCGGCCGTCTTGAGCGCCGCACCATCGCTCTTCGGGTCGCATTGGCGACCACCCCATCGGACCAGCCCGACTGGCCCGTTCTCTCGCCACCCCGAAACACTCCCTTCGCGCTACCCCCAAAGCGGCCTTCGCAAACCATGGAGCATTTCTCGGGATCCGCGCCTCGCGTATTTAAGCAGGTGGCGCCACTGTCAATCGACCCATCACCCCGTGTTTTTCAAGTAGATCCGCGACTAGACCGCTATCCTTGGCTTCCTCTATAAAGTCGTGCAGAAACTGAGCACCCGATGTGCGTTCAGGCTTGCAGCCGATCGCCTGCTGCACCGCGGTGAATTGCCCGTCGAGGATCCGCGCACCGGGTAGTTTTGCTGCGTCCGCAACCAGCCGAGGACGCAGCCCCGCCAAAACCTCTAAACCTTGCTCGACAAATAGCTCAAATGATGCGTCAACGCTGTCGGTTATTACTCGTTCGGCGCACTGAATATTGTCGGCCAGCCACAGCCCATAGGCGCTGCGCCCGTAGACGCCGATGCGCACCCCGTTGCGATCGACTTCGGCTACGGTTTGAATCGCAGAGCCTGCCGGAACCAAATAGGTCGCTTCGATCTCAGCATAGGCCGCCGTAAAAGATATGGTCTTGGCCCGCTCCGGCTCCGCTCCGATATTGCCGATATCCCAGATGTCTTCAACGGCGGCATCGGCCAACTCACCCGGCGAAGGAAACGTTATATATCTGACGGGCACACCTAAGCGATCCGCCACCGCGCGGGCAATATCCGGCGAGACGCCGACCGGATCGCCCTGCGAGCTCTGTGCAGTGACCAACAGAAAATTGGACAGATTGATGGCAGCGCGTAAGACGCCAGTCGGTGCGAGTTCGGCGCGTATCTTTTCGAGCATGAGATTTCCGTTCTCTAAACAAAGTCAAAGGTCTATTATCCCACAGAGATTCACCCGGGGTGCAACCCCGCCGCCCGCAACACTGTCTCCTGTACTGTGAATTCCTCATCAAGCGAGCGATCCGGCTCCTTCTCAACGCGGATATCGGCCACAAAAGCGCGTAAGCTCTCGACATAACGTGGACGATTCTCCACCGGCACATTCTGCCAACCCTTAGCGTAGCCATCCCGTTCGTCGTCCAAACACAGACGCAGCGATGGCGGCTCAAGCGGCTCCAAGATCGCGCTACCCCGGGTGCCATATACTTCCAAACGCCTCGACGCCCCCGACGAAACCTCCAATGCGGCCGACTCGACTGTCGCCATCGCCTTGGTATATTCGAAAATTGCCGTCGTATTGTCACGGTACCATGGAAATTCATCGTCATCGCTGCGCGAGAAACTGGTGACCCGATCGGGGCGGCCCAACAGCATCACGACGGCGTCAATCACATGGCAGGCGAGAATGAACATGATACCGCCCTCGCGCTCACCGCGCGCATCCCACCGCCTCCACTCTCTTTCACTCGCGGCCCCCGAAGAAATCCGCGCTCTAACGGAGAAAATTTCGCCCAACATGCCCGCCTGTACGCAATCGAAGATAAACTGAAAACCCGCGTTGTAACGAAACATATAACCGAGTTGCACGAGCAATTTTTTCTCTCGTGCGATATCCAGTACCGCGCGAAACTCACTCAGATCATCGCCTGCTGGTTTGTCGAGCCAGACGTGCTTACCGTGTTCGAGCGCCTGCCGTGCGAAAGCTAGATTCTGCGATACGCGCCCCTCTATGGAGATGCCAACGATGCTCTTATCTGCAAGCATTTCCTGCGGCGAAGAAAACCAATGCACTCCCTCATAAGCCGCATTGCTACCGAGTGACACACGAGCTTCTTCCGATGGCTCGCAGACGCCACAAAAATCGACCTCATCGCTCTCGGCCATAACCCGCGCCTTACCCGCCGCGTGGTCATGCGAAATACCGTATTGCGCAAGTTTTATTCTCATCAAACACCCCTCAATCGAAAAAACACCATCCGTCACTCATGGCCGATGGCAGACCTCTGGCCCGCAGCGTCCACTACCCCAATAGCCGATAACCAAACAACATTTACGCAATCACAGTCAAACTGCGATCAGCTAAGGGCAACTCCACTTTCTCTCCACCACGCCGATGTGATTCCCGCAAACCAATCGCAATTTCCAGCGCTTCGCGCCCGTATTCACCTGGACATAGCGGTGCAGTGCCTTCGTCGATATTTTTCACAATCGCTTCGACAGCCGCTTGCTGCGAACTGCGCGGCCGCTTCGGATTGGGGAATTGCCGCCGCACCGGTTCTCGCGTGCTCGGCAGACGGCTCCACATCTCAAAGTCGGCATGCTCATTGCGGGCGCTAATCCAGCCGTCGCTGCCTACGAAGTCGATA
>Ga0315316_10004316_pt1 | contig 10378 bp, 2 predicted proteins | sample M160m3416metaG_FD_203702 | JGI IMG/M metagenome (GOLD analysis project Ga0315316, IMG submission 203702) | Ammonia-oxidizing marine archaeal communities from Monterey Bay, California, United States - M1 60m 3416 | ecosystem: Environmental > Aquatic > Marine > Intertidal zone | place: USA... | reverse complement strand
TATTTCAACAGGAACCGTCCCCCAGATTGGTGGAGAAACCTACGGAGCGTTACGTACCGGAAGAGGAATTGATTCCCTTATGGGCGCGGCGCTTGATCCACGCATCCAAGAGATGCAAGAGATTATGGAGGCTCATCTTCCTCATCTAAACGAATGCCTGTTCGCTACCTATGAGGGCTACTTTGGTAACAAACAGTTCTCTATGTTTACTGGCTACGCCGGGGATTTTGGACAAGTAGAATTCACTCCAAACGAACACTTTGAAACACACGATAATGTTGTTTCGTACTCAATCCCCGGCGCAGACATTCAAGGCACTACAATACAATTAGGTCAGTTGCTTTCAATGAAAGGAATAAGCTTACGTACTTTCCGTACTAAGCATCCATTCATTGAGGATGCTGAAGCTGAAGGGCGTAGAGTAGATGAAGAACAACTTGAAGAGGCAGTCATGGCCGCTATCCAGCAACAAGCATTGTCCGGTCAGTTGCCTGTCGTGTACGTCTCTAAGATTGAGAAACATCGGAAGAAGGGTCTTGATATTTTTGAGGCTATCGAAAAAGCCGATAGTGAAATTCGTGAAGAGCAAGCGGCTATAGCTCCTCCTCCTGAAGAAGGAATGGTTATGGCACCTGAACAAGCACCCGGTTTGGCGGCTGGTCCAGAAGGTATGGGGCCACAAGGCGCACCACAAGGTGGAGCGCCTGAACAAGCCGCTCAACTTATTGGCGCATTAAGGGCAGGATAATGCCAAGGAAAAAACAAAATGTAGGTTTAGAACATGGTGGGGATTATGGCACTGTTCAACTTACAGCAGATAGTATGAATCCTAATATGGGTGGTATCCCTGTAGCAAATCCGAGTATATCAACAGATGTTACACCTTCTTCTGCTCCTCCTGCGCCAGATAATGCTCCTCTTCCTTTAGAAACGGCAACTTCTTTTACTCCGCAAATAACACCTTTATTAGCTGAAGGTTCAGGAAGAATTGATAAAGGAGAACCAACAGTTATTAGTGACAAACAAGTGTCAGGAGAAATAGTAGCAAGATGGGCGAATGCTTCAAATAGTACAATACTAGCCACATCTGCCGCGCAGTTGTTGGCACCACAGTAAATGTTTGCACCCACTAAATATTCGCAAGTAATGGACATAGATCCTACCGAGGCTTCTACGTTTAATGACGAGTTACATGCTAGAAGAATGGAGCTTTTGTTTTCTACAGGAGCTAGTAGATTTTTTGATTTAGATCCAAGTGTAATGGTTTCGCATGTTCAAAGTCCTGAAGAAGATTCAAAGATGCTTGCTAGTTTTGTAGGTGCTTTAGATCAGGTTCAGTTAAATGAAATGAAAATAAACTTTGAATTGCTTCCTACACAAATGCAAGAAGCTGAGTTTGTTTTATTACCAGAAAAAATGCAAAAGTTTTTACGTGGTTCTGGTTATGAATTACCTAGTGAACAGAAACGTGATGGATTACTTAAACGTATATTTACATGGGATATTCCTTTATTACCAGAAGAACATTTTGGTCCTGTTATAGAATATGCCGCTAGTCCTTTTCGTGCTATGGGATTTGTTGCTGGAACAGTAGCAAGTGGCATATGGGAAAATGCAATAATGAAACCATCTCGTTTAGCAACGAGAGCCGGACGGTCGGTTGCACATAGAGCGCAACGTGGAGGATCAGATTTTTTAAATCCTAATAAATGGAAAGAAGCATGGGACGCGGCTGAATATGATGATGGTTCTTATTACAAAATCGCTACTGATACTGCTGTTTCTATAATAGGGCAAGAAAGAACAGATTTACTTAAAACATTTTTACGCGAAGGCGCTCAAGGTGTTTATGATAAATTTGAAGAAATAGGTTTAGCAAGCGGAACAGATCCTGCTACAATACGAAATTCATTTACTGGCTTTATGGACAGTCTAGATGAAGAAGACATGCTGGAAGCAAGACAAACATTGCAAAGCGGACAGCTTACTAATGCTGAAGCTTCAGTAAGAGCATGGAATAGAACGACACCTTGGGATGTACGTCCCGGAACTGCTCCTGCTAAAGCGATTGGAGTGATAGGTTCTCTTGCTACAGAAATTCTTTTAGATCCGATGACTTATGTTGGAGGATTTTGGATTAAAGGAATGCGTGGAATAAAAGCAGGTGTTCGAGCAACTGATTCTGGTAGAGGCGCTGTTGATATGTGGAGGCGTATAGCTACTGTCCAAAAAGCTATAGACGGTAAAGGTATTGAATCTTTAGATGTAGTTAATAAAGTTACTGGTGAAAAATGGAACGCGGCTACTGAACTAAGACAATGGTTACATGCTGGTGGTAAAACAGGTTTAAATGTTTGGGCGGCTACAAAGATTGGGACACGCGCTAATGCCAGAGCAATCAATCGTATGCAAGAAAGAATTGAAGCGGCTTTTAAAGAATTAGATCAGATAGATGATTACAAATTAAAGCGTTACCAAGAAGATCCAAGTTTAACTAATGCTCAGTTGAATGCGGAAGTAAATGAAAAGTTCCTACTTAAAACAGGTGGCATGGATCAGATAACACAGTTAACAAGGGATCTGCCAGCAATTTCATCCATTATCACTGGGATGAAAACATGGCATAGAAAAGCAAGAAAGGAAGTTCTTTCAATAGGTGATGATGGTCTTACTTTTAGCCGTGGTGGTGATATTTTACCAGAAGGACAAGTTCGAGTAATAGGAGAATATAGAGCAACATTATCTAACTATGACGGATTCTGGGAGTTTTTAGCTGATGAAGAAGGCTGGAATATGCTGGCTTCTAAAATGGGAGGCGTAAGCCCTGAAGCCAGATTTCTTCCTGCTATTGGAGGATTTGGAGCAAAATGGATAAAAGGAAAAAAATGGATACGGAGTACGCTCGACTTCGATAAATTTGGAACTGAAGGTACTGCTGATATTGCGCGAATGACAGCAACATATCTTTCCAAACAAGCTGATTATATTCAATCGAAACTATGGGATGACATACAATCAGGAGCAATAAAAGTCAGTGATGATATTGACGAAGACATGCTTAATCGCATATTAAACGATCCAACTATTGAAACAAGTGACATAGTTAGACTCGAAGATTTAACGACAATAGAACAAGCTAGAATTTTACACGAAGAAACCGCGGCGCGAATCATTTTAGAAGATAGCGAGTTAGATTCTCTTTTACGCTGGTATCAGGCTAATGGATATGAAATAAGAGATGGACAACTTGTATTAAAAAAGAATATTAAAGGGCCGTTTTATGGACCTATGCAAGCCGCTAAAAATTATTACCATAACCAGCTTCATCCTCCGGGTTCAACAAATTCTGAATTGGGAAGGTTGCATCATCTTGGTGCTGGATCAATGATTCCAGCAGGTATTAAAGCATTTGGTGTTGGTGTGGCATACCACCCAGCAAGGTTCGCTGAAAAACTTTTGACTTACACACCAAGAGGCACATTGCTTGATGTAACAAATGCAGAAACAGCTATCTCAGAATTTACATCGCTTGTAGACATGGGCGTAATGTCTGGCATGTCAAGAAGCAGAATAGATAACTACCTTCGTACTTTTATAATGGGTAATGAATCAGAAAGATGGATGGTTCAAAGCGAATTCTTTTTAGATTTTATTGGTAGAAGCGGCGCACTCTTACATGGTGGGCGTGATGTACAAGACTTTATACAAAGATTTATAAGATATGGTCATCAAAGATACGCGAACTTTGCAGACGAAGCGATAGGTATTCAAGGTTTACAACGTAGACGAGGTATCATTCCGGGTGAAGCACATAGTGGACATTTAACAACAACGAATGTAATTCCTAATTATAGAGAATTAGGAGCAGTTTCTAGATATATGGCTTTATATCGTAAGATTGGGTGGGGTTTATGGCTTCCAAAGATTGATAAATTTATTTCACGTACATGGCGGCCAGCAGTTTTATTACGGTTAGGTTACGTTGCACGTAATGGTGGTGAAGAGCTTGCTTCATTTATGTGGCGTGAAGGACCGAGACATTGGCTAACACAAAAAGCGGCACGTACAACGTCAGGTAAAAAGAAAGTATGGGATGAATATGGTAGAAAAATATGGGCAGACGTAGACCCAACTACACAAACCCCATTAATATACCGACCGTTTTCTAGGATATGGCGGTCAATAAATGAAGTTGCTGGTGTAGGTGATTATGCAATTACACGAAAAGCAATTCTAGAATCAGTAAAAAAAGATGCTCGGTGGAGATTCTTTTCTCCTGAACAAAAAGAAGCTGTCTTTAAAGCAACCAGAGATAAAATTTTATTAGATCGGCGTAAAGGTTTTGGGAACTTTTCTAAAGTTGCATTTGAATGGGCTGAAGCTGAAGCACAAAAATTCTCAGCTTTATTACATTATGGTGCTAGTGGATTAGGAATCGGAACAAAACAACAGATAGCTAAATGGATCGGAAGAAAGTTAGATAAAAATTTCGATCAACGTGTTAATGATATGGCAGAGCTTTATACAAACGCCACTTTCATTGATATAAAAATGAAAGACATTTTAGGAACTTTTGATTCTTATATAGCCGCTGACAAAGTTAATCTTGACAGTGTATTAAGACAGGGTGGTTTTGGTGTAACACCTGAATTGCAACTACCAATGAACTATGGTGCTACAGAATTAAGATGGCTATCAAATGTAGGCACAGCGGATCTTTACGCACATGATAAAAGCATAGGTATCGCTCAACGTATGGATGTAATGTCAGGCGACCCATCTCATATAGCCGCTATTAGAGCAATAGGACATTATTCATCTCCACAACAAGAAGAAGCATTTGGTGAATTAGTTCGCGCTCTTGGACTTCCAGTTCAACAAGGCGAATCTAATGCCGCTGTTATTTATAAATATTTTCACGATCACCATCGTGATGCATTAAGACAACTAGATGAAAGTTTTGACATAGTTCATCTTAAAAACGTAGACAATGTTGAAAAAGCAGAAGACATGATGAGCAAACTAACTGCTATAGATGAGTTTGTTGAGGCAATGCCTGACAATATTAAACCAGTAATTAAAAAATTCTTTGAACCAGTACCCGGAGTTGGACAAAATCCTAATCCAGTAGCGTTTTTATTAAACGATTTAAAGATCGACGATATAACAACTGATTGGGTAGCAACAAGAGAAAAAGCTAAACGAGCATTTGTTAATGATCTTATGACTCCTGAAGGACAACAGCGTTTAATAAGTACACACCGTTCAAATATTAGTTTCGATGGTGCTGGAGATGTTTTGAGCATGCCATTACCTGATGGTCATGTCCGTTTGTTTGTACCTCTTGTTTCACAAGATTTACTTGTCGCTTTAGGCCGCGTACTTACTAGCGATGCTACAACTACACAAACATGGTTTGATGACTTTGTAGAACAATTAACTTTCCAATTTAAACAAGCAGGAGTTAAAGCTGAAAATGCTGAAGCTGTTGCTCGCATGTTAAATCCTTCTATGTCTCCGCATGTTACAGGTATGACATCTTCTATATATGGTGATTTAGCTTTGGCTTATAGAAACAATGACGCAAATTGGTTTCCTTTATTATTATCTAGCGCTAATGATGCAACTGCTAGTGCTATTTCAAGAGCCCTAGATCATTCACTTTTACAATTTATGCCGGGGCGTGGTGTAAGAAATTCTGTTAGAGGAAGAGTGGGTACTATAGAAGTAAACGCTGAAGAATTATTTAATAATGCTGGCGCGGCTATAAAAGGAAGAACAAAATTAAATGGCCCTCCTATAACAACAACTAGAAATGGCGTAAATCAAACAGTCACATATGAAGAACTTGCTGATTCTGGTGATATTAGACTCCAAAATAATTTTTGGGGTTGGGGAAGTGAAGGCCCACAAACTGCTGTAGATTTTGGAGCTAATGGTATGAAAGGCCAAGATATTATTGGTTTAAATCCACACTTACTTTTCCCTCATCCAGATGGATTACGAAGTGTACAAATGTTAAATAACGAACCGTTAACACATCGTATTCGTATTTACAGAAATAAAGAAGATGGGCGAACAGCAAGTCTTAGAGCAGGAGAGGAAAGCGAACATTTTGCATGGTATAACGAAGATGAATGGGAAATTATTGATGAACAAATAGTTACTCATAACGATCTTCGTAATGCCGCAGAAGAATTGGCTATGTTAAACATGTTGGAAATAGAAGACATGTTTACAACAGGTGTTCGCACGTTACCCGGAGAAGGAATAGAAACTTTTAATCCTTGGATAAGAGAATTAACGAATACAACAAGAAGTAATGTTGTTGATCCAAATACTGGGCGTGTGATTGTTGATAGGGACATCAGTCCAGTAAGAATTAATGATAATGCTACTGCTTCTAGATGGTGGGATAAAGCTCCTGAAAAGATTCTTACGTTTGTTCCAGTAACTAATCAAGGTGGTAATGCCGGAGAGGTTATAAGTAGAGCATGGAACACATTGCTTCGGAACTGGTTTGATGGTGTTGTTAATCCAATGATTGGGGCAATGGTTCGTGAACCTATGTTCCAGCATTATTACACACTTGCTAAAGCACAAACTGTTGGCGTAAGAAATCTTTATAACCACTCACCGGATGCGTATAAGAATTTAGAAAAGCTTAAAGGTGTAACTAAAGTTGATGGGCAAGTACAAATTGACAGCTTAGAAGGCTTTATTAAATATGATTATGTAGGTCGATCTGTTGATCCTGATGATGTTTTATCTAAGGTTGCTTATAATATACAGACAAGAAATACAATCGGTTTCAAAAAAAATCTTAAAACCGCTATTAAAAACGATGAAAGCATGCCGGAAATTTTCAAAGTGTTAAGCGAAGCTGACGATGATGTACTAGAAGAGTTTTTTGATTTTGTTGCACGATCAGCACAACAATTTGAAACACACAGAGACATAGCTGTTAAATCTGCTTTGACATTAACAAGTGCTTTTATAGACGATCATCGAATCAGATCACAGTTCCAAGAAATGGTAGGAACAGTTTTACCTTTCTGGTTTGCAGAAGATCAGTTTCTTAGAAGATTAGGACGAAGCATTAATCATAATCCTTTAATGCTACGTAACATCCATCTGACTATGAACGCTGGAGTTAATGGCGGTATTATTCAAGAAAATCAATGGGGTGACAAAGTTATTGTTATACCCGGAAGCGAAACAGCCACTACCTACATGTTGGAATTAGCTGAAGAGATCCCAATAATAAACCGTTTCTTTGGTGGACCATTAGGATTTATAACACGAGCAAGTCTTGAATCTGGTATATCAATGAACATTAATGTAATTCCCGGATATGACTTAGAGCGTATAGGAAGTCCCGGATTTGGACCACTATTGGCAGTACCAATTAATTTGGCTTCTCATAGAGATCCAAGTATTAGACAAAGTTTTGAAAAGAATTTAGTAGGTGGCAGGTATCAAGGTGCGAGTCAACTTGTTGATAGTCCCGGCGATTTCATGGGTCTTTTATCTCAAACTGTTTATTCTGCTGTACTTCCTGCTGTTATAGCTAGACCATTACAAATGATGCAGTTGGAACCATTTAATAGTGGTGCGGCTAGAAACAAAGCCGCTGTTGATGTTCTTAAATATTTGGCTATGAATGACAAGTTGCCTGATGAAAAAAATATGTCTGCTGTTGAGTTAGAAAAATTTATGGATGAAGTTGATTTAATGGCTTTGCAACTACAAATTTTACAAGCATTATCTTGGGGATTAGGACCTGCTACGGGTACGTTAGCTGATCTTGTAACACATGAGAATTGGGAATGGAACGAAATGTTCCAAGAGATAATTGATAAAGGTGTTCCTTATGAAGAGGCTTACCGTATTTGGATAGAGAATGTAGAAGCATTTACAGGTGAACCTTTTAATCCGTTAGAACATTCTCCTTTTAGAGTAGGTAGAAATGAAAAAGTACCTTATGCGGTATTAGAAGGTCATCAATCAGCGAATGAATTTATAGCCTCTTATCCTGAATTTATGGGTACTTTTAAATATACAAGTGGTTTTTTCTTAGATAGAAAGTTTGATGTTGAAGACACAGAGTATGTTGCTGAGACTAAACAAAGGCAAATTAATCTCGGTCTTTCTTATGTGAGAGAAGCCGAAGATTATTTAGAAGAACTTTATAGTAATTCGGCGGCAAGTACTTACCATAAGAATCGGCAAGATTATCTTGTAAAAAGATACACAATGAAAAACAGAGGCATGGATACATCTTCTTTAGATATGGGTTGGACTATATGGAAAGAAAGTTTTGATAGGACACACCCAGTTTTTGCTGAACATTTAGCTCAACAAAATGATAGGCGAGAAAGAACCATAACAGAAATGAGAATGCTAGTTTCAAGCCCGGAGTTGATACCTGACACGACACGTAAAGAAGATATTTTAATGGCTATGTCTGTCATAGTTGATTTCGACAACCAATTAAAAAATCTTAGAGGACGCAACTCAAGGACTGCCACAGACAGCAGAAATAGGTTAAAGTTTATTTACAAAGGAGAAATGGAAAAGTTTGTGAATGGTAAACCTTGGTTAAATGAACTGCATTACAGCGTATTTTTGCCTATGATTGGCGATTCATGGCTTGCTAAATTTGATGCTGGATTAATTGAGATATCATTGGATTCGGTAAGGGTATAACGTGACTGAAGAAGAGTACATAAATTTAATAGAAGCTACAGAGCTTGCTGTTGAAGATTATTTTAAAGTACAGGGATTTGATATTGATTTAAGTTCAATGTCTATGGAAGATATTGAACAATTCATGTTCGCTCATGTAGCTAGAGATTCAGAAACAATGGCTCGTTTCCAAGATTATGTTTCTGCTGTTGTGTATAGAGAGACATCTTCTTATGAAACAGAGATGATGTTTAATCCTGTAACTATGGGAGTTGAAGCCGGTTTTATGTTGCTTCCAATTCCGGGGTTAAGTTTTAATCCTAAAAAATTAAAGAATGTTGGCAAATGGTTGGGTGGGCTACTTAAGGTTGGTAGCAAAGCAGATAGTCTTTTAGCTCCTGTAGCTGGTAAAGCTTCTAAAAGTAGGACTATTCGTGAACAAGGGTTTGGTCGTGTTGATGATGTAGCTGAAGCTGTAAAAGCTGGAGTTAAGCCGGGACGATTAGGTGGTCCTAATTTTGGTGTGCCGCGTTCTTCACAAAGAATTGTTACTGCTGGTACATCAGCCGGAGCAGATCAAGCTTTAACTAGGTCACAAGCCGCGTTTGGTGCAGTTACAGGTGGTGTTATTGCCAAAGCAGGTATGGAGGCCCAAGAAGGGATTTTTCCTTCTCAATCACAAAGAGGAGAACAAGAACAAGTTGCTTTAGAAGAAACAGTATTTCCTAATGAAGAAGGGTATCTTAAATCTGAAGATGACCCTGAAATAGAAAGTCCTTGGTTGACTTTTTCAAATGGTAAGGCAAGTTTAAATTCTGATAGTAATCAGATTCTTAAAAAGATTTACCATCAAACTTTAACAGACGGTAATATTGCTGACAAAATTGTTAATTATTTATCTGGTAATAGTGTTCATGTTCTTACTGGTGGCGGAGCTTCTCTTATTGAATCGCTTACAACATTGGGGCCAACAGGCGCAAACAAAATAGCTGGAGTTGAAGTTATTGATTTACAACAAGGTACTCAAGGTATTGATTTGCTTTATGATTATTTCATAGGTAATCCAGAAAAAAATATTCCTAATTATAAAGCTGGTGTATCACGCATAACAGGTGAAGCTAAATACGGAACAAATATCCAAACTATAAATGATGTTCTTACGCGAGAAGCAATACAAAATGTTGTTAATAGTAGTTTGTATATGTTTGTTATGCCTGATTATGAAGGCGGTGATCCTTCTCAAATCAATCTACAAGGCGATCAAGTTGCACTTATTGAAAGTTATGACGGGACTCCTTTTGGTGGTGTTGATTCGTTAAACGATCTTTTTCCTAACGGTGGTTTAGGACCAATGCGCATGAAAGGTGCGTTATCTCAGATGAGTTTTAATGAGATAATGTTATTGCAACAAAAAATGTTGACATGGGGATACTTAGAAGGAACACCTGAAGTTTGGGGAGAGAATCTTTTCAATAAAAACACAGGAGATTTTCCATTAGAAATAGCTTTACAAAAATTTCAAGCTGATGTAAACGCTGTCGGAATGGAAATGTACAATAAGTACCAAACAGAATCTCGTATTAATGGTGTAGATATACGAAGTTACAGCGAGTTTATATCAACAGATGGGTCACCTCATATAGATAAAGTATTAGATACTGCGCTTGCTAGACGTTTAGCTCCGACAGAA
>Ga0315316_10004314_pt1 | contig 10378 bp, 11 predicted proteins | sample M160m3416metaG_FD_203702 | JGI IMG/M metagenome (GOLD analysis project Ga0315316, IMG submission 203702) | Ammonia-oxidizing marine archaeal communities from Monterey Bay, California, United States - M1 60m 3416 | ecosystem: Environmental > Aquatic > Marine > Intertidal zone | place: USA... | reverse complement strand
GCTTGTTCCCCGGGGGGGCGCACCGTACAGCGGCCGTGACATAGGCGTCCGCCAGTTGAAGTCCGTCTCCAACATGCCTGGCAAAAGATTGATTGGCGAACCCTGTCCTGTGTAGAGAAGCGAAAAGAAAGTCTCCCGAACGATCACCAGTAAAGACACGCCCGGTTCGATTGGCACCATGGGCTGCGGGCGCTAGGCCAATGATCATTACTTTCGCTGCTGGGTCTCCAAACCCGGGTACACCCATCCCCCAATAGTCTTCGTCACGAAACGCCGCCCGCTTCTCTAAGGCGACTTGTTCACGCCACTCGACTAAACGATCACATTGACGGCAGTTTGCTATCTCAGCAGCGAGCGAAACCAAAGAGTCCACGTCGCCGAGTGTTGCAGACTATGAAGCGGAGTCCGGTGACTCCACCGACTACGGTCACTTCGTGGCTTCTTCCGAACGACCTACGCTGATGCTTCTCATCAGACACGGACAGACCCCGACAACTGGTGTCGAGTTGTACGGCAGGAAGCCAGGGGTCCACCTATCGGACGTGGGGGTGGGTCAAGCGGAGAAGGTGGCGGACCGGATTTCTGAGATGAATCAACGTGCCATTGCCGCTATCTACTCAAGTCCTTTGGAGCGTACGAGAGAAACAGCTATTCCCATTTCCAAGGGAGTAGGAATTCCCATCAAAAAAAGTCGCGGGCTCATTGAACTCGACGTTGGAGATTGGACTGGCCGAAAGCTAAGTCAATTGCGCAAGCTAAAGGCGTGGTCGAACGTGCAGAAGTACCCCTCGGGATTTAGGTTCCCCAACGGAGAGTCTTTCGTCGAAATGCAAACCAGAATGTCGCAGACCGTAGACGGTTTAGTGGCAACCCATCCTGGGAAAACGGTAATCGCAGTCAGCCACGCTGATCCGATTCGAGCTTTAGTCGCACACGCGATGGGAACCCACTTGGATCTCTTTCAACGCATAGTTGTGTCACCATGCTCCGTTACTGCAATCCTGTACACGTCTAGTGGCCCAGTTGTGTTAGCGGTGAACAACACCGGTGACCTGAAATCACTAACACCAGCCTGAAGAACACCCCAATTTCTCAATAGGAACAATGACTGACAACTACGAAATTAAGAACCCCCAGAACTTCGTTGCCGGAACCGTTGGAGCACCCGGAGCCCGCATCTTTTATCTTCAAGCGCACGACGAAAGTCTTGTTTTAACCCTCAAAGTCGAGAAAGATCAAGTTCAGTCGCTCGCAAGCCACCTCGCTGAAATGCTGGAAGGCAGCACCCCGGCGTCAAGCGTTTCCGCCACTGAAATGATTGAGCCGCCAAACGCAGTATGGACGGTAGGAGCGATAGCCATCGGCCCTGGTGAAGAACCCGAACAGATCGTTGTCGTGGCCCAAGAGCTCCCTGATCAGGAGGAAAGTGAACCCTCACAAGCTCACATTCAAATCAGCTTGGGGCAGGCGAAAGCATTTGTGGATCACGCACTGTTTTTGATCGAGTACGGCCGAGATTTTGGGCGACAAAATGGCCATAAACCCATCGGTGAATGACGAGAGCGCTGAACCTGGCGGTTCTAAGTCGAGCAGCTTTGTGGACCTTGAGACTGCCCGTAAGGTGCTAACCGACGGCGACATCGAGCTACTCGCTCGCATGCCCTACAGCTCGAATGCCACATTCCTCGTCCGTGTTGAGCGGGATGATTTAGCGGTGAACGGAATCTACAAGCCTGTCAAGGGGGAACGGCCGCTCTGGGATTTCCCGCCAGGGTTACATCGGAGGGAAATCGCTGCCTACGAGTTAAGTAAGGAGTTGCGTTGGGATGTTGTACCTCCCACGGTGGAACGGGTAGGCCCCCACGGAACCGGATCTATCCAACTATTTATCGACGCCGACTTCGCTCAGCATCATTTCACTCTCGTGAAGAACCCGCTGCATCATCCAGACCTTCGAAAGCTCTGCGTTCTTGATTTGTTAGCTAACAACACTGATAGGAAATCGGGTCACTGTCTCTTGTCAGAATGGGGGCGTGTGTACGGAATCGATCACGGCCTCTGCTTCTCGAGCGAATTCAAGTTACGGACAGTCATTTGGGACTTCGCCGACGAACCAATCGATGACCATTTACTTGAAGGCGTGCGACATATTGCGAACGGAGCTTTAGAACAATTAGCGCCGTGGCTTGAAGAAGATGAAGTTGATGCACTCACGCAACGGGCAAAGTGGCTGACCGAATCACAAGTTTTTCCCGCAGATGATGGCTATCGATGGCCTTGGCCATTGATCTGATTCACGGCCGGCTAAGCACCCGAGAAAGCCTGCCGTTGGTTGCGCACAATCAACCGGATGATCTAACGCGATTTCAAAGCTTCGATCAACGCCGGAACAACTTTGTGCACGTCGCCGACGATGCCAAGATCTGCAACCCCGAAGATAGGTGCTTCAGGGTCCTTGTTAATTGCGATGATATTTTTAGAGCCCTTCATTCCAACAAGGTGCTGAGTCGCTCCTGAAATCCCGCATGCCACATAAAGGTTGGGTTTTACAACCTTGCCGGTCTGGCCTACTTGTTTGGCATATGGAACCCATCCCGCGTCTACGATCGCTCGGGACGCTCCCGAAGCAGCTCCAAGCAGGCCCGCTAATTCATCGATCATCGAGTATGCCTCTGGCTGGCCGAGGCCACGACCACCTGAAATCACTACTTCCGCCTCATCCAGCTTCGGACCAGAGCGTTCTTCCGCGTGACGGCCGGTCACGACAGCCGATCCGGCGACGCCAGGGTCTACGGCCTCAACTCCCACAACTTCAGCTGCTCCGCCTCCATTTGGTTCAGCTTCGAACGACTTCGGTCGAAAAAGTGCTAGCGCCGGGCCATCGTTTCGAAAGGCAGTGAAAACATTCTGAGTACCACCAAAAACTGGCTCTTCGACTACGAGAACTCCGTCCTCTACTGAGGCACCAACGTTATTTGTTACGACTGGTTGGTCTATTCGGACAGCGAGACGGGCGGCTGTATCTCGCCCATCTGGGGTTTGTCCAAAGAAAATGGCATCGGGATTGGTCGCTTCAACGTGGGCTTGCAGCGCTGCTGCGGCGTGAACACCCATCAGCTTGCCTTCAAGAGCACCAGTGCTAAAAACCTTGGAGGCTCCATGGGCACCGAGTTGTTCGGCCATCGCAGCTCCATCGCCAGCCACGAAGGTCTCGACGTTAGCTGCGAGGCTCCGGGCAGCGGTCATTAGCTCCAGAGTTAGACCGCTGGGGCCGGTTTCGTCGCCTTCGGCGAATACCAGGATGGTTTCAATCGACATATCCAGCCTCCTCAGATGACCTTGAGTTCACCCAGGAACTCAATAATCTTTTCGTGGGCGTCACCGTCATCTTCGATGATTTCACCAGCTTGGCGTTCTTCTGCATCCGTAACCTGAACGGTCTCCTGGCGAGCACCATTTTTCCCTACGGAACTGGAGTCGATTCCCAAGGCACTGAGGTCGAGTTCCTCAACGGGCTTTTTCTTAGCTGCCATGATCCCCTTGAACGACGGGTAGCGAGGCTCTACGACACCAGCCGTAACAGACACCAACGCTGGGGTCGGACACTCAACGTCGTCATATCCTGCTTCTGTCTGGCGTTGCACCTTTACGCTGCCGCCTTCAACTTGTATTTGCTTGGCAAAAGTTATTGATGGAATGTCAAGGGCACCTGCAATCATCTCCGGGACTGTCCCGGTGTAACCGTCAGATGACTCAACTCCAGCGAGCACCAAATCTGGTGACATCCTCGATATTGCGGCAGCGAGTACTTTCGCTGTCCCAAGCGCGTCGGTTCCGACAAGAGCCGCGTCACTTACGAGAACAGCATCCTCGGCACCCATCGCCAACGCGGTCCGTAGCCCACCCACTGCTCCGTTGGGCGCCATTGAAACCAGTGAGACGTCGCCTCCGCCGGCAGACTCTACGAGTTGGAGTGCCATCTCCACTCCATAGGAATCAGACTCATCTAGGATCAGTTTGTCGTCCCGTTTGAGGTAGTTAGTAGAGGGATCCAACTCACCGGGCAAAGCCGGATCTGGGATCTGTTTGACACAGACAACGACCTTCATGCGTGGATTCTGCCCGGAGGTTTGGACATATCCAAATGTTAACTAGAAAAAGTTTTAGATCTGAGTTCTCTAACTGGCACACAAGCGTTGTTGTTGATGTTCAGTTCGACTATCAGCTTAGAAATCGGCGACACTAGCCGAGTGCAGATTTTGCTCCTCGTCAACGGATCGGCTTCGTCGGTCACGGCCCGAACGAGAGTGCTTATTCAAACGGCGTTAGCTGAACATCATGACGTGCAATTAGCCATGACCAGCCGGCGGGGTCATGCTTCGCGACTGGCTAGAGGCGCGGCTGCGACTGGGACAGATATCGTTGCTGTACTAGGCGGAGATGGAACCCTCAACGAAGCGGCTAATGGCCTGGTGGGAACAGAGTGCGCGTTAGCTGCCCTGCCCGGCGGTTCCACCAACGTCTTTGCGCGGACCATCGGAGTAGCTGACGAGCCGCTGGAGGCGACGGATCAGCTCGTTGCCGCGATTGCGGCAAATTCGGTTGAATCAGTCGGTCTCGGTGAGGTCGATGGCCGCTATTTTCTTTTCCATTGCGGGAGTGGTTTCGACGCTGCAGTGGTCGAGCAGGTGGAGCGGAGATCCTCTTTGAAACGCTATGCAGGACATCCTTTGTTCATTTGGGCGGGCTTCAATACTTGGCTCCGTCACTATGACCGAACCAGGCCAAGAATGACGGTACGACACGAGCAAGGCGGCGTTGATGACAGCTACTTCACCGTGGTGTTGAACACAGATCCGTACACCTATTTGGGGAGTCGCCCTCTGTCTCTGGCTCCGCAGGCCACTCTGGATCGAGGCCTGAGCGTCGTAGCTTTGCGAACGTTGTCGTTGAGTGCCATGACTGGCCTGTTGTCTGATCTCTTTAAGGGCAAATCGCCGCAGAACAACGAGCTCGTCCACGTTGCCCACGACCTGACCGAGCTTGTGTTGACTGGGTACGGCCCATTTCCTCATCAGCTGGATGGCGATTATTTGGGAGCTGTTAAGAGTCTCAAATTCAGTTGGTGCCCCCAAGCACTCAGATTGGTAAAGCCTCTATAGCGGTGAGGTGAAGTTATTAAAAATCGCTTAATGCTCCGAGCACTTCATCAGGTATGTCTGTAATTAGGCCATCGATGCCAAGTGCAGCAAGTTCCAACGAGCGCGCAACATCATTGACTGTCCAGGCATTTACGTTGATTCCAGCAGCGTGAGCTGTCTGCACGAGACGGTCATCAATGACCGACTCGTGAGGATGAATCGCCGAATGGCCATTAGCAACGGCTTGATTGATCACTTCCGGCCAGCACCCTCGCCCAAAAAGTAGCCCTGTTGGCAACCCTGGAGAAAGTTCGCGTATCTGGTTAATAATTGCGTGATCGAAAGACGAAACTATCCAACGGTTAATCGGCTCTGCCCGTGATCGTAGATATTGTTCCAATTCGCTGGCTAAGTTCGACGATTCGCTCACATCGGTGCCGTCAATTTTTATTTCGATATTCACACGAAGTCCATTGCAAGCATCGAGAGCTGCACCTAAGTCGGGTATGTAACCCGGGAGATCTGCTCTTTCAGAACGCTCTATAAGCAGGCCTTCTGCATGCGAGTCGTGATGAACCACCAATTGTCCGTTGAGGGTTCTTCGTACATCGAGTTCTATGCCGTCTGCCCCAAGTTCTGCTGCTGCTAGGAATGCCTCAACGCTATTTTCTCTTTGCTGTAGCGATGCTCCTCGATGGGCATATACCTGTGGTCGCGTCAACGTTTTATTCCCCCGACCTTTTCAGTTCTTTATGAAAGCCCGACTCTGCGCGAAAGAATCTCTTGCCGGAGCATCAGTCCAACCGTAACCTGTCGTATCGCTGTGACTGCGTCATGAGTACATTCGGTGAGAGCTCTATGAGGTCTGCCGCTCGGACGCTTTAGCAGTTTTCGCCGCAGACAGACAAAGCTTCAGCGGCGAGATAAACGCTCGCGAACCCCCTCGCGAGTAGCACCTGGAGGAAATATAGACGTGAGCGCACGAGGAACCATGCTGCTGGAGAGCGGCGTCTGGCGAAACACTGCTAAATGCCGCGAGATCGATCCGACCGTTTTTTTTCCCATTGGGTCGACAGGGAGCGCTTTACGTCAGATCGCTGCAGCCAAAGCGGTCTGTGGTGAATGTTGCGTCAAAGATCTTTGTCTCGAGTTTGCACTCAACACCAACCAAGACTCTGGGGTATGGGGAGGGGCGTCGGAGGAAGAACGTAGACAAATCCGACGTCAGCGAAATAGGGCTCGCCGTCACGTGAGCTGAGTTGAGCTCATCCGTCTAGCGGATCAATAATAACAATGGGTCTTCTGTTTCTCGGTTTAATCGTCTAACAGGGGAACTTCAACTAGAACTTCTGACCCCGCCGAGTCAGTTCGCCTTCGCATCACGATCTCGCCCCCAAGTTCCGAAGTTGCCAAGGCCCGAATAATTGAAACCCCTAAGCCGCCTTGGGAACTGCTATCAAAATCATCGGGCACCCCCACTCCGTTGTCTCGCACCATCATCCTGATGTGCTCGGTATCGCGAGAAAGCAAGATCTCAACGAGCCCTACGCGACCCTCCACGAGTGGCAGATCATCGGGGAAAGCATGATCAACTGTGTTCTGGAGCAATTCGTTTAGTACTACAGCAAGACGCGTCACTACATCAGACGGGACTAGACCTGCGTCGCCATGTACTTCGAAACGGATAGGGCGCTCTGGAGAAGTGAAGCTGTCTTGGACAGTTCGCGCCAACATGTTCGCTACTTCTGCCAAGCTCACATCATCGGATGACTCGCTCGCCAGCGTCTCATGCACCAACGCGATCGCTCGGATTCGACGCACCGACTCGTCAATCGCCAATTTGGCTTCGACCGATTCAAGACGCCGGCCTTGCACGCGCAACAGCGACGAAATGGTCTGGAGATTGTTTTTGACGCGGTGATGGATCTCGCGGATCGTCGCGTCTTTCGAAACCAGGAGTCGATCTCTTACACGCAACTCAGTGATGTCTCTGAGTAATACGACCCCTCCTCTAGAAATCTCTCGATCGATAAGGGGTACAGCCAAGAGTTGAACGGCAGTGTCGTTCCGTTCAACCTCAGCAGTAATCGGCCCAAAACTTTTCATAGCTTGACGCATGACCGGCTGTTCGATGCCCAAGTCCCCGAGCCGACGACCAGCAACGTTTCCCACCACTCCTACCCGGTGCAGCGTGCTAAGCGCATTCGGTGAGGCATATTGAATTCGAGCCTCGCGATCTACCACCAAGAGGCCATCGCCAACTCTGGGCACCTCATCCATATCGACATCATGTCCAACAAAAGGAAACGCACCTGATGCGATCATTCTTGCTAACTGGTGGAAAGTCTGAAGGTAAGTGCGCTCAAGTTCGCCAGGATCTCGACGTTCAGCAAAGTCAGGAACTAGTTCCCGGCTCAGTACGCCAATCACTATTCCGTCGTGGGCTATGGGAATGCACATAACCCGTGCTCGACGATTTGTAGGTTTGATCGGCACCTCGCCTTCTACGACTTCACCTAAAGCGAATGCTCGTGCCACTAGGGGTCGATCAATGTCGTCTACTCGTAGCCCTACGTGGTCATCTCGATAGAGAGTTTGGCCCGTAGTGGGTCGGATCTGCCCGGCAATCGCGAACTCTGTTCCGACCTCATCGGTCGGCACAAACAACAGCAAATCGGAGAACGAAAGATCAGCCAAAATTCCCCACCAAGCGACAAGGCGTTGAAGGTGCATTAGCTGTTGCTGCGATAGGTCTGTGCCTATGCGAGTCAATTCCGCCAATGTGGCCATAGGTCAGAAATTACAGCCGTTTCGAACCGGTCAGCAACGGTGCACCTTGTGGGTGACGAATTCGGCTCCACATTCGAAGTGTCAGTCGGTGGCAAATCCGATACGGCGGTCGCCTGCTGCACCAAATTCGATGTAAGCAAGTTTTGCCACTGATACGCCGACCTGTCGGCCGTCGCGATCGGTTATCCAAAGCATGTTGGCGCTGCCACTTAACGCAGACTCCGACTCCGATTTGAGCTTTTCAGCGTCGTCGTCGTCGATGTCAAGCGTGAGCTCGCGGGCCACATTCATGATGCCGATTCGGATCTCCACGGGTAATGCCTTCTCTTCTGGCCTTGATGCATTGACGAACGTCAACACGACTCGAGACATATCGTATGCCGCGGGTTGACGTCTACCACTGCTGTTCGACCATTCAGGAGGAGCAGGAAAGTTGGGAGCAACCGACTTTGGTACGGGCCCAGTCTGGGCGCAGCAAAGAAAATTGGTTTCGGTCTGGCTGTTCGTCATATGGGCGTCGCATGAGGTCTAATAACTCTTCAACCATCGATCCGTCACCTTCCTCGGCGCGCTCGATTGCTAACTGTGCCATGTAGTTCCTAAGCACATACTTCGGATTCACTGCATCCATCGACATCTGACGTTCAACGTCGTTCACTCCTAATTCACGCTGTCGAGCCGCCCATCGTTCAGCAAAGTCAACGAACCCTGAGATTTGCGTGCGCGTAGCTGATTCTCGCTCGTAGATCGAGTCGAGGAGAGGTTTAGTTCGCTCAACGGAATCAAGGGAGGCCGAGCAATCAACTCGGCCAAGTTCTCTCCAGAACTTCGTCATGTCGGTCTCAGCGGTTTGCATCACCGATAATGCCTCGTCAGCCAAACTCTGATCGCGCGAATCGTCCAGCGACGAGAGACCGAGCTTTGAGGCCATCATTTGTGACCATTTAGTTTGAAATCGTTCCGCGTAGTGCTGAATGGCGTCTTGTAGAGGTTCAACTTCCTCCACCAGGGGATAAAGGGCGTTAGCCAACTGAACAAGATTCCATTGCGCGATATTTGCTTGATGTCCGTACCGATATCGGCGGTGTTGGGCGTCGGTCGTATTGGGCGTCCAATTCGGGTCGTAGTTATCAAGCCAGCCATATGGGCCGTAGTCGATGGTCAGACCTAAGATCGACATGTTGTCTGTATTCATGACGCCGTGAACGAAGCCGACGCGTAGCCATTCGACAACCATGTCTGCCGTTCGTTCTCCCACTTCCCTCAGAAGCGCTGCGTAGCGATGAGGAGTGGGATCTTCAATATGTGGGAACTCGGTTGCAATAACGAAATCGGCAAGACATTGAAGTGTTTCGCGATCGTCTCGGGAAGCAAATATCTCGAAGTTTCCGAATCGAATGAAAGAGGGCGCTACCCGACAGACGATGGCACCAAGTTCCGGTCGCGGGTTGCCGTCGTAAAGCATGTCGCGAACTACTTCTTCACCCGTTGTAACCAAACTCAGAGCCCTGGTGGTGGGAACACCCAGGTGGTGCATGGCCTCGCTACATAAGAACTCTCTAACCGATGATCGCAACACTGCTAAGCCATCAGCTGTGCGCGAATATGGTGTCGGACCAGCTCCCTTCAACTGAAGCATCTGGTGTCGACCGTTGATGTCGACGACCTCACCCAAGCCGATCGCCCTTCCGTCTCCCAATTGTCCGGCCCAGTTTCCGAACTGATGTCCGCCATAACACGCGGCGTGGGGATCCATTCCTGCAAGTAGCCGGTTTCCTGCGACAACCTCAACGAAACCGGGTTGCAGAGCTTCCGCGGATTCGAGACCCAGCAATTCGATCATCTCAGCGCTGTGGGCGACAAGCTTGGGCGCAGCAACAGCCGCCGGGTTCACCCGGCTGTAACAGGCCTGTTCAACTTGCCGACGCCCTGTCCCGACGTGGAAGTCAGCAGGGAGCGATTTGGTGAACTGGTTGTCAAAACGTAGGTCGTCAATCATCACCATCGCTCTATTTTGGCTCAAACGAGCTTCAAACCTTCGTTGTACCTGCGCGTAGGCAAATATTCTTCCGTCAAAAGGCGCGCCATTTCAGCGAAAACATTCGCTGCTTCGCTGTTCGGGTCTGCCACGGTAATGGGACTACCGGTGTCTCCTCCTTCGCGAAGTTCTTGCAATAACGGGATTTGACCGAGTAGAGGAACATCAAGTTCTTCGGCAAGCGCCTCACCCCCGCCAGATCCGAAAATGTCGTAACGCTTTCCGTCATCACCGCGAAACCAACTCATATTTTCGATCACTGCGCGCACGGAGAGGTTGACTTTCTCGGCCATATAGGCAGCGCGTTGCGCAACTTTTTGGGCTGCCGGCTGTGGAGTAGTGACGACTATCAACTCAGATTTTGGCAAAAATTGTGAGAGAGACAAGGAGATATCGCCTGTTCCAGGCG
>Ga0315316_10004313_pt1 | contig 10379 bp, 9 predicted proteins | sample M160m3416metaG_FD_203702 | JGI IMG/M metagenome (GOLD analysis project Ga0315316, IMG submission 203702) | Ammonia-oxidizing marine archaeal communities from Monterey Bay, California, United States - M1 60m 3416 | ecosystem: Environmental > Aquatic > Marine > Intertidal zone | place: USA... | reverse complement strand
AACTCAGCCATGTCAGGTGCAGCTAGTGGTTCCGCAAATCTCGGAGTAGGCTTGGCTAAGGCTGCTGAAGCTACAGGTGCCCTCTCATCAAGCGTCACAGGCTTTTATAGGATGTCTAAGACTGCCCAAGAAAGTATGATTCGCACCACGGCAGAACTCAACTCTCTCGGTATCGCTTCCGCAGTAACAGCGGCAAATATCGAGCTTTCATCATCCGCATTTGGAATGACAAAAGATGAGGCAGTCGGATTTCAGACGGAGATGGCAGCACTTGCATCTGGCATCGGTGTTGCGCCTGCTAAGATGGCACAAGCCTTTCAACAAGCAGCGCCTCAATTAGCTCACTATGGATCTGAAGGTAAGGCAGCATTCAAGGCGCTCGCCGAGACAGCAGGAAAGGCAGGCATCGAAGTACAGGCTCTCTTGGGGATAACTCAGCAGTTCGATACGTTCCGTGGAGCAGCCGATGCGGCAGGTAAACTGAATGCAATGCTCGGCGGAAACTTGCTGAATTCCACAGAATTGCTACTGGCAACTGAAGCTGAAAGAGTAGAGATGATTCAGGAATCTATATCTGCCAGCGGCAAGTCCTTCGATTCAATGGGAAGGTTAGAGAGAAAGGCAATGGCAAATGCTGCCGGTATTACTGACATGACTGTTGCAAACAAGATGTTCAGCGAATCTGAAAGGGCAAAGGCAGCAGCAAATCAAGATTCTGCCGTATCTCAGGAAGAGTTACAAAAGAGACAAGCAGCGGGTGTGAGCGTGATGGAAAAGGGCAAGCTAATGATAGAGTCCTTCGCCCTCGCAGTAATGCCCCTCGTCAGCATCCTAACTGGAATGATGAATGTGATTATGGCAGTGAATGATGCTTTCGGGGGATTCTTGATTCCCACCCTCGCCGCCGTAATATCTCTTCACTATGCAATGAACCTCGTGATGACAATATCTGCGAGCCTCAAAAAGAATAATATACTGATGTCGATATGGCGCAATGGCGTCCTGGTAGCCTATAATAAAATAAAGTCTGTGGCAATAGCTCTAGCTAATACAGAAATAATGATGACTATAAGATCTACGGCAGCAAGATGGGCAAACGCAGCCGCAACCTGGGCTGCGGCAGCAGCCACTAAAGCATACGGGTTCATTGCAAGCGGAGTTACCACCGTCATCGGCTTCCTCGCAGGTGCCCTCGGCTTCCAGGCAAAAGCACAAACCGCCGTCGGCGTCACCGCACCAGCCGCCGCAGGTGGCAACGCTGTCCTCGGTGCTTCTTCCGCAGCCGCAGCAATACCAGTTCTTGCCCTCGGCGCAGCACTCTTCCTTGCAGGCTTGGGTATTGCAGCAATCGGCTATTCCGCCTCATTGCTTGTGAACTCCATGACTGGGCTAGTGAGATTGTTCATCGACTCTGGCGCATCGATAGGAGAGATGGCAATAGGAATGCTTATGCTCTCAGGCACATTTGCCACCCTCGGCGTTAGCCTCCTGCTTGCAGCCGGAGGACTCGCTCTTTTCGCATACACAGCAGCAGCATTTACATTGGTTCTTCCAGCCCTCGGTGCCATCGGCACCGCCGCACTTTGGGCTTCACTAGGCTTTGCAGCCATCGCCATATCAATGCTTGAAATTGCAAAGTCGACAGTAACAACGGTATCTAACATAGGGAGCTTGCTCTCTAGTCTTTCAGCCATCTCATCTCTTGAAACTGGTATGCGAGGTTTGGCTGATGCAGTCGAAGATATCGGAGATTCTATACCAGCACTCTCAGCGTTCACTGCCCAAGCCGCCCTCGCAGCAGCATCAGTGACAAGGATGTCGGGCATGGAAGCGGGATTTACGGCAGTTGTCGAATCAGCAAATGCCATCACCCCAACAACAGTTCAAAATGTAGAAGGGATTATCGATCAGGCAGAGAGGTATGTGGAGGTTCAAGCAGAACTCAAGGCATCAGTGTTCGACTCCTTCCTATCGGCAGTGGGAGATATAGCGTCATCAATCACGGCAGGCTCGCAACAAACTGCCTCGGCAAAATCAGGTGGACAGGACATTGTGTTACACTTAGACAACCGAGAGTTCGGAAGAGCAGTGGGCAACATTGTCAATGGCAAGATGAAATTAAAAAAGGCGTAGGCTAGTTATAGTTCGGAGGGAAAGGTTTGTCGACATATACTAAATTCGGAGATGCAGGTGATCAAGGGGCTTCAAGAGCCCAGGCGGATACGCAGGGACACCGGCTTGAATTCTACTCAATACCGACTGGTATAAAGGTTTATTTCAAAGCCCTCCTCACCTCATTCTCTGATCAATATACAACGAATTACAATTCCGAAGAAGTATATGGTAGAATGGATCCGGTTCAATCTTACAAGTCAACTTCACGAACGATTTCTGTTTCGATCGACATCGTCTCTGGTTCCCTAGAAGAATCGAAAGAAAATATTGCAAAGTGTGGAATGCTGTTCAATATGCTATACCCTGTATATTCTTCGAACTCAGCAGGAGCGGGGAGCATAAAGGCTGCACCAATGTTCAGAGTTCGATTGGGCAATCTTATTCAGACAACAAAGTCCAACGACACCTCCAGTTCAGATGTTGAAACCACGGGATTACTCGGAACAATCGGAGGTTTCAGCTATGAACCAGTTGTAGAAACAGGGTTCTATACTGACACTCCAGGCTCTCTTTATCCAAAGCACGTAAACCTCTCATTCGAGCTTACTGTTCAGCACGAACACGGGCTTGGGTTTGAAGAGTCATCGCTAAAGCCCCGCTCTAAAAACTTCCCCTATGGACCGAAGCCAACAGCACCAGGAGCAACTCCAACCTACACTACAGCCCCTCCTGATCAGGAACAGTTGGGTATTTTGGAAAATGTAAAGAACCAAGATGCTTTGCAGAGCGGAGACATCAATTCACTAACCCAGGAGCAGGTTGACGCCGTTCTTGATGATATACTTAAATAGGGAGCCCCACGATGTCTAGATACGACGACAGAGAACAATTTGACAATAGCGAGGAAGCCTATGCGAAGCAGCTTGAAGCTCGTGGAAAGAAATTTATAAGACACTATTCAACACCAGAGTATTCGAACCCTTCAGTTCAGGTGTATCGAGGGCTTACATTAATTCGACACGTATGGGCAGTGGGAGATAGATTCTATAAGCTCGCTCACAAACACTATGGCTCATCTAAATATTGGTGGGTTATTGCACAGTACAACAAAACACCGACAGAGTCTCACGTCAAGCTAGGTAATCAAATAGTGATTCCCTTTCCGCTCACCGACGCCATTGAGGGCTTGAGGGGATAAGGCGCTATGAGTGAAGAATTAGAGAAACAGAAGGACAGATCAAGATCAGGGCAGCGACTCCAGGAGCAATGTTTCTTGGCTGCGAATATTTTAAATCTTCGTGTGAAGTCGAACAGGCAGAATTTCTATACTGTCGACGGAAATTCTCTTGTAGCGAGAAATAATCTTATTTCAATTAAGAACGTCGCTGGTTTTTTAGATCTCCCAACCCACATGCTTTCATCCCTCGTTCCATCATTCCGACTCCTTAAAGAAACGGACTCAGGTAGTATGGAATACAGGTTTGATGATCACCACAAAGATGTCTCCAAGCTTACGATGGACAGGTTCGGAAGAGGTTCAAACGCTGGATTCAAGTCATTTTCATTTGACTTCACAGGTGGCACACCGTCAACATCGGAAGCCCTTGTTGAATCATCTCTTCGCCTCCACTTCGCATCTCTTCAGGACTTGTCAGCGGCAGACTCAAACGGGAATTCGTTTTTGGACTTACTTTCTCAACCAAGCAGGTTTACGGAGAAAGATAAGTGTTCCAAAACGGGCGGAACATTTAATTCAAGATATTATAGGATTAAGGTTGAAGTAGGGTTTGAAAAACCCATCGGCGAGTTCTGGAGCAAGAATCCCAAGTTGGCGGATCAGGTGGAGTTGGTTAGAAGGGTATTTTTCCTGACATTGGTGGATCATGAAATAGACTTCAGGGAAGACGGTAGTATAGAGCTTAATCTAAATTATCAAGCCTATGTCGATAAATTGCTCGTGGACATGGATGTTTTCGATCTAGCGATACCAAAAGCCAACCGGGAAAAACTCGACAAACTAAAGGCGAAGGCATGTGCGAACACTAAGAAGCCGAAACCGTCTACGAACCCTGGTTCACCAGCCGAACCTGCATCCGAAGAGGATGAATCTAAAGCAGAAGAGAAGAAGAAAGAAGAATTGGAAGAGACGAACGAAGAAATCCTCGATGAAAAATCATTAGCATATTCAGCATTTTTTAGTGAACTTTTCAAAAAAGATAAAGTCTATAAGATAGAGCTATCAGAGGACGAACTAGGTTCAGGCAATTTGGATAGAAAAAATAAAAAGGGAAAGGTGGATCCTACCGCCGCAAAGGATGTAAAAGAGGTTGTGAAAGACGCAGCAGAAGCAAGAGACAGCTTCGGCTCGTCACTGGGCATCACCGACACGAAGAAAGAAAATATAGCAGACGAAAAAGAAAAGCTTGTTACGGATCGCAACAAGTGGAGTGTTCGGGATGACAAGTATTATGTTCATTATTTCTTCTTAGGAGATCTCCTGGACGTAGCGTTCTCAGTAGCATCAATGTCTCAGCATAAAAATCTAAAGTTCTTATTAGGGACATTCCCATATCGGGACACTTCTGGCAAGATAATCCATGTCCCACTCGCAGATATACCAATTTCGTTAAACCTCTTTGCATCCTGGTTTATAGATCATGTGATAACCAAGGGCGAGAAAGACACCTATCCGCTCAAGAGTTTCGTTGCAGACGTATTTAGCAACCTAGTAAGACCAGCCCTGACTCCAAAATGTTACGACAAGAAAAAGGAAGAAAAAGATCCTTCAGGAGATAAAGCAGTCATAACACCCCGATTATCGATTGAGACGCTTGTTGCTCCACCTGCTAGTTCTTCTAAGTGTCAAGTCACTGGCGATTCATTAGAAGCCCGAGGCGGCAAATCTATCAACGGCTCATCTATAAGTGTTAACTACAAGTCCAACTCTGCTACAAAAGGCGACATCATGTATTATTATGTCTACGCCACGAGCAGGATTATGTCGATGCAGCCACCAAAGGATGCTTCAATCTCCACTTTTGAAAGAGATTCAAAATTCGGAATATATCATCTAACCAGCGGCAAAGAGTCTGGGCTTGTCAAAAATATTTCATTTAAGAGGACGGATCAGGCAGGTATGCGAGAAGCAAGGATTGAGCAATCAGGTGTCTCTGGAAAGGGAAGAATTCGTGACAAGTATGATGTAGACATTCAGATGTTCGGCTCGCCTCTGTTCAAGCCGGGTATGACAGTGTGGGTTGATCCTATTACTAATTCTTCGCATGCCGATCGGCAGATTGCCAAGGAGATTGGCTTGGGGGGCTATTTTAAAGTGGTAAAGGTTCAAAATTATCTAGAGTCAGGAAACTTCTCTACAGATCTAGAGTGTGTCTGGGAATCATCAGGGGGAGACAGTTAATGAAATTGAAACACTTGTATGAGGCGAACAAGCCTGTAGACGAATCACTTATTCCCAATGGCTCGAATGACTTAGCCTCTTTGGCGCATTTCTTTCAGGCGATCGCTTACGAGAATTCGTTCCCCATCGGCGAAGATGTCTATGGTCCCAATCCTGCGAATCTTCGAGAGCACCTAAGGGTTCTCTATGGAAAGGTGGATGATGATGGCTACGCCGTCGTGCCCCGTCAGGAATATTTGCAACAAATCGTGACTGATGATGGAGGAACGTTCCTTGCCCTAGATTTCGTAGCAGATCTTTTCATGGAAATGTTGGACTACCACAAGAAGTTGTCCATGGCATCGAGAATAGAGCCTGACAAATCCGTATATGCAAACCTAAAGCCAGCGGTAGCTTGGCAGGATCCGTCGTCATCCTATAAAGAATATACCAAGGTGTTGCTTGACAACTTTGTTGAATATGCCTCAAATGGCTCAAGGCAGAGAGGTATCAAGGACTATGACTCTTTTGAGCAGACGTTCGTGGGATACCTTGAGAATATTTCAGCTTTCTTCCCAGTTACGAAAACAGAGTATATTCTTAGCACTTTGTCATCAAGGATGTCTACCGGCATGGCGATCGATGTGGTTGATGCTGATATAACTGACGACAGAGAGAAGTATTTAGGGTTTATAAGGGATACAAACTTTGCCGACATGAGATCGATAGCAAACCGCTTCGGGTTTAGAATGGACATGAACGCTCCATGGAGATTTCACTGTGACTTGGATTCTCCAATGGTTCAACACCGTTTGCATCTAAGAGGTATAGACAGCTTAGATATGATGTTCGATCGCTTCTACGAGAGGGTTCACGTCGGACAGCCAGAATCTCTTAGGGTTCTAGCATATGAGGCATACGACTCTTTTGTAGCAAAATACCCTTCCTATGATGTCCTTGAACTGTCGAGTTGCAGTGGCAGTCCTAAAACTAAAGTATACCAGAGAGAAGTTGTCTCACTTCAGGAACTGGATACTCGACGTGATAATTCTCATTGGGTGAATATGTATGCATTCCTGAGGATCACGGAGAGAAACACGCCCATGACGCAATCCGAATTCAAACACCACGTTAAGGCATCCCTAGATCTTCAAAAAATTAGGAGCGACAAACACGGAATGAATTATCTTGAGTTTCCGTTTCTTGATCGAACTGGGGAATTATTTCACAAAAAGTCCTTGACATCTGAGAAGTCTTCTGATAATATTGTTACGAATGCTTCCACTAAGACAAAGATAAAATTTTACTAAAAGAAAGGCTCTAATGCTTTTTCAAACTCTGGACGATAAAAAAGAATGCATCGGTGTCTTCACCGAAGGCGAATTGCATTTTGATAACATCCCAGAAAACTTAACACACACTTGGGCATATTCTCCCTCGTTCGGAAATGAAGGAATTGAGTTCGCACAGATTTATTGTGAGGGCAAGTCTTTATTTGAAGTTTGCCCAGAACATCTCACTGCTGACTTGGAAAGAGTATCTTCTAAAATGAAGGCATTTATAAAGTCTTTCAGTACAGCAAAGATTTCTCTAAATGAGCACTGCTTCTACGATCTTGTTCCGACGAGGTTTTTATTAGAGTTCTACAACGTAAAGAATCAAATCTGCGAATGGGTGTTCCAAAACTACGAAAAGCCAGCTAATCATTCTTTCCTAGCCAAGGCAATGAAAATGGCTTCTGAAATCAGCCTTCAGTCATTCGAGGTAGATAAAACTGCTCTAAACAAACACGCAGCAGAAGAGCGAGCAAGGCACCTTAGACAGAAGTTAGGAAATGAACCGCAAACTGTGAATTATAACGTGTTTGGAAGCGTCACGGGGCGTCTAACGACATCTAGGAGCAGCTTTCCTATTCTAACATTAGACAAGAAGTTTCGCAAGGTAATAAAACCAAAAAACGACTGGTTGGTTGAGATAGATTTCAACGCAGCAGAGTTGAGAACTCTGTTGGGATTATCAGGAACAGAGCAGCCACAGGAAGATTTACACCAGTGGAACATCGAGAAGATTTATAATAACGAGGTTGATAGAGAAGAGGCAAAGAAAAAGATATTTTCTTGGCTTTATAATCCGAATTCTCTTGACAAGACAGCCGAGATGTATTATGGTAGGGATAAGTTAGTCAAGAAACACTTTGACGGAGAAAGAGTAAGAACACCTTTTGGAAGAACTATTCCAGCAGAAGAGCGAGTAGCCCTAAACTATCTTATTCAGTCAACGTCAAGCGACATTTTCTTGAATAGTGCGATAAAGGTTTGGGAAAAGCTACAGCAAACCAAGAGCGAGATAAGATTCTTGGTTCACGACAGCATTTTGATAGACTTATCCGAGGAAGACAAGGCTATTTTACCAGAACTAATAGACACATTCTCCCAGACGCCACTTGGAAGCTATAAGGTAGGCGTCAACATTGGAAGAGACTATGGACAAATGAGGAAAATGAAATGAACGTAGTAGGTTTGGGCAACGCAGGTTGCAGCATTGCTAAATATTTTGAGAACTATCCTCAATATAATGTTTTCTACGTCGATGTAGGGCTCGGCAAGTCAGAAAAGTCTTACGGACTAACCAAAAGAGACTCTCACGAGGACTATGATAAGAAACAGATAAGAATGGCGAAGTTTATCAACCAAATGCCCGACACAGGTGAGTGTCTATTCATTATGGCTGGTTCAGGAGACGTCACTGGCGCTTCACTTCAGGTTCTAAAGTTCCTCGACAAGAGATTTAAGGTGGACGTTCTCTATATTAAGCCAGATCACGAGCTTTTAGGCAGAACAGCCTACCTCCAAGACAGGATCTGTTACAACATCCTTCAAGAATACGCTCGATCCGGTGTATTCCGCTCACTTTGTCTTGTCAGCAACCCTTCTGTTGAAGAAATTTTAGAAAATAGCTTGACAGCGACGAATTATTATGAGAAGATAAACGAGTTAATAGGATATACCTTTCACATGCTCAACGTTTTCAAGAGGACGACTCCCGTCTTGGACAACCTAGTGCAAAACGAAGAGCATGCAAGGATATGCTCACTAGGACTCGTAGATTTTGAGTCAGGAGAAGAAAAAATGCTTTTTCCTCTTGACAATCCGTCTAATAAGTGTTATTATTATGCGGTAAATGATTCTACACTACAGGAAGACTACAAAGTTCTTAAAAAGGTAAACAAAACTGTGAAAGAAAAGATGTCAGATATGGAGGGAGCTTCGTATCAAATACATTCCACTCAATACGAAGCGAACTTCGCATTCGTAGAGCACTGGACTACTGAGATTCAAAATTATCCCGAGGGCACCAGTAATGTCTGATATGGTAAAGGGAGAAGCAGTGATCATTCGGCAGGAGTATGATATTTTCGACAATCTGATGGAAGGTGCCAAGGGAATATATATAAAGACGGACGAAGATACTGGAAAGCATTTAATATACTTTCCGCAGATAGGCGAATGGGGCGAGGTGGCTAAAATTGAAAGAGTGAGTCCTGGATTCGTACCAGCCGAGAATGAAAAGTTTGTAAGCAGAGTGACGCCGTTAAAGTACACGGCAGACGAAAAACAGAGAGCCTTTAGTGGCTTCGGAAGGAAGAAGAAAAAGTGGTAAAGACATATTCAGCAACATACACCAAGAAAACTGGTGAAAACCGAGAAATGAACTTTATTCGATTAAATGACTTACCAGAAACCTTTTTAAGTGATAAGATTAAGGGGAATGGTAAAGAAAGAACCCTCAACGAGGGGCAGGAGGTAGTCTGGGACTTAGATAATAGTGGATTTCGTGTCTTCAATTGGAAAACAATTGTAGGCGAGGCAACAACAACAGATAGAGAATTAAACTAAAACAAGGTGTTTGAAATATTTGTCAAACACACTAAAGGGTAATTAACCCACAACATAGGAGAAAGTAATTATGGGTATTGATTTAAGTAAGATGAAGGCAAAGTTAAATGCCGTGAACAACCGAGGCGGAGGCTCTAAAAAGTCTCAGTTTTGGCGTCCAGAGGATGGTGAGCAAACGATTCGCATCCTTCCAACACCAGATGGAGATCCCTTTAAGGAGTTCTATTTCCATTACAACCTTGGTAAGAACGCAGGATTCTTATCACCAAAGAAGAACTTCGGCGAGGACGATCCATTGGACACGTTCATCCGACAGCTTTTCAACGAAGGCACAGAGGAGAGTATTAAGATGGCAAAGAGCCTGATGGCTCGCCAGCGATTCTTCTCACCAGTTATCGTCCGTGGGCAAGAAGATCAAGGGGTTAAGGTATGGGGCTATGGCAAGACTGTTTATGAGCAGTTGTTAAACCTTGTCCTCAACCCAGAGTATGGCGACATCACGGATCCACAAGAAGGGACTGATCTTCTTTTGAGTTACGGTAAGCCAGCAGGAGCGTCGTTTCCACAGACAAAGCTTATGCCTTCACGTAAGACGTCAGCAATGTGCAAGGACTTGACACCAGAAGAGTGTGCCCAGACTTTGGAAACCATTCCAGAGTTCTCCTCTCTCTTCGAGCGTAAGACGCCAGAGGACGTCCAGCGAATGTTGGACGAATACTTGGCAGACGACGCCACAGCAGAGGATATGTCTTCCGAGACAACTCGCTATGGAAACAACACTTCCACCACCACTACCACGAGTAGCGGAAATAATGTAGAAGACGCCTTTAAGGAACTTTTAGGCAGCTAGTCTATTTCACCACGGGGAGTCGAAAGACTCCCCTTTTCACTTTATAGAAAGGAGCCCAATGGCAAAGAAGAACAACACGGGCGCAGGCAAAATGTCTATTTCAGACATTCGCTCTCTTATT
>Ga0315316_10004308_pt1 | contig 10382 bp, 11 predicted proteins | sample M160m3416metaG_FD_203702 | JGI IMG/M metagenome (GOLD analysis project Ga0315316, IMG submission 203702) | Ammonia-oxidizing marine archaeal communities from Monterey Bay, California, United States - M1 60m 3416 | ecosystem: Environmental > Aquatic > Marine > Intertidal zone | place: USA... | reverse complement strand
AACCTCCAGTAAAATCAATACCTGGTTTTAATCCTGGAGCTATTATTAAGAAAACGATACCAGGTGAAATGACTAGTAAGGATATTATGAAAAACCAAAATCTGTTATTTACAAAATTCATATCAGTATTCCTTACTTTCTTAAGTTTTGGTCTTTTATTGTTTTGTCACCTAGATATGGTACAAAAAGGTGAATGTTTTTAGATAAAGGAGTTAAAGCTAAAACTCTAAGTAATGTTCTACTGATCACTATGGCAGAGAACATGCTAATTAGTACTCCTATTGCTAATGTTAATGCAAATCCTTGAACTATAGACGCTCCCAATTGATCGGCAAACCAATATAAAATGGCACATGTTATAAGTGTTGAAACATTGCCGTCTCGTATAGCGGGCCACGCTCTATTAAACCCTATATTAATTGCAGATAATGTTGTTCTTCCTATTCTTAATTCGTCTTTCATGCGCTCAAATATTAATATGTTGGCGTCGACCGCCATACCTATCGATAATATTGCAGCAGCAATTCCGGATAAGGTTAAAGTGATAGGAATCATCTTAAATAGTGTTAAAACCATAAAGGCATATATGATCAATGATATCGCAGCAATTAAACCAGGAACACGATAATATATGGTCATAAATAATAAAACTAAAGATAGTCCGATTATTCCAGCAATAACACTTTTCCTCAGTGAGTCTGCTCCTAATATTGCATCAACATCTCTTTCTTGTATTAGTGTAATCGGAACAGGGAGCCTACCAGACTCTAATAATAAAGATAAGTCTTTTACTCTTTCTAAAGTAAAATCGGACCCTTGAATTATTGCTGTTCCCATTGTTATAGGTGATTGGACTACTGGAGAAATGAGTTCTTCTCCGTCGAGTATTATCGCTATTTGATCTCGTTGACCTGTAGATTGTTCTTGAGCATAAATCTCAGTTGTCAATTCCCCAAATAACTTGGTTCCCTTATCGTCAAATTCGATATTTACAATAGGAGCCCCTGAACCTTGATGTTGGCTTGGGTAAGCACTATCTAGATCATCACCTGATAATCCTATGTCTTCATCTACATACCCTTTCTGTATTTCAAAAGATATTTCAGGAGAACTTCCTAGTTTTTGACTAGCTTCTTCACTTGTTAAAATAGTGTCTGTGATATTTTCTGATGCTGCAGGCAAAAGTATCATGAATTTATTAGATTCTTCGATCTGTTGTATTCGACCACCTAAGGTTGTAAATCTTAATACCTCATCCCCTTCTATATTGACATTTAGTACATCAGGAGGCCTTAAATCACCTGTCTCTGAAGATATTATGGCATCGGTTAAGGATTGTTCTAAATCTAGGCTTAATTTTTCAAAAATATCACTTGCTGAATCGGATAATTCAACAACGATTCCGGGGAAAGTAATTGTTTGTTCAGTGCTTTCAGTGATATCTTCAGGGGTCAATAAACTAACTAACTTTCCATCGGCTCTCCAATCGTCCGCTTTTATAGATGTAATATCTTTATTAGTTATTTCTGTTATTTCTTCAGGTTCAACTCTTGTTATACGGTGTTTAAATTCTAGTCTTGCTGTTTCTCCTATTAGACTTTTAGCTCTACCAGGATCTCGGACACCGGGTAATTGGATGAGTAATCTGTCCTTTCCTAATATTTGTATTATAGGTTCACCTAAGCCTGATGAATTTATGCGCCTTTCAATTGTTTTTACTAATGATTCCATTTGTTCATCGGATACAGCAATTTGTTCTCCGGTTTCGGAGTCTGACAAAGATGCTTGGTAAACTAAGTGGCTTCCACCTTGCAAATCAAGCCCTAAGCTTAAACCAAGTATGGTATCCCCACCTCTTTCAAATCCATTCATATCTATTTTTTGGATTCCAAGAATTACAATAGATACAATTACTATTATTGATATTAAAATTAATGCTCGAAAGTTTCTTCGCAACCTATTCTCCCAATTAAACAAACTTTTCTATATATTTGAGTGCATCTTCTTTACTTTTTATTATTCCGTCTTCTTGTGCATCTCGAACCATTGCTAATATATTCCCGATTAAAGGACCAGGATTTAAATTTAACTTATCCATTATATCTTGTCCTGATATTAGATTAGGTATTTTATCAGGTGTAGTGCCATTTAACCCGTCTTTTAATAGGTTATTTATGATTAAACAATTAGTTTCCCATTCTGATTTTTTTAATAATGGTCCTGTTGCAGCCATATAATCGGCCATATGTAAGTATAAAGTGTCTATGGATACTGTGCCTAGGTCTCTAAAATATTTGTTAATAGCCTTATTTGAAGGCATTTGCGATTTTGGTGATATTTGTCCAGGCCTTAAATGGTATTGAACTTGAGTCGAGACAATTTCAGTTAGAGAATTGCTACATTTTAGATTTCGTAAAATAGATTCAGAGATGTCGGCACCTTTTTCAGCATGTCCTAAAAATCTAATTCTATCATTTGCATCTATCGTTTTTGTTAAAGGTTTTGCAATATCGTGCAATAAACAAGCTAGCTTAGATGTAACTATTCTTGTGTGTCCGTCACCAGCAATACTGTTAAAGTGGGAGTGCATACTTTGATATACAGGCACCATAGATAATATTTCATTGTCAATGGCAGTATCCATGGGTTGAGAATATAAACAATAATCAAAAATCTTTTCTATACTATTTACGGACTCTATGAGATGTCCAAACACATCCCAGTAATGCTCTTTTGGTTGGATTACGTCTTTGGTTAATTCAATTTCGGGAATTATCTCTGACAATAAACTCAATGAATCCATAGTTTTTAACCACTTACTACTATTTTTTTGTTTTAGTATATTGAGAAATTCTGCTCTAATCCGCTCTTTAGCTGTGGTTTTTATCAAATTTGCTTGATTTGAAATTGACTGATTTAAATCAGAAGTTATTTCTAGATCTAATTGAGATGATATTCTAATTGCTCGTATTAATCGGACAGGGTCTTCAGATAACGAATATTGAGAAGTTGCCCTCAATAAATTTGCTTCAAGGTCTGCTATGCCATTGTGAGGGTCTATAATATTTTTTACCTCAACAGTAGATTGTGAAGCTTTTATAAGATCAGAAATATTGATTGCCATAGAATTTATTGTGAAATCCCTAGCTTTTAAATCATCTTCAATTTCTTCTGGTGATTTAGCAATATCGATTTGGATTGGAGAGTAATGAGACCCTGTGATAATGCGGTATATTTCTCTTTTTTTATCTAGAGTTATGCATTTGCCTGAAGTTTTTTTTGCCAATAATATTCCAATATCTTTAGCATTATTATTAACAGTTATGTCTATATCTGAGGTTTTGATTCCAAGAAGATTATCGCGTATAAATCCCCCAACAATATGACTCTTTATTCCCGAAGTATAAATAATTCTGCATATATTGATAATGTCATCTGTGAGTTCTATATTGGTTAATTTTTTTAGCGACAAATTTGATTAGACTTCTTATTTTACTTCTATTGTTGATGGAGAGTTGAGGTAGTCATCATTATCACCGAAGGAATCTTTTATAGGAATAGACTCATCGGATTCTTTTGTTCTGTAAAGTTTGCTATGAGCTACAAGGTGGTCAGTATATAAAATACCATTTAAATGGTCTACTTCGTGTTCAATTGCTTGAGACAAAAGGTTTTCTGCTTTGAATTTAACAATATTGTCAGTTGAATCCTTGCTTTGGAATTTAATAGATATTGATCTTGTAACTATTCCTCGGTAATTAGGTAAACTAAGGCATCCTTCTTCTACTTCACGATTTCCTTCAGTCTTTATGATTTCAGGATTGAAATATATGCGTGCATTTTCTTCTTCGGGCATGTGTAAGACAATGATTCGCCATAGCTCTCCAACCTGGTTTGCGGCAAGTCCTATACCGCCGGCATTATCCATTGTATCAACCATGTTGTATGCTATTTGCAGCATTTTTTTGTCGATCGATCTAACACGTTTAGCTTTTTTTCTAAGTATTGGGTTTGGGATTTCTAGTATAGGTAAAATAGGCATTGTCGATATCTTAGTGTAAAGTCTAATTTAGATTTACTTGGATTTTAGCATAATCAATCTTCTCTAATGAGAAAACTGATTATTTAAGACACTATTTTGATTGAAGAATGCCATTTATAAATTTTATTTATATTCAACAAAAGAGCTGTTAGGTCCTCTACATATCTAGAGTTTTCGAGGGTTCCACCGTCAATGGCTCTAATAGAATAGATTTTTTCAGCTAAATCCATCACAGTTTTTTTAGAATTGTCTTCGTTTCCACAAACTATTACATCGCAGTCTATTTTTTTGTCTTTTTTTAATAAATCTTGAGCACTTATGTTATTAAATGCGCTTATAACTGAAGAATCGGGTAATAGTTTTTGGCACTCAAGAGCTGCCGATCCGTCTTCAACACGTATGGAGGATATACTTCCTTTGTTAAATGATAATGGAGCAATAACATTAACAATAATTTTCCCGTTAAGATGTGATTTAAGTTCTTGTACGGTTGTTCTTTGAGCATTATAAGGTGTCGCAATGACTATGATGTCTGATTTGGCACTTGCCTCTTCATTGCTGCCTCCAATAACGAATCCAGGAGAATGCTTTTCGATTTCCTCTGCTATTTCGATGCCACGACTTTTATTGCGGGAGCCTATGAAAACTTTTTCTCCAGCTAAAGCAAACCTTAATGCTAACCCTCTCCCTTCAGGTCCTGTGCCTCCAATGAATCCGATCATAAGTATTTCCTCTTTTATTTATATCAAGTGATTAATTAAATTTTCCCCATACAGTTTCAAAGCTAGTCCCTCTTATTACTTCAATTAAGGAACGCTTTTCTAAAATTAAGAGTTGTTTGAATATTTCATCAATTAATTGATGTTCTTCTTCAATTAAATTTTCATTTAAGGTCTCGTATATTACATTCCATACACCACTGTCCTTAAGGGAAATTATGTATCTGGTCCAAGGTATTAAAAGTATATTTTCTATATCAGGTAGGTTAGGCCTTAGTTTTTGTAAACTTCGTACTCGCTCTCTTGGAGTTCTAACCATATCGGTTAATAGTATTGTAGAGTTTTCATTACCCGTGGTTCGCTTGTCTATTAGAATTGTTTTTTTTAAGTAAGGAAAAAAAATTGAAATAACTTCAGAATTTTTTAGGCTTACTAATATTTCTTCAGGGTTATCAAAAAAAGTATCACCAGTCAATTTAGAATTATCTCCATTGGATTAAGACTTTAAAAGGTCCCTTACTGCTTCAGTAAATGAGGGCAAAACTTTTTCCCAGTCTCCAACTACACCATATGATGCATCTTTAAAAATATTTGCATCTGAATCATTATTTATGGCTATTATGTTTCTAGACCCTAAGCATCCTGCCATGTGTTGACTAGCACCAGATATACCTACTGTTATATATATGTCAGGGGCAACTTGCTTTCCGGTTAACCCTATTTGGAATGAATGGTCCATCCATCCTGCGTCACATACTGCTCTTGACGCCCCAACTGCTCCCTCAAATATATTTGCTAATTCTTCTAATTGTTGGAAAGGTTCTGGTCCACCCAATCCTCGACCTCCTGCTACTATAACAGGGGCATCCTCTAGGCGAATACCTTCAGATTTTTCTTTCACTGTTTCTATTATGTTCAGTTGTATAGCATTATCGTCGATTTCAATATCTAATTTTTCAATAGATCCTTGTCTACTATTGTCAGGTTTAAGTGGGTCGAAAGCTTTTGACCGTATAATTATTACTTGAGGGTCATCTTGGTTAAACTGGAATTTTGCTACTGCGCTACCCCCATAAACAGGTCTTGTTGCTATTACTCTTGAAGATTTTTCATCTATAGATACGTCAGTGCAATCTTGAGCGACTCCACTTCCTAATCTATAAGCTATTCGTGACCCTACATTTCGACCCATATGTGTTTTGGAAGTTAATATTATATTTGGATTCTTTTTAATACATATTTGTTCTAAAAATGATACAAAGGCATCAATGTTTCCTTTTGACAGTTCGGGGTGAGATATTACATAAACAATGTCGGCGCCTAGATGTATTAAATCGGTGAAGGAGGATTCTTTAACATCATCTGTTACAATTGCGCACACTTTATTCCCTAGTGGTGCTGCTAGTTTTCGGGCAGCTGCTATTAACTCTCCAGATGTCGCGTTAATAGAGTTTCCTTCTGCTTCAGCCAATACTAGTATGTCTAACATTGATTTTCCTTGATTTTAAAATATATTAAATGATTTTATCTTCACGTAATTTTAAAGCTAATAATCTTCCTGAGTCTGTGTCGTCTTCACCTTCTAATATTTCACATTGTGAATTACTTACAGGTAGATCTAAATTTATTAAAGACATTTTAGGGGATATTTCAGATTCAGTAATATTTATATCTGAAAGTGTTAATTTTTCAGGTTTTTTTCGGCTTGCTTGCATTATACCTTTTAATGTGGGGTATCTTGGTTCCCCAATTTCGTTACTTACTGTTATTAATGCGGGTAATCGTGACTTTAATGATATGTATCCATCCGGGATAGAGCTTTTAATAGTGATGTCATTTTGTTCTTGTTCTGTTTCTATTTCACGAGCACTATTTAAACAAGGTATTCCTAAGTTTTCTGCTATTCCCATAGGAACATGCGCGTTGTCCCAGTCCGAAGCGTGCTGACCACATATTATGAGGTCATAGCTAGGCATATTATTTATGGTTGCAGATAGTATTTTGGATGTACTAAAAGGGTCTAAGTTTTCAAGGTTTGGGTCTTCGACAAGAATTATTTGGTCTGCTCCCATTGATAAAGGTTTTTTTATCACGTCCAAAATGAAATTAGTTCCTATGGATATCACTGTAACATTAACGTCTGGCATAGAATCTTTTATTCTAAGTGCTGCTTCTACTGCATTTTCGCAGTATCCGTTGACAACAGGAGGTATGCCTTCAGCTGGTTTAACAGACAGATTGGTTTGATCAATTTTGAAAGCCGCTGAAGGAGTGTCTGGATCTACAACCTGTTTGACGCATACTACGATATTAAAACTCATATATTTTTACCTAAGAAGAAAAGTTTCTCTATATAAAAGTTATCAAATTTTAAAAGCAAGTGTCAATTTTAAGAGAGTTATTTTTAGAACAAAAGTTTTGTACAAAAATAAAAATAATAAAAAAACACGCTATTTTTGTTATTTTTTTGTTGATTTTTTTTGACAAATATAAGAAGATTCTCTCTGACTTTAAAAAAATAGTTTTATTAGAAGATAGAAAATATATCTAATAATTTTTGATTAATACAAGATTTATATATTTGGAGTAAGGCATGGTTATTCAAACTGCAAATCCGTTTAAACCGGCAACACCTCGTGTTCCTATAGCCCCTAGACGTTTGAAACCTAGTCTTCCGGGACCTGGAAGAAATTCGAAAGCCAATAAGACTAGATGCCCTAAATGCTCATCAATGTTGAGGGTTAATTTTGAAGAAGCTGAATGTTTAAATTGTGGTTTTGTTGATTATGAATATTCGCCTCCTGAGTCAGAAGAAGTAGAACATAATCCTAGTTTAATTAGTACAGGTACTAGGTATGTATTGAGATATATAGGAGAATTTCCTGCTTTAGTTGAGGTTGTTACTCACGTTAAGGTTTATAGAGTTAGGAATAGAGCAGTATTTGGTGTGCGATGTCCCTTCTGTGGAGGAGCAATGGCTCAGTCTTCTCTATCAGGTAAGAGAAGGGAAATGCGAGAAGAAAGGTATAAATGCTCTTCAGGCCATAGAGTTTCTTTATGTCCAAATACTAAGGGCGTATTAGGCTGGAAATAAGTAAATATATATTTGAAGGTATAATACATTTTTAGCAATGTAGGATATGGAAATTTTTTCTTCTTTACCTAATATTATTGAAAGTTTGAGATGCTCACAAAAGGATCATTTTATAGTTTGTGATTTTTCTCCTCCCCGAAGTGCTAACCCTCAAACTTTAGAATTAGCAAATTCTCTGAATCCTGATATGTTTTCTGTTTCTTATAATCCGGGAACTTCTGTAAAGATGAACCCTGTATTTGCTTCTTTTTGGATCCAAAAGATTACTAAGATACCATCTGTTTTTACCCTTTCAACGAATGATCTAAACATCCAAGCTATAGAAGGATTACTACTGGGAGCTCAGTCTCTAGGTTTAAATAATGTGGTATTTGTTATGGGAGATTTACCTACTCATGCTATCTCAACTACCAAAGTTTTAGAACTTACTAAAAAAATGAACCAAGGGCTTTACATTAACAATGATAAGGTCAGTCACTCAACAAGTTTTTGTATCGGCTCAACGATTGATATTTCAAAGGATTGGGATCATGAGATTATGCTTACAAAAAGAAAAATTGATTCAGGATCTGATTTTTTCATAGCACAAGCTCAATTTAATATAGCTAAAGTAGTACGTTTTTTGGAATCATACAGGAAGGTAACAGGGACCCATATTGATATTCCCATTTTATGGGGTGTCCAAATGCTAGCTAAAGGCAGTGGGTCTTTCACTAACATTCCCGATAATATTAAATTTGATTTAGAGAATGGCAAGCCAGGTTTTGATATTGCTCTGGATATAATTGATCAATATTTCTCATATGGGATCACTTCGTTTTATCTTCTACCGTCATTTTTTAAAACTGGCCGAAGAGATTATTTATCAGCAGGAAAACTCATTTCTAGATTGACCTAGAGGCAGGCATTTTTTATAATCCTCTTGGTGCTTGTAAGACTTGTTAAATGCTAGGAGTATGTTTTGGCTACTGAAACAGGAAAGAGATATTATTGCCAGAAATGTGAAATGGAATTTGTAGTTACTCGCGGTTCTGCTGAAGGATCTCTGGAATGCTGTTCTACAATGATGGAAAAAAAGTAATTCAGGGATATTAAATTTATGGCTAATCAATTAGGTAGAAGATATGAATGTAGTGCATGTGGAACAATTGTTTTGTGTACGAAAACTGGCAAATCACTAGTATTATGTTGTGCATCTGAGATGGAATTACAGGAACCTAGGAAACTTCCTTCATCAGATTAAATTATATTCAAGACATAATTAATTGGGCAGCCTCGTGTTGTTGGTCTGCGTGATATGAGCTTCTAACTAATGGGCCAGAGGCTACATGCTTGAAACCTAATTCATATCCTATTTCTTCGAAATGTTTAAATTCTTCTGGTTTATACCATTTTTCTGTTTGAGCATGTTTCTTTGATGGTTTTAAATATTGACCTATAGTGACTAAGTCGCAATTTACGTCTCGCAAGTCCTCTAATGTTTGGGTTATTTCTGGTAATGTTTCACCTAGCCCAACCATAATCCCAGATTTTGTTATGATATTTTTTGATATTTCTTTTGCATTTTTGAGAACCTCCAAAGATAATCTATAATCACCTTTGGCTCGAATTTTAGGGAATATTCTTTCTACGGTTTCAATATTATGATTGAATGTGTCAGGGTTTGCGTCAATAACAGTTTTTAAGCTGTTAATGTTTCCTTCAAAATCAGGGGTAAGCACTTCAATTTTACATGAAGGCATTTTTTTTCTTATTTGATTTATACAACTTGCAAAAATAAAAGCCCCTCCATCAGGGAGATCATCTCTATTTACTGATGTTATGACTGCGTAATTTAATCCTAACGTTTCTACTGTTTCTGCTAGTCTTTTAGGTTCTTCTAAATCCAATCCTGTTGGCACGCCTGATTTAACAGAACAATATCTGCATGCTCTTGTGCAAATGTCTCCTAATATCATGAAGGTAGCGGTTCCCCTATCCCAACATTCACCTATATTAGGGCATCTTGCATCTTCGCAAACAGTATTTAATTGATTTGTTTGGACGAGGTTTTTCACATGTTCATAGTTCGCGCCATGAGGCATTTTAACCTTAAGCCAAGTAGGAAATTTACGTTTAGTTTCCATATACTAATCCCTTATGAATTTAGCATCTAAGCAAGTATTTATCATATTTTGTACCATATTACTTTCAATAATAACAAATAGGTGTTAATAAAATCACTATGTTTGATACTCTTAGGTACAATGATAGAGAAAAAGAATATGCTATTTTACGACTTGGTGATATGTCGCACCTAGGAGATTGTAGGTCTCAATTATCTGGACATGAGATTTTTGTTTTTGGTGGGATACCAGGCGAATTAGTTAAAGCTAGAATATATAGATATCGTAAGAAAAAGATAAATGTCATATCAGCTATAGTTGATGAAGTTATCGAGTCATCACCACACAGAATATCTGTAAAGTGCCCCTATTTTGGTCCTTGTAGTGGCTGCCAATGGCAACATATGGATTATGAGTATCAA
>Ga0315316_10004307_pt1 | contig 10384 bp, 19 predicted proteins | sample M160m3416metaG_FD_203702 | JGI IMG/M metagenome (GOLD analysis project Ga0315316, IMG submission 203702) | Ammonia-oxidizing marine archaeal communities from Monterey Bay, California, United States - M1 60m 3416 | ecosystem: Environmental > Aquatic > Marine > Intertidal zone | place: USA... | reverse complement strand
TATTTCTCCTCCTTAATCCTCCAGGCCTGGGCATACATAAAAACGTCAATCCCCTCCTCTTCCATTTTCTCTGGGGTGACGGTCTCTGACAATAGACCACCATGCTCAAGTTGGCCGGCATCATACTTAGCTGGAGCAATCTGATTAAGTCGCTCCATTGCCTGATCCCTTATTCCTTCCGGTGTTGTGATATCAAACTTTGCCATAATTCAGGTTCCAGTTTTTTATAAATCCTAGTAGTCGAGATATTAAGTCCGACCTGAAGCACCATTCTTTCCATCCATCCTTCCCAGAAAAACGCACACAAAGACTCAACGTTCCCCGCGCCGCCGGCTGTTTTATATACCGCCGACTTGGGCTGGCCCCGTATGATCTTCCCTGCCATGCGTAGTCTTTCATAATCCTTTACTGCCTGGATGATCACATCCGCATAAAGCAGTTTAATTCCGCTATCGTCATAGTCTAATATCTGCCGGGCCATCTCGGACATCTCCCCACAAGCACTAAATGCTCGCCCTCTTTCCGATACTTAATCGACATCCCAAGCCGAAAATTCTTATTATCCCTAACCCGAATCGTGGTCACTCCATCCTCAAGTAAAACCAGCTTCGGATTCCTAAAATTAAATCTCCCCACAATCCCCATCTGAACGCCAGGGCTCACTACCTTGCCAACCTGGAAGAACCCTTCCACCTTAGCCTTCCCATTAGCCGTCAGAATAACCTCGCGCTCATACCGCCAATCTAGGCCCTTATCCAGGTGGTCCTTGCGCCAGGCGGCAATCCTCTTATGTGGCAAGCCAATCTCAGCAGCCAGGACGCGCTCAACTATCTCACCTTCAATCATTCCTCCTCCTTCTCAACAGGGTCTTGACTGTAGAACAGGACAAACGCACCGCACTCAGGACAACTGAGATTGCTCACGATCCCATCACCTTCCGCACCATAATCCTCAAAATCATGGTCTCCCCCGTGTATCAAAGCTGTGCCGCAATTCAGACAATCCATTTTACTAAAAAAACTGTGTGGCTTAATCCATTGAGTGGGAGGGGAAGTCTTCCGCGTCGAAACCCCCCCCGCCCCCTATCTGCCTTGTCATACCATATATTGGGGGTATGTAACTCCAATGCACTAGATGTAGTGGTATGGCCCCGGTAAGTCAACTGATACTTATCTCTGTATTTGTGGGCTCTTATTCACCTGGATTGGCACTTATTTGGCTACCAGAGTCCTCAATGTCCACAATATCAGGGGTTTTCGGACTACTAACGGGGGATTGTGTATCCTTTGTGGGTAGTGCAGCCATCAAGTCCTGGACCGATGTGTGGCTGATGTGTAGGTGCTGGTGGACCTGGGAGGGCTGGGACCGACCACGGATCATGTCTAGTTTGTCTGCGCTTACTCCCGCCGCAACTGATAGCTCACCAAGTTTACCCTCACCGCTGGCTATCTTGTCGAACATGGCTTTCAGGGCCAGGTCACGGACTGCCTCGAAGCCTTGTGCTGCCATCTCATCCACTGACGGGACTAGCTCGCCCAGGTGCCTCCTGATGGCTGCTACGACTGCCTGGCCTGTCCCGTGCTTTCTACGCGCTTCTAAGAGCGTCATGCCTTCCATGAGGTCCAAGCATATGCTCTCATACCTTTCGCGCTCTAGACCGCTTCCTGGGCCTTTTAAAGGCATGTCTGGAACACGCTTCGATGTAGTCATTGAGTCGTTCAAGGTCTTGCCAGGCTTCCCTTGGGTCTTCGTAGTCTTTGGGAGGGTTACCGGGCCAGGGCCATCCTTCTCCGTGGGGGCCTTTGTGGAGTCTGGAACCAACTGGATTGGTCCCGGCTTCTGATTGGGTGTAGAGCTTGTATCTTCCATTATCTTCTTTCTTCAGGATTATCATAGCACGACTAGGCCAGGGAGGCCTGTTCATTGCGTAGGGCTTTGCGTTGGGTGCATAGGTCTCGGTGCTTCTGCTGTAGCTCAGGGGATGGCCAGTGATACTCGCCGCCGGCAACCTCTGACCTGTGCTTCTGAATGTCTTTGATCATCTCACTGAGGTTCTCAATATCGGCCTTGATGGACCAGGTGGTTCGTTTAGCCTGGGTAGCTCCATTCTTGTCCTGGCTGAACTTGCTGTCCCTGGGATCAAACACACCCTGCCAGTTGTTTTCGGTGGATCGGTCAAGGGCCTGGATGGCAACGTCATGTCCCCATCCTTCCAGCTTGTCTATGATCAGGGTTAAGGCCCGGGGTGTGAGCGGCTTCTTGATGATCTTTCTCATCTCTCTGAAGCCATCGAATGCCTCTTTGAAGGCCGGTGTGTTTAATGCCACTGGTAGCTTCACTTCTTCATCCTTCTTCTTGGTTCTTGGTTGGTTCTTTATTGGTTCTTTATTGGTTTGGGTCTCACCCTGAGACTGCGGTGGTCTCACTGTGAGACTACCATGGTCTCTCTCTGAGACTACCGGGGTCTCACTGTGAGACTTCCAGATTTGATAAACATTGGTCTTATTGGGCCTCTTCTGGACCTTCACCAGCTCCATGCTGACCAGGTGCTGGATGCTCCTCATCACTGAGCACCGGCTCATCCCGGTCTTGTCCACCAGGTACTGGACTGATGGCCATGCCTGGTCGCTACCGGACCCGGCCATATCGGCCAGGGCAAGCAGGACCAGCTTGGGCATGGGTGGTAGCTCCTGGGACCAGGCCCAGGTGGTTGGATGTTGTTCGCTCATCTGAATGCCAGGCTTAAGGCCAGGGCGAAGAACGCCAGGGCCAGCAGGATTTCAATTACCAGGCTCGGAAGACCGGGCCTCACGCGGCGGTCACTTCCAGGTTTCTGACCCTGGAGGAGCCGGCAACAGCGAGCCGGGTTGCCTTGCTGAGAGCGTCCACATCTCCCAGGTCTTCATGCTCGGGTAACTCTGCATCCAGTGTGATCCTGACCTTCCTCCAGAGACTGACCGGGGTGCTGTCGATTATGGACTTAACATTGTCCCACCGGGCCATGAATTTCTTGTCCCAGGAATACTTCTCCCGGCAACGCTTCTCAGCCCACCCAATTGTAACGTGGTCTTTGCGTCCAAAGGCGGCTGCTGTCTCCTCCTGGGTGTAGCCCTTTCGTCTTACCAACACCATTGCGACCTGACGCGCTTCAGCAAGCATCTCGGTCCTTCTACGGCCCATTATCTGAACCCGGGTAACATCGTAAACGCTGCACACCGCAAACATCACCTGATCCACCTCTTGGGGCAGGACCATAATTTTTGAAACCGCACTCATGCTGCCACCTCCTCAACTGCCGGGGTCCAGGTTCTTGGGTCATACTTCTTGTCCAGGCACCAGTAATTTGCCAGGGCCATGAAAGTGTCCAGGCCCTGCTCCTGCTTCTCCTCGGACCACAAGTATTCTACCGGCTCAACCGGCTCATCCCGGTGGATATAGATGTTCATCACCCGGGGCTTATTCGGCATACAATCTGAGTAAGCTGCGAGCTGTCTGATGTCCTTGTCGTAGCGTGAGCTTGAGCATGAATAGCCGCCCTTCTTTAACGGTCTAAGCCGGCGCGTCTTGAAGTCGATCAGTATGCAACCGTGTTCCTGGTGATCAATGAAAGCATCGGCCCGGCCAGCCACCAGGTTGGTAGGATGGACCAGGCACTTCTCTGTCCACTTCACATCAATCACGTTGGCCTGAACCCAGGCATCGAACATGACCAGCCAGGGGTTTTTCCGGTCCCACTCGTTGCCGTCCAGGATAGCCTGGGCACCGTCATGGAACCTGGTCCCAAACTCGGCGTAGCCCTTGGTAACCAGTTCAGCCTCTGCCATCCTGGCATCGACCCAGGTATCCAAATCCTCTCCCTGGGGAGGGCTGTTGAACGAGGCAATCCCCACTTGCTTCCTCTGCCACTGGGCCAGCGTCCAGGTTGCTGCTGCGTTCAGGATTGTGGTTGCGCTGGGGATGTGTCCCAGAGCCCGGATTTCTTTCCAGGATGAATCGTAGGCTGGCTTCCCATCTCTCGTGTAGAAATGGCCTTTATCTTCTGTTTTAATTATTGTCATAAATCTCCCTCCAACAGGTAGCCATCTTGCCGCTGCTGTTCAGCCGCCGGGTTCCGCTGTCTTCTATTTTTCCTTGTCGTTTTAGTTCTGAAATTCTTGGCCTCACGGTGAGAACCGACTCTTCCATGTGAGAGGCCACTTCATCCGCGGTGAGTGGACCCCTGGTTCTAATCACCACCAGTGCCTTGTCGCGTAAGAGAGGGGCCGATTGGGCCATGTCCATAGCCGCCTCCATGCTGGTGCCGGTTGTTTTTGCCCCGGGGAAATCCGGGTAGTTGAAAGTTGTTTGTGTCATTCTTTTTTTCTCCTTTGCAGTTTCTTGTTTTGGGGCATTTTCTCGCATGAGAAATAGCCCTAATTTAAGAAACTCCAGAGCCGAGAAACTGCAACCCGGCCCTGGAAATTCCGGTAGATTAGTCCTCGGACCTATCTTGAACGCGGATGTATTTACCGGAAGGCTTCAGCTTTTTCTCAGCAGGATAGACCCGGTCAATGTTAGCCCAGACCTTGTCCTTTTCCTTCTTGTCTTGGTTATGGATGACCATGATGGATGCGCTGGTTCCAATCAGGCTGTCCAGGTCGAAGGAACGCTGTTCCTCACCAGTTAATGGCCGGCCAAGCCAGGTCTCCAGGGTCTGGCGTAGGGTGGCTTTCTCGCTGGATACATTGGCCGTCATCTTCCGACTTATGATCATCGGTCTGCCGTCCTCCATCTGTTGGTCCACCTCAAAGACCAGCTTCATTTTGTGCTGCTCTTTGGTATCTCCCTCAAACTCAACGGTCTCTAGTCCGAGATCAACATTGTCCACCAGGACGGCGGTATGAGGGCCTGCGCTGACGTTCTCAAACGTCTTCGATTCAGTATTATTTTCCACTATCATTTTTTTTTCTGTTTCTTGGTTTTTTTCTGCTCGAGACGTTCCAGGATGAAGTCCTGAATCTGCTCGATAAATTCTCCATTAATCATCTGCGGTGTGAGCCTGAAGATGGTCCAACCGTCCAGGGTTGCCTGGTTGTATTTCTCGCAATCTTTGTGGAACCCGGCTGGCCTGGTGTGTCTTCCTCCGACCCAGGTTCCTCCCTCGATCTCAATGGCAACCAGGGCATCGATGTGGGCAAAGTCAAAACGCCATCTTCTCACCGGGTGAAATCGTAGCTCCTCCTCCAGCTTGAGTTTTGCCGGCTCACCTCGGGGGCCGTCGATTCGGCGACAAGTCCAAAGATTCTTGAAGGTGATCTCAAGATTGCTCGACTTAGCCACTGGGTGTCCTTTCGACTTCTAAGATAAAATCCATCTTATTAAATAAATAGCCAGCAGCACAACCGGCGCGGATGTGATGATGACGATGCCTGGGGTGATCTCCTGGTCATTCACCGGACTCCTCCCGTTTAGTTTTGCAGTAACGCTCAATCAGCTTTTCCAGGACTCCGGTCATTGAGACTTTCTTCCTTTTGGCAAATCGGTTGAGACGGTTCTTGGTCCTCCTTGTGAACCTAAAAGCTGTTAATTCCTTGTTCGCTGGCACTGTGTATAGATGTATATACGATATGACTCTCAGAGTCTATCTCAGACTGGCATTGTGAATAACTTTCTTTAGTTGTGCCAAATTAGTCCCTTGACATTGTATATACATGCCGTTACTGTGTCCGGACTTCGCCTCTTATGGCGGAATAAAAAAAGAAATAACATGACCGGAACTAAACTTCAAAAAGCAATCGCCAAAGGCGAAATCAAAGTAACCATCATAACTGGCCCGGACAGTGGCATTTGCCCGAGCTGCAATTCTGGTAACGCAATGTGCTGCCGGGGTGAATGCCCCGAAGGATTTGAGCGGCACCACTTCTGGGATATCAGACTTGACCTCAAGGCTTGCCGGGACTGCGGCCACTCCGTTATCGCACCGATGAACGGCGGGGCCTGGGAGAATGAATCAACGCACGAACTCTTTGTTGACCAGACTGCCACCGGGATCACGACAAAGGTTTCGAACGCTTACACAATTGACGAGCAGCATGAGCTTGTTGGGAAACAATTAGAGTCAGAAATTGAAAATGCTCTGAAGAAATCTGATAACGTGGGAACAGGTCTGGTCGCAGAATAAAAACCAACTAAAAAAAGAAATAACATGGACTTCACAAACAACGAACCAAAAGACCCGCGTCAGCGTGACATCCTGACCGAGGGACAAATTCAATATGCTAACTATCTCTGCCGGAAGTATACCGCCTACAGCACTATCTTCCATATGGCTAAGAACTATCCGACACTCAGACCGGACTTTAAGTATCCAGCGTGTTCGACGAATCCGCGTAATGTTGAGATGACCCACCTCCGTGAGCTATACGCTTGCGTCTCTGGTCGCCCGGCTTTTGGTATAAGCGGCCTAACTGATGATGCTCTGAAGAAATCTAATGAGATGGAAGCACGGCGTAAGGAGGTGGCGTAATGAGTACAATCACAATCCAAACAGACCAAGTTAGTTTATTTGGTGAAGTCTGTTCCGACCTCCTCTACAGGGGAGTAATCTTCGAGGCAACCATCGAGGGAGCCTACTGGGTAATTAAATTCAACTAAAAAAAGAAATAACATGGAATACAAAATCGAACATAAGATTCGCAAAAGCTCAACCACCTTCACGGTAGTTGACGAACTCGGAAATGAAATCGGAACCAGGACCAGCAAGGACCGCTGGTTCGTAGGGGCTAAGATTGTTGAGGCCACCAAGGTAGCCTATCAAGACCCTGATACAGGCGAACTCACTTACAGAGAGCCAACAAGATATGAATCCCTTCCCTTCGTAGCCTCCTGGCATATGACCATGGATCAGGCCCACAAGCCTATCCCAGGCTTTCTCCAAGATCGACAGGCAGTGGTGGCAGTGGCTACCGGCCCTGAAAAGGAGGTGGTGTAATGACTCCCCTCACAAGCGAGATCACCCGGGAGTCCAGCACTATCGTGAACGACTCAACAAATGGCGAGCGTGTCCTGGTAGCAAGCCTGGCACCCAACCCGGATGGCGACTCCCTGGTGCTTCGGCTCAAGGGATGTAAGACGGTCAAGGCTATAAGCCTGGCCGACATATGGAAACTGGCCCAAGCGGCCCCGGTGGGAATCTGCCCGGACTGCCTGGAGAAACTTGAAGAAACAATAAAGGAATAACATGAAATCTAAAAAAGACAACTGGTTTGACAGTCACATAGTGATCATGGGCGATAGCCTTACAGAAAAAGACAAGAAGGCTATTAAGGAGTCAATCGTCAAGAAATGCACAACACCAGTCACTAAACTGGGCAGACCAAAAAGAAAACCAAGTAAATAATAACATGAAAAAAATAGCAGTATTAATTAACGCCAAGAAACGGACCGTCGAAGAGGTTTACTTCGAGGACCACAAGGATATGCAGAAGCTGATTGGATGCGACCTGTTCACCTCGGCCCAACAGTTCGGAGACAATCACACTCTCTGGGTTGACGATGAGGGGTGGATTCCGAAGGAGAACGCACCGAAACATATGTTCCGGATCGCACCTGAAGGGGTCAGGTACAAAGACCTGGAGTTTGCCGGCAACGGGCTCCTGGTTCGCACCGACGAAGAGGGTGAGGCCATTGACGTAATGGCCAAGGCCCACGGCTTCCTCTCCCGGAATATCGATTTCTCTGAGAATGAGATCACCGATGAGATTCGTAAAAAGAAACTGGGCGATGGGTTTCAGTTTTTTGTATCCAAGTAATTCAATTCAAAAAAAAAAGAATAACATGAAAAACATCAAAATAGCTCAATGGTCAATTCCCCACGGCGGGATGGCCCCTGACATCTTCCTGTCGAAAGCTCATCTAACTATAGATGATGGGTCAGGCACCTTAAAAACTCTGTGCAATAGGGATGTACCTCGCCGGTCCTCTCTAAAATATTACACCGTGGTCGCCAGCCCGATTGATATCAAAGAAAGAATGTGGCTCCAGAGTGATGAAACCATTCCGCCCTTCCCAGATAATATCTTCTTCGACCTGGAGGAGGCTGGATGCTGCTCTTGCTGTAACAAGAGAAGCAATGGAATGCTTGAAGTTCTCATTGATGGACTTCTGGCAAATCACAAGCAGAAAAAGGAGGCGGTAGCATGAAAAAACTAATCGCACTCACAATCCTCCTGGCCTTCAAGGCCCAGGCAGAGAACAGGGTTACCTGGGACCTGGTCGAAGCCATCAGGCAGATCGAGTCAGGTGGCCGAAACGTAACCGGCGACCATGGCCTTGCCAGGGGTCAGTGGCAATTTTGGGCCATAGCCTGGAAGGACGTAAACATCAGCTACCGGGCTCCCAGGGGCCGCACCCTCTACTCCTACCAGTTCGCCTGGGATGAGCAAGTGTCCAGGGTCTACGCCTTTGACTTCCTGCAACTGATCAGGAAGAGGTATATTGCCAAGACCAAGCAAGAGCCTGGTGTGAACGAACTCTGGGCCATCTGGAATTGCGGCTATGGCCGATTCTTCGATGCCTTCGACGGCAAGTTCAGCAAGTGTCCAATGAAGACCAAAGCAAACGCACTCCGGGTGCGGCTGCTCCTGCAACAAATGCCCGGAATTAAATAAAGGAATAGCTAAGATGAATATAAAAAAATTAATGAGCATGGAGACAGACGCTCTTGAGTGCTTTGAGGAAACAAAAAAAGAAGTCATGGATGATGCCATGTCGGACTTAGCTGTTGCCAGGGTTAACCTTGAAAAAGCTGAAAAGACATATCAAAGAGAGCGTTACGATTACACACAAATCAAGGCCGTGTTGGACATGCGGGGGGCAACTAAATGAAAAACCCATCTTTATTCAAAAAGAAAACAGGCGGTCCCTGGTACGTTCGGAAGATGATCGACGGGGAGCGCAAGGCTTGGAACACCGGCACCACCAATCAGAAGGAGGCCCTGGGTCTAGCCAGGGGCTGGATCAAGAGCCTGGTTGAGGGTAAGAACGATATCCTTCGCGCAGTGTCCAGGCGTAGGGCCTCGGCCACCATTGGCGAGGCTGTCCAGGTCTTCCTTAAATCAGGCCTACGCCGCTGCCAACTAAGCACGGCAGTGGACTACAACAACGACCTCAAGATTCTGATGCGGGAGGGCGGTGGCTTGACTGACCAGGACTCCCTGGAAGAGTTAACCCCTGGCCTGGTTCAATCCTTCTTCAACACCAGGCTCTCGGGCAAGGACGCAATGGCAAAGGCATCAGCAGCCGTGACTGCCAATAAGATTTACCGGAACGCCCGGTCCATCTTCGGCAAGAGAGGCATTAAGGGAGGGGTGTTTAATGGCCTGGAATTGCCGCTGGAGCTACTTAAAGAGTTCCGTAGCCAACCATTCATGGAAGAGGTGGAAATCGCCTATGAGCTGCCTTCGCCGGCTGTCATTGAGAAGATAATGAATGACGCTGCCAGGGTCAGGGATGAGATGCCTGATGTTTATGTCTGCTTCCTGATCACCTTGGGCCTGGGCATTCGCCGGGGCGAGGCTATCTGGCTGGAGTGGACAAACTTCAGTAAGGAGCAGGGCCAGTTAGTGGCTATTGTCCAGCCAACCTATCAGCACCTTACCAAGTCCAAGAAAGGAAGACGGGTGCCGGCTCACCCGGCAGTGGTTGAGGAGATCAGGAAGATATCCGGTGAAGGCCGCTTCCTTATCCCCGGCTCAGACCACAACCGCAAGGACACTTGCTGGAGGAAGATGGGAGCCTGGTTCAAGTCCCATGGCTGGGACCGGCACGGCAAGGCACATGAGATGCGGAAATTCTTCGGTGCCCAGGTTGCAACTCAGCTCGGGCTTTATGCAGCCCAGAAGTATCTGGGACATAGCTCCCCGGTCATCACCAATAAATACTATGCCGACCTGGTTGATATGAAACAGCCGGTCCTGGCACTGCCTGGAACCATTGGGATCGAAGGAGGTGAACAATGAGACGACCAGCACTAACACGAAAGATGATTGAAAACCTGATGGCATTATCGGTTGCCGCGCAAGGTGAGGTTGATGATGCGCAAGGGCAGCGACAGCGAGACTTGGACTCTGCGAGTAGCTGGATTGCCCGTGCTGCAAGATGGAAAACTGAACAGGACGAAAAGAAAAAGGAGGCAACGAAATGAGACGACCACCATTCACCATGAAGACTCTGGAGAACTTGGAAGACCTGGAGGGTTTTGCTGAAGTAGAAATAGCTGACCATGAATTGGATGACTGTGGCATGGATACCAAACCAGCCCGAGCGGCCATCGAATGGATAGCTGCGATGCGTCGATGGAAGACCTGGCAGAACGAGAAGCCGATAGAAATTCCTGTGCCACCAG
>Ga0315316_10004300_pt1 | contig 10392 bp, 11 predicted proteins | sample M160m3416metaG_FD_203702 | JGI IMG/M metagenome (GOLD analysis project Ga0315316, IMG submission 203702) | Ammonia-oxidizing marine archaeal communities from Monterey Bay, California, United States - M1 60m 3416 | ecosystem: Environmental > Aquatic > Marine > Intertidal zone | place: USA... | reverse complement strand
TAACAGTAGGCACTTCGTTTCGCTTTGTAACTAAGTTTAAGGTTTTGTTGCCAGTGTTGATAGCTTTTACACCCACAGTAGGAGCCAATAAAGCCGCTCCAACTCTTGCGATTGGCTCAAGAGTTGTACCCTCAGTTGCTTGACCAGCAACCTCACTACCTGTCGCCGCTACCGCAGATAAAGCCTGTCCTTTTGTAGTAAGACCTGCTTTTTCTATACCTTCTGCAAACTTTTCTGTTTTGCTTGCGCCTGCTCTTTTAGCTAAAGTTTTTGCACCTTTACCTATTCCGCCTACAACACCACCACCTGCTCCAAACTCACCGATTGTTCCTGCTAAACCAGATAACCTACTGTCGCCTCGATAGTCTATTAATTCATCTGCACCTATAGCTTCTGTCGCGGCGTCAATGCCTCTGCCAGTAAACGTATCAAGAACGGGTATATTATAATCTTCATCCGCAAGACCAACAGCTTGCAAACCTTCTTGGCCTAATCTAGCAACACCTCTTAAAGCCATCTCTGGCAGCTCCAAAGCACCCAATGCACCTCTTGCCGCTCCTGCCGCACCAGAGCCTAAAACCTCGCCAACGCTACCAAAAAGCTCTCTGCCCTCTTCCTCAACTTTTGGCTCTTGTGTGGTTTGCGCCCTAGCAGACATAGCCGCTTGCACAAGTTGCCTAGCGGCGGCTTCATCCCCTGCGGCATCTGCGTTTCTAGCGGCATTCATGTATCTTTCATACGTTGCCATACTTAACCACCATATTTTTTAAGCAAATCTTCATCACTCAAACTAGAACTACTACCACCTTTTCCTCTAGCTTTAACTTGTCTATCTAATTCTGTGCCTCTTAAGTCTTTTCCTTCAGAATAATATGCCATCGCAATAGGGTCTTGCTCAACCATACCCATAATCTCATCAATTCGTTTTAAGTTTGCAATTAATAATTCTGGACTTAAATCTTGTTGTATTGCGCCGTGTGCGGCCATTAATAAGCCAAGTTCTACGTTACTTACGTTACCTAGCGCACCACCAGTTTTACTTGCATCACGCATTTCTTGCAGTCTGTTAAATGCCACATTTGACTGCACAGATTTCAATAAGTTCTTAACGTTTCTAGCAGACTGTGATGGAGTATAATCTGCGGCGAACTTACCTAAAACGCCAGTTGTACCAAGTATACCTTTGTCATTTTCTATAGCATCTAATACTTGGTTAACACTTATGCTTATACCTGTTCGTTTCTGCGTTTCTAATGCGCTTTTTTCACTAAGCGCCCTTTGCCGCTCTTCCTCTTCTATGGCCGCTTCACTTCCGCTTATAGGAACCATTTTAATGTCTGTTATTTGACCACCTTCACCTCTTTCAAACTCATACCTCATGCCTTTGTCTGGTTTTGGTAAGCTTGATAATAGTGCGGTCTCCTGGTTATAAATATCTCCGCCACTCGCTATAAATCTTTGAAACTCTGGAGTATCAGGTGTAAACCCTGCCGCTATAGCGTTTCTAATTAATGCAGTGTCTTTGCCTGCCGCTCTTTCTTCTTTCTGCAATTCTAATATTTGTGCATAAGCTTGCTGACCAGTTATGCCACCAGTTTCAACCATGCCCGCAAGCTGATTGCCCATTGGAGTGTTTAACCCACGCAAATATTCAACAGTTTTATTTTTCGCTCGATTAGCAGTACGTTGTTGCGCTATTGTCTGTAACCTTGCATCAAGACCAGTATCAGGTCTTAATCTCATCTGATTAAAACTTGATGCTAAAAGACCTGCTACATCACGAAAATCTGTCTCTGCCATTTATCTGCCCATTCCGTAAAAAGTTGAAGCTGCACTTGTTAGATAATCAAATAATCCTGGTTGATATGTGTCAGAACTCCCTCTTGTACCTTCAGTTAGCCCTGCACCGCCAAACATTGCGGCCAGACCTGCTTGTGGCCCTTTAGTATATCCTTGAAACTGATTTTTAGCCGCATCAATTAAGCTCTGCATAGCCGCTTGTTGCATTGCGCCTTGTTGCATCTGTTGTTGATTTACAGCTTGCCCCATACCAAATGCCTGTTGCCCTGCGCCCTGCAGTCCTTGTGCTGCCGTAAAAGCATTGTTCATAGCCTGGTTGTAACCGGACTGCCTCATGCGTGCAGATTGATCTGCCATTTGTTGAGTAAAGTTTTTAGCCATCTCTGCTTCGGCTATCCCATGTCTCGATCCGCCAAATGCACCTGCCTGTTGTGCTTGTGCGCCTAAAACATTCTGCGCTTTTAAAGCTTGTTGCCCAACATCTCTCATAGTTGCCTGAACAACTTGATTTTCGTATGGGTTCATTAAACCTGCCGCAGCTGCTCCTGGGTTAGCAAAAGTTTGCATTGCACCCATATTTGCCATTGAAGCACGTTGAAATGGATTTGCCACCATATTTGGATTTGCTGAAGCACCCATGTTACTTACCTCTTCTTCCGCCAGACATTTCTAGCGCCACTGGTTGATTTACCCCGGCCCTGGACCCAGGCTCACCCGTCATTGGGTCTATTGTAAAACTTTCAAGATATTCTGCCTGACCTGGCCTTTGCATTGCAAGTTGATCTACTGCCTGGTCAAAAGCAGGCGCAGATGAATAACCTTGTATGCCGCCATCAAATGCTTGAGCTTGCGGCATATATTGTTGACCACTTGCGCTTGGCATTCCAAAAGCATTAGCCATTTGATTTGTTCCTTCAAAAGCCGCTTGTTGTTGTGGAGAAAACGCTGCAACATCTGGGCCATAGTATGGAGTGTATCCTAACGCAGAAACATCTCCTGCCATTCCAATACCTTGTTGCAAAGCTGTCTCTGCAAATTGCGGCATTGTTACTTCAGTGTTTGAGCGTCCGCCTTTACCACCACTCATCTTATATCTCCTTTTGAAATGAAGCGTGCAGTGGTGTCCAACCATGCGCCTTCAAGGGTTTCTTCCATCCAAAACGACCTGTAATCGTCAAAGCCTCACATCCATAATGTTTTGCCCAATCTGTAACATCACTATGCATATCTAACAACTGATCTAGTTCTCCGCCGCCTAAAAACACATTTAGAACCTTTTTTTTAGGATATATCACAATTTCTGTGACAATGCACCCCCTAGGGCTAGGCCATAACTGCATACGACCCTCAACAATACCTTTTGCCACATCCTCGAACTCATGCGTGCCGCCACTATACTCCAAAGCCGCCTCTATCCATGGGCGGCATCTTTCTAATTCATTTACTTGTGTATCTTTAGGCATTTAATATGTAGACAATGCTACCCTTTTCCAAATTGCTGTACTGCCGTCATGTGCAGCCGTACAAATATAAATATAATTAGTATCCCAAGCTATCATGCCTGCCCCATCGCCTGCCGCACCTACACTCGAACTAGGTGTGGTTTGCTTCATAGCAACTTGCTTAAAAGCGTTTTGCGCCGATACAACAGGATAGTTTTTATCTTCATCCCATAAAAATATACCGTTTTCACTTGGGTTATCATCACTCGTTTTAAAATATAACTTACCTAAGTTTCTGCTTAGAAACAGGTTTAGCTGCCTGCCCCACTGTCGTAAATCTTCACCCAAAATAGGAGGTGTAACTGGCATTATCTACGCCCCCCAGCTTTAACTTCTAATCTCATAACGCCAACACGCCAATCTGTAGCCTGATCTCCCTCAACACGCATTTTGACTTGTCTGCCAGTAAATCTTAATGAAGTAGGGTTACTAGGGTTAAATGGGCCAAAAGTGCGTTCAGTATCGTTAGGATTAAATTTAGTTTTAAATTTTAAATCTACATCACCCTGTGTTTTTTCGTCAGTTATGACCTCAGTAACCTTTGCTATTTGGTCACCGTTACCAATACTTACTGGTCCTGTTTCGCAGAAAATAGATGAACCTTCATAGTTAAAACCTAATTCATGGTTCATAATATCTGTCTTTGTGCCATGTTTAGCCATAAATGGATATGCAAAAACCCCACGACTTACACCAGATGTTCTTGATAAATTACCTATTAGCCAATGGTTATCTTTAAAATCATAAGCAACATAACGATCTACCTCTGTAGAGCCAGCCGAACAGTAAAACCACCAAATTTCATTGTTTGCACCGTTGACCATGCCCCACACTTTTGATTGTTGAGCTTGGTTGAAATCATTGAATACATAATCATGCACATCACATTTTAGCGTCTGTACGCTGTTACCATCAAAGTAATGAAAGTTTTCTTGACCGTACCAAAATGCACCTTGGTCAGTTGCAACCGCACTTAATCGAGATACCGCACCACAGTTAGTTCCTATGCGCTGGAATGAGTACACATAAGGTGGAGCGATATACTGCGCCATATGAGCATCCGTATCAGTTATAATTAACGTAACACCTCTTGTTCTAACACCGCACATAATCTGCCCACTTGTGGCAAGCTCAATATCTCCTGCCTCGTTTGTTGCGGCTGGTGTCCACTGCGTATTGTTTTCTTTATCACACCACTGAACTTTACGACTATTGCCTCCTGCACCTAATGCAAAGATAAATCGCTCCTCAGTCACAACTATACCTTTGTTGTTAATTGGTGCGTTTGTTATCGGCTCCACCACCGTCTTTTTTCTCAAAGAAATGTTATCAATATCAAAGTTGGGGGTGTTGTAGGCTTGCGGTATTATTTCTATTTTTACAGCCGTATCATCTGCGCCAAATCTAAATATGTTCGAGCCAACCGATAATGTTTCGTGGACAAGAACTGTTGTGCTTGTTGTGCCAGTGACTTTAATTTTTACGTTAGGCACAGTAGCAGTGTTACTATCATCGTTTGGATCAACTAAATCTACAGTGACATCATAACTATCTTGAACGTCAGGCGTTGCTACTAAACCGCTTGCTGTTTGATCTAAATTACCAAAATTAACTCTTTGTAACTGGTGCGTAGAACCGATGTCTTGCCTAAGAACATGGCTTGACCCAATATCTAGATCAAAAGAATGGTTTGTTCCTAATGATCCACCAGGAGCCGTTAAATTTATTGCAGCACCGCCAGAAGTAGCTGACAACTTAAAAGTGTTTGTCGTTGCCGATACAACAAAATAATTTGTTCCTGTTGTTAAACCACCTATATTTGTGCCGCCACCATTAGAGTAGGTAACTTCGTTACCATTTGATAATCCATGATTATTTATCGTTATTGTTTCTGTAGTATAATCTATAGGACCACCACTTGATGCTACAGTTGTAATGCTATTCCCCATAGCCGCACCATGCACCGAACACAGATATGTCAAACCAGTTGCAGGAGCGTTTGCTGGCACTACAAAGGTAACGCTTGCGCCTGAAGTTCCTGCCGTTCCTGTTGTGGTAATTCCTGTGGTATAGCTTGCGCCACCATTTGCAAATACTAACGGATGACCACCATTAGAGCTATCACTCATATCAAAAGTGTATGTTGTGCCTCTTATTAGAGTTATAGCTGGCGCAGTAACGCCATCAAAATGATATTTGTTTACACCGCCTACGTTAGCAACCGTTACCGTTACTGACGTTGGACTTGTAGAAATACCGTTTGGATCAAAAGCAACATTATAGTCAGCCGTCAAATCAATAGCGCTACCCCCAGAAGTAGCCGCTAATTGAAACTCTGAACCAGAAGCATTTACTATAAAATAACTTTGGTTGTTTACCAAGCCACCAATATCTGTTCCAGAGCCGTTAGAATAACTTACCTCATCACCGTTAGAAAATGTATTTGAAGTTACAATTTTATTATTTGTTACATCTTTTACAGCGTTGTTATCAGCGTCAAAAGTAACTTGCTTGTTTGCTGAGATATTTATGGCAGAGCCACCACTTGTTGCCGACAACTTAAAAGTATTTGTTGTTGCAGAAACTATAAAGTAATTTGTTCCGTTGGTCAGGCCATCTATAGCAACTTGTCCACTTGGAACCACATAAGTAACTTCGTCATTGTTTACAAAATTATGACCATTAATTGTAATTGTGTCATTTGCCACATCAACAATAGTTGTGTTATTTGCGTCGAACGAAGGTTTATATTGAATATACTCAGCAACACCACCAGAGATTGACCAATTTGTTCCTTTGTTCCAATTAGCGTCAGATGCAAATGCACCGTTAGTAACTAACTCAGCGCCAACGGTTGTCGTTAAATCCCATTCAAAAATACGCCCATCATCTTGATGCAAACCTACTAAATTTTGACCAAAGTTATCTAACTGCCAAGTCGTTGCTTCTTGTGGCACACTATCGCTTGTTACCGCCCTTGGTTGACCAAAATATCCTGTGCCGTAAAACCCAAAACCATAACCAGTATTTACAGCCGCATCCTCACGCCCAACCGCCAAATCATCTGGCGTAATGTCATAACAAATTCCTGCACCTGTCATTGCTATTAACTGATCATGTGATCCACCAGCAACCCAAGCAGTGCCATCATTAGATTGCCATGAGTGCATACCCCTGACAGGATTATTAGCAAACGCTGCTTTGCGTGTTGTCCAACCACCAATAGGTTTTAAACTACCGTCTAGCCAACGCACTAAGCTACCGTCACGCCACCTATTTGACGCCTCAAACTCAGTGCCATTTCTGTAAAATCCTGCTGGTAATTTTAAAGGTACTAAAGGCATTATGTTGATCCGTATATTGTGCCACTATTGTTTAGTGTTCTTGATGTTCCTTGAATTGCTGCGCCTCCTGCGCCGCCAACAGAAAAAGTACCTGTCGTGCCGCCACCGTTACCACCAGCCGCACCCCAACCACCGCCACCGCCCGCCAAAAAGCCATTAGCAGAATAACCAGCGTTTCCTGCACTACCACCAGCACACGCTGCTGGGCCACCGCCTGTTCCAGGCAAAATGCGTCCACCACCGCCACCGCCTGTCTGCTGACCACCACCGCCGCCACCAGCGCCACCACCTTGACCAGCACTAGCATAGCCATTACCACCAGCAGTTCCTGATGCGTTCAATGCCCCACCAACACCAGCTTGCCAGTAACCAGCATTTACTCTTCCAGTTCCACCGTTGCCACCACCAGCACCACCACCACCACCAGCATGGGCATCACTAGGATTACTTTGGTCTTGATAGTAACCACCACCGCCTCCACCACCAGCAATATAGGCACCAGAACTATTTGTAATAGTTACACCTGATGAAGTTACGTTAATTGCAGGACCGCCAGCCGTTGCTCTAGTTCCAACGTAATAACCTCCATTACCACCTTTACCAATTATTTTACCGTCATTTATAACAGTACAAGGTATATCTATTGTTAATGCTGCTACTGATGTGCTGTCTGACCAAACCCACATATTGCTAGGAATACGGAATGTTTCACCAGATGAAATAAAACTGCTTACAGAGATTTGTTTTCTTTGCGGCTGTCCATTTACATTACCACCAGATGTTAGCAATGTTTCAGAGCTTTGCCCATAATATTCAAAAATTGAATTAGTTGCTCCAGAAGCTTTACTAATTATATCTCTAATATCACTATCATTTAATGAACAAGTCGTGCCACTAGAGCCTCCTGCTTCAATATGAAGATCATTAAGAGATATCGCGCCTGAAGTCTGTAACGCCATTAGACACTTCCGTAAGCTGTTACGTTTCCTGTGACTGTTAAATTACCACTAGCATCTAGTTTCATTTTACTTGTTCCACCTGTCTGGAAATATAAAACACCACCGCTTTCAATAACTCGCCAGTTTCCTAAAACAACACCGCCAGAACCATCATAGATGACAGCCTTGCTTGCAACTACTGATCCTGCCGATGCGCCATCGAGCAAATCAAACTCTGTCGTGGTAACGCCAGTAGCGTTTAAATCTTTTGCATAATTTAAATCTGCTGTTGTTCCAGTAAATCCGTCTAACGTGTTTAACTCGGCAGGCGTTGATGTAACTGTTGTGCCGTTTATTTTTAATGCACTTAAATCAGGTGAAACTGTGCCAGAATTACCATTAACCGTGTCTTGTACAGCCGTTAATGCCGTATTGATTGTCTGACCCCATGTGTCCTGACTACCACCCACTGTTGGAAGTGTTAAATTTAAAGCCATTCTAATCTCCTATTTATTAACACATATCATGTTATGCCGCATCCGTCCATATTTCAGATGGCGTATCTGTTGTTTCTGTCCAAGCCTCTGCACTTACAGAAATTTCTGTGTAAGTTTCACTTGGTATACTAATTTCTGTAAATGGAAATGTTGCTTGTCCAATATCTACTGCGTCACTAATTACGTTAGTACCAACTAAAATATGCGTAATTGTGATAGGCGCATTACCAACGTCAACACTGCCAGTAATTACGTCATTACCAACAATAACAAAATCTTGAGTAAATGTTGGAACTTCAACAGTTGGGTTTTGCGTACTAACAGCGTTGCCTGCTAGGTTATAAGTAATTGTAGTTGTGGCGTTAGCTATAGAGAATGCGCCAGTATCTACATTTGTGCCTGCTAATTGATAATCATGCGTAAATTGTGCCGTTGCTATGTCTACTGCGCCAGTGCTTATAGCGGCAGGAGTAAAGTTTAGTCCATAAAGTAATGCGGCAGGGGGAATAGATACTGCGCCAGATATTACGTCTGGTGGAGCAAAGTTTTCTATCTCCACCATAACAGCATTTGGTACTGTCGGTGCGTTTGCCGTATAAACAGGGGTTAGGCTGTATTTAACTAAACCTACGTCAGCTAATGCTGCGCCTGCTATCGGGGCAAAGCCTAGCATCTAATCGGCCTCTTCTATGGTATTACCCTCTGCCACCCATTCTTGTACGGCTTGCCAGTGTCGGTTGCCTTCAGCGTCTATCGGTACAAACATTTCTTCACCGTCTATTGTAGCTTTTATATTCGTACTATTTGGAAGCTCGCTTTTATGATATTTTGCTTTTGTAATATTCATTTATAGCTCCGCATCTGCTGTTAATGCAGAAGTGTATGCATAATCTGTTTCGGCATTGATACTGTTAACGTATACACCCACACTATCTGGGCCTATCCATACGCCACCATCTACACCGCTAGTACCACCAGTGTGGGTTATACTAATTGTAGCTGTTGGCGTTGTTCTCATAGTTACAGGTAGGTGTATACTTCTTCTTCTGAGGCCAGATCCATGAGAGGTAGTTACTGCATACAGCCATGAAGTTTTATTATTTGTCATCTTGTAAAAATACCTTTGTGCTTTGGCTAGTGTAACAGACGTTGGTTCATGCTCGAACGGTGAAGCCTGACTTCCCTCCTCTAACATCACGCCAGTGATATTTAAATCAAAAGCTGTTGAGGCATTATTACTATGTTGTCCAATATCTAAAAGAAAATAACTTCCTGCTCCAACAGTTTTTCCATCCAAGGAAGGTACAGTTATTTGTGCGGTGTAACGCACCCAGTCACTTGTCAAAGTTGAGGTTATTAAAACGGGAGTCCAATCTACATCCGAAGATCCACCACTTCCAAAATGTTGATTACCGTAAGTATACAAACCACCAGCAGGTGCTGTGCCTTTTGCATAGAAAGATAAAGTTACTGTGCCAGCAGGAACAGTTGTAACATCCTCAATAGGTTGTCGAATGTGACAGTAATCACTTGAAGAAGAGACGTTTAATCTTGCATATTTTTGTAAGCCACCTGTTTCACTAGGGTTTGAATTTGTTTCTTGGCTAAAAGTTGTAGAAGCCCCTGACTGGTTTACATACCAACGATCTAAAGAAACGTAACCGCTTGAAGTGCTGGAAATGCCACGTTGAGATATTTCCATACCACCATTAATTATAAACGATCTTGCACCAAGCTGTCCTTCGGTAGGAAGATTGTCTGCGAGTTTACGTGCGTTGCTCATGTGTTCCTCCTAACCTAGTAAATACATTGACCAACTTGTCCAGTCGGCATTATCTGGATATCCTGCGCCTGCACAATAAATCCTTACTGTATCATTTGCGGCACATTGCAAAATTCCACACAGTACATTTGTTGCCCATGTGGTTTGGTTTGAAAAAGGATCAAAAACAAAACCATTTACTAAGGTATTATTTTTATAAATTTTATAAGCCCCATCACCTTGTGCATAGTTGTTACCTATCATAGCATTTACTTGATAAATTCCAGCGACAGGTGCGGTAAAAATTCCTGTTGAACCTACAAAATGATTACCAATGTTAAAAGTTATACTATTCCAACCATCAACATACTGGTTATTATAAGCGGATGCCGTTGTATGCCTAGCAAAAAACGCAGGCTGACTAGGCTTTGTCACACGGCCTGATGCATCTATCTGTAACCTAGTTGTACCACCTGTTAAGGCATGATTTGTGCCAGTGTGTAAGTTGACTGTATCTGCGCCACCTATATACATAGCCTCTGCACCAGA
>Ga0315316_10004298_pt1 | contig 10393 bp, 8 predicted proteins | sample M160m3416metaG_FD_203702 | JGI IMG/M metagenome (GOLD analysis project Ga0315316, IMG submission 203702) | Ammonia-oxidizing marine archaeal communities from Monterey Bay, California, United States - M1 60m 3416 | ecosystem: Environmental > Aquatic > Marine > Intertidal zone | place: USA... | reverse complement strand
ACGGCACCAGCGACGGTGACAGTGGGGCGGTGGCGGGAACGCAGCCGGGGGATTCGTCCTCCGGTGGTTCATCGGCGCGTGGGTCCGAGGTACCCGAGGTACCCGAGGTACCCGAGGTACCCGAGGTACCCGAGGAGCCCGAGGAGCCCGAGCAGGCCCCGTTCGCTGAGGAGCCGGCCAGTGAGCGAGCATCAGCGGCGGCTCCGGCGCTCGAAGGAGAGGAGGCTGCGGTGGACCGCGCCGCCGACTATTTTGACGCCGCGAAACGGCTGTTCGACCGAGGCAAGTACCAGCAGGCAGAGGAGCAGCTTGACCGCGCGCTCGCGCTCGACGGCGGCTGGCCCGAGGCCCTGCTTTTGAGCGGCAAGATTCATCTTGAGGGTGGACGTTTTCAAGATGCGATGACCGTGGCGAGGCGAGTGACCCTCGTGGCGCCCGCGCTCGTGGAGGCGCACATCGTCATCGGCGTCGCCGAAGAGGCGCTTGGTTCGAGCGAGGGGGCCATCGCCGCGTACCAGCGGTTCTTGCTCGTCGCGCCGGACCACGCCTACGCGACGTCGATTCGCAAAGAGCTCAAGCGGCTCGGCGCGGAGCCGTCGCCATGACGCAGGACAGCGTGGCGCCGATGTCCCGGGGGTACCGGGTGTTGGCGATAGAGTCTTCGTGTGACGAGACCGCGGCGGCGGTGGTCGAGGGTCTGCGCGTCTGTTCGAGCGTCGTCGCTTCACAGGTCGAAGTTCATGCCGAGTTTGGAGGCGTCGTCCCTGAGCTCGCGAGCCGACATCACCTCGACGCCATCGTGCCGGTCATCCGCGCGGCGTTGGAGGAGTCAGATATGGATCTTCAAGAGATCGACGCGCTCGCCGTGACCGACAGCCCGGGGCTCGTGGGCGCGCTGCTCGTTGGGGTGATGGCGGCGCGCGGGCTCGCCATGAGCGCGAGTCTTCCGCTGCTCGGGATTCATCATCTCGAAGGACATCTCGTCTCTTCCTTCCTCGGAGACAGCGAGCGGGCCGCGCGGGAGTTCGCGCCGCATCTCGCGTTGGTGGTGTCTGGTGGCCACACCGAGTTGATCGCGGTGGAGGCGTTCGGTCGCTACACCAAGCTCGGCTCCACCCGAGACGACGCGGTAGGAGAGGCCTACGACAAGGTCTCGAAGATGTTGGGGACGGGGTATCCAGGTGGTCCGGTGATCGACGACCTCGCGAGCAGCGGAGATCCCGACGCCATCGCGTTCCCGCGCGCGATGATTTCCAAGGGGCTAGAGTTCTCTTTCTCCGGGCTCAAGACGGCGGTGGCTGTTCACCTTGAGCGGGAAGGGCTGCCTACGTCCCGTGAGGCGCTCGCGGACCTGTGCGCGAGTTTTCAGGCCGCGGTGGTCGAGGTGCTCGTTCACAAGACCGTCCGGGCGGTCAAATCAGCGGGGTCTTCGCAGGTGCGCGTGGTCGGCGGGGTCGCGGCCAACAGTGGACTGCGCGCGGCGATGAAGGAGGCGGGGGACCGGCACGGGTTTACTTTTGAGGCGGTCCCGCTGCGATATTGCGGAGACAATGCGGCGATGATCGCAGGGGCCGCGGCGCTTCGCCTCGCGCACAAGATGCCGTCACCGGTGAATGTTCGGTCTACGTTTTCACTCGCGGCGCTCAGCGAGGAGTCCCGGTAGTGGGAGCGCCAGAGCGGATCGTTGGACCTGGCGAGCTGCTCCGCAAGTACGGGCTCGCGCCGCGGAAGAGCTGGGGTCAAAACTTCTTACACGATCACCGAGTGCACGAGGAGATCGTGATGGCGTCGGGCGCGCAGGCCGGTGGTCGAGTGGTGGAAATCGGCGCAGGTTTGGGCACGTTGACGATGCACTTGCTGCGCACCGGCGCCGAGGTCTGGGCCATCGAGCGCGATCGGGACCTGTGTGACGTGCTCCGCAAAGAGCTCGGTGGAGTCCCTCGGTTCACGCTCTTTGAGGCCAACGCGGTGACCTTTGACTACGGGCGGGCGGCCCTCGACAGCGCGCGTGTCCCCGTCGTCGGCAACTTGCCGTACCAGCTCACGGGAGAGCTTTTGTTCTCGCTCCTTGAGCACGACGCGGCCACCGGGGTTTGGATCGTCATGGTGCAGCAAGAGGTGGCGGATCGACTCTGCGCGTCTCCTGGTACCAAGCAGTATGGCGCGCCGACCGTCACGCTCGGGCGCACCCGCCAGATGACGCGCGTATGCAACGTTGGCCCCGGGTCGTTTCTCCCGCCGCCGCGCGTAAAGTCTACGGTCGTCTGTCTCTCGCCACGCGACCAGCCCTTCGGGGTAGTGCGAGATCCGGCTGGGTTTCAAGCGCTGGTCCGCGCGGCGTTCGGACAGCGACGCAAGACCCTGCTCAACAGCCTGAGTGTGTTGGCGCCCAAAGCGGAGGTGTCCGCCTGGTGTGCGTCGGCGGGGATCGATCCAGGGCTACGTGCGGAGCGGCTCGACGCCTCAGAGTTCGCCGCGCTCCAACGGGCGCGGGAGACCGAAGCGGATGCCTGAGCTTCCAGAGGTCGAGATGGTGCGAAGATCGCTCCGGAGATTTCGACTGCGGGCGCCCGTGACGCGCGTGTGGCGGAGCCGCCTGGCGTTGCGGACTGGGGAGGCGTGGAGCCGGAGCAAGGAGCGGGTGCAGCGACTCAAGGGCTGGCGACCCGGCGAGGTGGACCGGCGCGGGAAGTACCTGATGATGCGGTTTCATCGCGAGGAGATGGCCGAGTCGTGCCTGCTCCTTCATCTCGGCATGTCCGGCCACGTCGAGGTGTGCGACGCGGACGAAGCGCTCGAAGACCACACACACCTCCGGATCTTTTTTGATGACGATCGAGAGCTGCGCTTCGTCGATCCACGGCGCTTCGGCGGGGTGCGGTTTGATGCTCGTGGACGCATCGAGGGGTCGCATCCGATCTCATCGCTCGGGCCCGAGCCGCTCGACCGAGGGTTCACAGGGCTGCTGCTGGCCGCGCAGGCGAAGGGCAGCCGCCGCGTGATTCGTGACGTGCTGTTGGACCAACGGGTGGTCGCCGGGCTCGGAAATATCTACGTGCTCGAGGCGCTCTACGAGGCGGGGATCCACCCGGCGACGAAGGCGAGCAGGCTGCGGGCCTCGGCGTGGGAGCGGATCGCCACAGCATCGACAGGCGCGTTGCGAAGGGGCATCGAGAACAAGGGCACGACGCTGCAGGACTATCGCGACGCGAGCGGGGCGACGGGCACGCATCAGCACGCGCTTCGCGTCTACGGTCGGGGTGGCGACGCCTGCGACCGCTGTGGCGCGACCCTCGATGCGTGGATGATGGGCAACAGGACGGCGGTTCGCTGCCCCGCGGAGCAGCCGGTGGTGCGTGGGCGCTGGGTGTCGTAGTGCACGCGGCCTGACAGGAGTTTCGGTCGGTGCTCGACCGCGCCACGACAACCGCGCAACACGCGCTATGTCCTCATTTTGTGGGTGGCGAAGGCGGGGTGAACACCCCAAGAAAAAGGCAAGGACCTCCGCCCTTTCGGGCTTGAAACCGGTTCGTCAGCTGCCGGGGGAGACGTGACGGGGTTTCGGTGGAGGTCCTTTAGAGTGAGACGCCGCTGCTGCGGGTCTGGTGTCCCAAAGATATGCATTGGTTGTGCCACAGCGTCCCACAACCGCAGTTTCGTGAAATTCGGGGCTTTTAGGCTCCATGGCGGGTTCAGTTGTCGCTCTCGGTAGCCTCGTTTTTGTCATGGAACTGACGAGACCGTTGGAATTGCCGCGTTTGTCGATGTTTGGGCGGGCGGATGATGACAGCTTCGGTGGCTGCGCGGACGCGCTTGGCCGCGAGTCGCACAAGTCGGGCGATCCGCACAACGTGCCCGGAGATCTTGCCGCTCGATTTCTTGTGCGCAAATCGACCGATGCGCCGTGGGGCGCGTTTGGGAGCCAATGAACCCCTCTCCCCAACCCTGCATGTCGCTTGGATCCTGGGAATCAGCGTGCGCATGCCGTCGTCCCGCCCATTCGAGCGCTTCGTGGCCCGTAAATTGTGGTTCAGCGCGTATCATGGGGCGTCGAATGACGAACCGGGCACCAAAGGCTGCGCTGTCCTCTGTGGAGACGTCGCACGATGAAGCGCGTATCGCGGACGAAGCGCTGATGGAAGCCTTTCGTGCGGGTGACGCGGCCGCCTTCGAGGAGCTCACCCGCCGTCACCGACGGGGCCTGTTTCACTTTTTGCTTCGCAGCGTGGGCAATCGCTCCCGCGCCGAGGAGCTGCTTCAAGAAGTGTTCTTGAGGGTGATCCGCGCGCGCGAGCGCTACGTGGTCACGGCAAAATTCACCACGTGGGTCTATACCATCGCCCGCAACATCGCCATCGACGAGAGTCGACGGGCGAAGTTTCGACGTCACCGCTCGTTGGACGCGCCGACGTCAATGCGGGACGGAGACGGACCCTCGTTGCATGAACGGCTGCCCGCGAATCAGGTGGGCACAGACGACGCCGCGCAGGCGCCGACGATCCGCGACCGGGTCGCCGCGGCCGTGAGCGAACTGCCGGTCGAGCAACGGGAGGTGTTTGTGATGCGGCAGTTTCGTGGCATGTCGTTTCGACAAATCGGAGAGGTCGTCGGTGCCTCTGAGAACACCGCGAAATCGCGGATGAGATACGCGCTTGAGAAATTGCGCAAGGACCTCGCCGACATCGATCCCCGCGATCAATCATCACAGGCGCCCAAGGAGGGCTATGGCTGACCTTTCTCCATCGCAACTCGACGAACTCGAAGACGGACTCGGCGAGCTGGTCGCGACCACGGACGTGGCGGCGCTCGGCTTGTCCGATGAGGTCGCGGAACAAATGGAGGTCTACCGCGGCGTCCTCGAGCTCGTGGGGTCGCACCTCGATGAAGAGGAGCTGTCTACGGGGGTGCTCGATGACGTGTTGGCGAAGGCCCACGCGGAGGTGGCCGCCACGGCAGGACGCGACGGCGCGGCGAAGCCTACGAGAGCCGGCGGCCGTCGCCGCTGGTGGATGCCCGCCTTGGCCCTCGCTGGAGTGAGCGCGGCGGTGCTTTTGATCGTGGAGCCGGAGCAAGCCATGGAGGGGGCCGCGCCCGCCGAGTTCGCCGCGGCGGAGGTGCCATCGGTGAGCGCGCCAGCGCTGGACGAGCTCGAGGAGGCCCTCGCGCGCGCGCCCGCGTCGGCGCCCGCGCTGCAAGAGCCTGAGGACCCGGAGGCGCCGCTCGGCGAACAAGCGCGCGGCGATCTGACCGCCGCCGACGCCAAGGCGGATGAGGGCACAAAGGAGGGACTCGCCGGTCTCGACGCCGACACGACGAGCGAGTCCAAGCGGGCGCGGCGCTCGACGAAGGCCCGCGAGACCAAGGGAGGGAGCTACGCCAAGGGAGGGGGCTCCGCCGAGGCCGAGGACGACGCGCGGGGCTACGGCAAGGCCGAGGCCGACGCGCCGCTGTCGGCCCAGCGACCCCCGTCGAAGAAAAAGGCGAGCAAGGCGAGCGCGCCGAAGACGCTCGAGGGTCTCGATGGCTTGGCTGGCGAGAAGTCGCCGTTCGGCGACACCGCCGATCCCAAGCGCGATTGGGGCGAAACGCTGTCTAACGCGCACAAGCTGAGGCGCGGAGGTCGGTGCAACGCGGCGCTGCGCGAATACCAGACCCTCGCCCGGCACGACGAGGTTGGTGACGCGCTGCTCGGCGAAGTCTACGGTGGCATGGGCCTGTGCGCGGAGGTGTCGGGCGATCTGTCCAAGGCCAAGATCCACTTTGAGAGGGCGCGAGGGCTCAAGCCTGGTCTCGACGCTTGGCTCACCACCGAACGTGGGCGCATGTCGTCCAAGTGAGCGGCGCGATCGCGACCGCCTATTCAGGCTCGGCGGCCCCAACTTTTGCGTGTTTCTGGGGGGAGCTCACCGAACGTGGCGACGTGCCAATCGAGGAAGGCGGTGGTGGCCGCGTTGGGGTAACCACCGCCCTTCAGCGGCCCGTACGACGCTTCGTAGCGCCCCGCGATCTGCTCGAAGGCGGCGTCCCGAAGGACCTTGGCGAGGATCGATGCGGCGGCGACGCTCGTGGATTTTGACTCCGCCTTGTCGAGGGCCTGGAGTCCCGAAAAATGCCGCTCCAGCGGTGAAAACAGCCGCGTCCCGTCGCAGATGATGGTGTCGCTCGAATCCAGCGGTGCCGACTCGAGCATGGACACGGCGAGCTCTCGTTCGAGCGCATTCAGCTCGCCACGCGCGACGCGTGCGTCGATGACTTCGGGTGTCGCGACCCGAGTGGCGGTCCACACCGCGACGCGGTTGACCTCCTCGGCGAGGGCGTTGCGTCGAGCCTTCGCGCGCGGACCCGAGCCGAAAGCCTTGCTGTCTGCGACGCCGAGCTGCATCAACGTCGCCTCACCTTGAGCGTCGAGCCCGACAGCGGCGAGGACCATAGGCCCCAACACGGGACCGCGACCGGCCTCATCGACGCCAAAATGAAGGGGGGGGCGAGGGCCGGAGGGGATCAAGAGGCGTCCTTGGTGGTCGACCGACCGGCTTCAGATTGGGCCCTCGTCACGTCGCCGACGCTGTCGCCGCTGAGTGTCCGTGTGAAGCCGATCAGCGCCTCGATCTCGGCGAGGTGCGCCGCTCGCAGTCGGGTGGCGAGGGCGCGGCCCGTGGCCAGCTGCCGCCGCTCTTGCTCCGCGGCGGACTCCTCGATCTCTGAACGCATTCGGAGGATCTGATCCCTCCATCGGGCGGCGACAGGCTCGAGGTTCGCGCGGATCGATGATCGGATCGCCCCCTCGCCATCCGGCGCCCGGCGCTGCGCCTCCGCCAAGGTGTGCGCGTGGGATCGCGCGTCGCGCAGGGCCGCCATGTGACCCGCGGCCCACGGCAAGAAGCGGGCGCCGAGGTGCTCCGAGAGGGTCAACTCCAGCTCGCCTTCCCGTGAGAAGATGACGAGCGTGTCGCGAATCGTCTCGTTGAGGACCTGCTCGAGGTGATCCGAGGCGAAGGAGGCGTCCACGTCGAGCGGCGCGGCGCTCCCTCGACTCCTCTCCAAGAATCCTGAGGCGAGCCACTCCAACGTGAGCGATTCATCTTGGGCGAGCAGCGCCGCTCGCAAGCGCTCGGCGAACCGTTCGAGGGCGGCCGAGACGTCGCGGTCCGCAGGCTGGGGGTCATCATGTCGTCGCTCTCGTTCAAGCTGCGCGATGACCTGGTGCAGCGAGTCGCGCACGGCCTCCAGCGCCCGCAAGAGCGTGCGTGAGGTCAGTCGTCGTTTCAGGGCGCGCGCGTGGACGAGGAAGTGCGTGTCGAGGGCCGCCTCCACGGGCGCGAAGGGATCGCTCCCGTCGCTGGTCGCCGCCCCTTCGATACGCCAGCGCTCCGCCTCGGTCGCGCACAGCGGGACGAGGGCGGCGAGGACGTCCCCGAGTTGGGTTTGCAGATAGTTGAGGAGCTCTGATCGCTCCTCCCCAGTGAGGGTGTCGACCTTGTTGAGGACACCGAGCACCTTCCGCCCGCTCCGTTCGAGCTCTTCGAGCATGCCCCGCTCGGAGGCCGCCCCGCCCCGCGTGGCCGAGAACACCCAGACGATCGCGTCGGCCTCGTCGATAAACTCTCGGGCGACCTCCTCGTGGTAGGCGTCGAGGGCGTTGAGCCCGGGGGTGTCGACGATGGAGGCATTCTTGATGACCTCGCCAGCTCGCTCAATTTCTACGAACCGGATTTGGGCGGCGCCCGTCTCGTCGAGTGTGTGGAGGAAGGGGGCGATCTGCGACTCATCGAGGAGCGTGACGGTGCCGTCACGGCGATGGACGCGCGCGCGTGGGGTGTCGCCGCGTCGAAAAATGTTGATGGTGCTGGTGGTGGGCAAGACCCCGGTCGGGGCGACCTTGGCTCGAAACAGCGCGTTGACCAGGGAGCTCTTCCCGGAGGAGAATTCGCCCATGACCGCGATGGTCAGGGGGCGGACCAGTCGCTCGCGGGCCGCCATCACCGCCCGCAGATGGGTGTCGATGGCGCCGACCTCGAGCCCGCCGATATTCGCAGGGATCTTCGCGAGGGCGTCCGTCGCCGCGCGAAGGGCCTGCTCGAGAGAGGTGATCGCCTGACTCGAAGAGAGGGCACCGAGCATGGCGGCCGCCTGTCGCGAGCTAGGATCTTCGATCAGCGCGCGAACGAGCAGCTCGGCCGCCTCCTCACGTCGGTCGCGGGCCAGCGTCCACTTCGCGAGGATTAGCGCGCGGTGGGTCGCGAGGACCCGCGCACGCGACGGTCCATCTCGCAGCGGGCTCACTTCGTCGGGCCCTCGGTGACCGCCGAATTCTCGATGACGTCGCAGGCGCGCGGGCGGACCAGGGCTCACCCATTGATCGAGCGCCGATGGATCCTCATCGCAAGATCGCAACGACGCCAACACGGTCTCCTCGGACGAGGGGGGCCCTTTTAGCAGGGTACCGAGCGCCTCGTGATCGCAGCGATCGAGCATCAACGCGACGAAGGCATACTCGTCAATGTAGGGGGCGCGCGCGGCGACGGGGAGGCTAGCGGCGCGCTCGTAGAGGGCCTTGAGGATGTCTCCCGCGTGGGGGTTGTCTTCCCCACCAGCGCCTTTGAGGTGGGCCAACGCCCACAGCCGTTGTCGATCAATATCCGCAGGGGCGCCGCGCAGGTACGCGAGTGATATCCGGCGCGCTTGGTCGGGATCCCCTGACAACAACCCCACCCGTACTTGGGCGGAGGAGGGGTCGATGCCCGCCTTGTTAAGATTCACGAGGGCGAGGGCGTTGCCGTGATCTCCTCGCACGGAACAAAGCCGCGCGCGGAGCTCGTGGAGATCTCGGTCGAACGGGGCCGCCCCGTGGGTGATTCGTTCGAACTCCGAGGCCCAGTGCTCGGCCTCTTCGTATCGGCCTTCGGCCATCATGACGTGGACGCCCAGCCGGAGCACGCCGGCGCGGACGTGGAGGTTGGTGGAATCGTCGACGGTGCCTCGCGCCGACAGCACCTCGTGCGCCGCGCGTCGCGGTCTTCCCAGCGACGCGTAGGCGTGCGCGGCGAGGAGGTGCGCGCAGCGATCCGCGACGCGTCGCACGCCGCGTGGGCTGATCTTGGGGGCGCGCCTCGCCTTTCGGACCTGCTCGAGACATCGCTCGCTCTCACCGTTGTGGTGGGCCTGCGCCGCGGCGACGAGGGACTGAATGGCGGCCCAGCGCGATGGATCTTCCGTGGGAAACGCTGGCGCCTCGAAGTGTTGGTGATGGAACAGTCGCGCCTCCATCCAGCAAGTCGCGAGCGCGTGGGACAACACCGGCTCGTCGGGTCGCTCGAGCAACGCGGCGAGGTAGACCTCGCGCGCGTCGAGACACGATCCTTGTTGTTGCAGCGCGGCGCCCTCGGCGAGGGCCACGCGCACGACCTCTGGGAGCGTGACGGAGTCCGAGACACCAGAGACAAACTCACCGACGCGCCGGGCGATGCCTCCGAGAGCGTCGCCGACGGAGATGCGGGGTCCGACCGGTTTTTCGTTGGTGGACATGACGTTAGTGGAGCGTTCGCGGCTCGGTCGACACCGATGATGACACCGGGCCTTCGGTCAGCGCATGGAGCGAGGCGGCGACGTTCGCGACCTCCGCACGACACCGCGCGGCCTCGTCGAGCAGTTGTCGCTTGCGGGGGTTCGGTTGGAGGAAGGGGGCGTCCTCTCGGCGCTCCGGTGAAGGGGGTTCCGCCTCCGCGTCAGCTTGGGCCTCTAGCGCGTGGTGAAGGACCGCCTGCAGTTGATGGCCAAGCTCGTCGCGGGCGAGCGAGATGTGGCCGCCGAGCGCGCGGAGGTAACGATCGATGACGAGCTCGAGCGATCCGGTGAGCGCGGTTTGGGCGAGCTCGAGGGCGGCGGGGATGCGCTCTTTGCAGTGGGCCCGCGCCTCTTGTACCGCGCGCTCTCGGAGCACCATGGAGGCGAGCGGGGAGGCGACCGCCATGAGCATGCCGGGGACGGTCCCTCCGAAGTACATGATGACCGTACCGCCCAAGCCGAGCGCGAGGCTGCCAGCCTCCACGAACACCGAGGGCGGCTCGATGAAGATCGGCGGCGTCTCGAAGCGGAGCCGGAGGTTGGACTCGAGGACGCGGCGGTAGGCGAGGTCGCTGTGGGTCGCGATGAGCTCGTCGCAAAAGTCGTCGAGCGCGCCGCGCAGTCGCTTCGACTCCTCGAGCGCCGCTTCGAGGATCCCCGTGCGGAGCGCGCCCGGGAACGCGTCGGTCAGGTCGTGGAGGTCTGCCCCTTCGAGATACCTCGCCCCGCGCGCGCCAAGCTGCTCGAAGCGCTCAGCGACCGAGGCGCGGAAGTCCTCTTTTAATCGATCCCGCATGTTGTTGATGCGTTGATGAAGGGCCGCCTCATC
>Ga0315316_10004297_pt1 | contig 10394 bp, 6 predicted proteins | sample M160m3416metaG_FD_203702 | JGI IMG/M metagenome (GOLD analysis project Ga0315316, IMG submission 203702) | Ammonia-oxidizing marine archaeal communities from Monterey Bay, California, United States - M1 60m 3416 | ecosystem: Environmental > Aquatic > Marine > Intertidal zone | place: USA... | reverse complement strand
TAATGAATTTTAAAAACTTTTTAAAAGAGTCTGTAGCTGATTTAGGGCAAAGAGCAAGCGACGCTCAAAAGCTTAGGAGCCAACGGCTTCAAGAGTTGGACAAACAGAAAACAGAGATGGCGGTAAAGGGGTTTGTTCCTTCTCCTCAAGGTGCTCCGACTAAGCTGGGTTCTAATTTTAGACGGGCTTTCTTTTACGACCCTTCTATGGATAAAGCACCTGAATATACAGTGGCTGAATGGCATCAATCTGAACAAGAGAAAAGGAAATTACAGGGAGATCTTGATGTAGTTGCAATGAAGTATGGAGCGGATATTAGATTGCAATCAGCAAGGCTCTTGGCTGAAAAACTGGAGAATAAGTTAAATCGGGATCATGATATAGATAAAATTCAAGCAAAATATAAAGCCGACAGAAATCTTCAAGACGCACAAAATAGTTTTCAGGGAAGGTTTGACGTTCTTACGAGGAGTTTGACACGCGCTGAAATAACAAGTCTGCAACTACAGAATAGAATTCAAACAGAAATCAATTCTCTTAAAAGTATGAAGATGGGATTTGAAAGGCGTTTCGTTCGAGAGAATGGTGAGTATATACAGGAGCTTGAACTATACATGAAAGAATTAGAGACGTTTCATAAGCAAGCTCAAACTGATTACCTTGCGTCTGGAGTAAGAGAGATAGACCAGAGAATAAAAACTAAAAAATTGGAAACAAAAGAATGGGAAGATAATAGAGTATTCAGAGATACAAAAAATTGGTTGGAACTAAATTCTTTAAATCTTCAGGTTGAACAGGATAAAATTAAACTATTCCTTGATACCTTTACTTCGGTAGAAATCTTAGATAAGAATGGTGGTAAGCAGGTATGGGCAGTAAGCAAAGTTAATCCAAAACAAAGACACTTGATGTATTCAATACCAGCAGGTAGCGATGTTATTAGTGAAGCGCAAGCCAAGAACGCTGTGTTACAAATGATGAATAATATAAACATAGTTACTAATAGGACAGGCGATGGTTGGCCTGTTGATGAAGTAGAAGAATTTGACGGGATTTTAAATCCAGACGAATCAGATGATGGCCCTAAGACGATAGATCAACTAATGGAAGAAAAAGCAAAAAGAGAACAGCCGCCTCTCGGAGGTGGAGAAGGAGAGGGCAGTTGGACTCCTCCAACAGAGTTAACTCCTGATGAAAACTGGACTCCTTCTCGAGACTCTGGGGGGACAGCAAGCCGAAGAGGTATTAGCACAGAAGCCTTATCTTCGTTAGGCGTTCCTACCAGTGGCCCAACTCGAAGTATGAGAAACGTAGGCTTAAATGATAACTCAGCGCGAAGGTTTAACACATGAACCAAGCTAATAGAACAGTAGTTCCAAGGGCAGATAGGATGAGTTCCTCTTTGCCTCAGCCTCCTTCATATATTACAGAGTATGTGAAGCAGTTTGAATACAACCCAAGGTTGATTAGGGGGCAATACGATCAGTTTAAAAAAGAAAATGAAGGTAAATACGACTTTTCTAAAACGGATCAAGTTGTTAAGGCATGGACTCCCCTTGAAGAACTTAAGGGGGCGGCAATCTCTGGCATTGAAGGGTTAACTTGGGGAGCCGTTGAATCAGATTATAATGTAGGACATCCTGTAACACAGTTTATTTCACATATGGCAGGGGGTATGGTTCCGGGCCAAAAGGTTTATAAATACCTTGGACAACCCATAGCTAAAAAATTTATCCGCTCTAATTTGGGCAGAGAATCTGCTCGTTTTTTAGGTGCGAACGCACCTGTATCAAAACAGTACGAGGCATTGAAGGGTTTTCTTCCAAAGTTACCAGTTCCTTCTCACGTTATAGATCAAGTTAAAAAACTTAGATTACCAGTAACTCCTAAAAATCTTAGGACATGGCAGGGGATGGTGGGGCTGTCTGTTCCTGAAGCTTTGGTTGGTGGAATCGCAGATGGGATAAGGGAAGAAAGCTTTAGTGAAGCCCTATCATCTATGCCCTACTGGTTTATAGTTGGCATCTTAGGAAACTCAGGATTCAAATCTCTTAATATGCTTTGGCGAAGAAAGAGAGGAGAACGTCTTACTGCTAAAGGAACTCCTGATGAAATGTCAGGTCAAATATCTGATGTCTCAAAAGAAGAAGTTAAGGTTGTCCCTGAAACTACTGATGCCCCTGATGTTGCTGTTTCAGAAAGAGACTTAGAGGAAATAACAGGGATTCTTGAAAGTCAATTCCAAGAGAAATTAGGAATGTCAATGGATCAATTCGATCAGGTATTGAAAGACTTTACACCTGAAGAATCAGATCGTCTGTTAGATCTTGTATCGAACACTACGATGGGTAACAAAAAACGAGACATTGTATCAAAGTATATTAACGATACTTATAGTGGTAAACATTTAAATGAATCTGCGGTGGAAAGAGTTGCAAGAAATGCAATTAAAGGTGAAAAAGATTTAATAAATAGACGGTTGCAAATTGCGGCTCGTGATGAGGGAACTGCAATAGCAGACGCTGTCGCAGTTAAGAATATGGGAAAGAGCAATCACGCTCTTAGTTTTTTAGAACACAAAAATATTATCCCTCCTGAATTTACAAAGATTAACAAAGAAACAGATTGGACACAGCAACCTAATACTCCTATTGAGGTTTATGATGGAGTCTCAGATCCCGTTATTTCAAACTCGCACGATGCGTTTACTTTAGAAAGTGCGTCTGAACTTTACGGGGTGAAGAATCCTCGTCAAGCAAATGAACCTTCTGCTTCTCAGTTTCTTTGGGATGAGATTAACAGTAATAAAGAGTTACAAGAATTATTCTGGACTATGAGGATGGCTGATGAGCCTCCTTCAAATTATTTTGAGGGATATGATCCTAAAGCCAAGACAAATCTTGAAGTAACAGAACCTAAAGACAAAGGGGTTTATATAGATCCTTGGAGGACATACAGGGGGCAGTTGACAAAGAAACAAGAAAGGGAAATGGAGAAAACCATAGGCCCTTATACCAATGAAGACAGACCTGAATTTATTATAGATACAGGGGTATTAAAAGATACTGGTAAGGGGGGATTTGTTGGACGCACATCTGATTTCAAAGAAGCAAAGGCGATTTTCGATCAGCGGTTTTCACAACACCTTGATGAACAAAGACCTTTAGTTTCAGCTTCGCGCACTGTTGCTACGCTTGAGGCAGGGAACCCTGTCACTACATTAGAAGACGGCACTGTTTTTAAAGGGACTCCTCAAGATTATAAGAAAACACTTCAAGATGAAATTAAAGAGGTCAATAATGTTGGCGTAGGTCATCCTTCATATTCTTCTGTTTTAAATAGTATGACAACCTTTGATATAGTTAGCCGTTGGCTTTCTAATGTTCATCCATCTTTTAGTGAGAATGATTCTTATTTTAAGAATATAAAATTAATTGATGAGTCTAATTCTTCAGGGGTTAAGAGTAGGATTGGTGATAGCGAAGATTCAATTCAACTTGGCTTTACTGGCACTGAGCCAGTTTTAGTAATAGACGAAACTAAACTTATGGCTTCTTATAGCATTCTTAAGCCTACGCAGTTTGAGTCTTTTAAAGCCTATAAGGATGATCAGATATCCTTTTTTTACGATAAGCTTAAAAGGAAAGATGTTGAGGGGGGAGATTCTTTTAATTATCAAAAAGACTTAACTGAATCAGTAGACGAATCCAAAGTTCCAGTAATCTCATCAAACGAAGTAACAGGCGAAGTGTTCCTACACAATAATGTTAAGGTTATTGATGATCCCAATAGCCCCAAGGCTGGGACGTACAATAGAGAATCCCAAGAGATCACTGTTAACTCAAGTTTGATTGATAAAAAGTTTGAGGAGAGAGCGTGGACAACTCCATCAATGCAGGGAGTTAAAGCTTTTGAGCGAGACGCTTTTGAAACTCCTGATGAATGGAAAGATTTTGTTTTAGAGCATGAGTATTTACATCATGAGTTTAGCTTTGATGATTTTAAAAAAGTATGGACAGGAATGTCAAAAGAAGCTTTCGATAAACCTGCTGTAGAGCCAACCATCGCAGACTATGAAAATTTTATAAATTCAAGTGCTTATCTTAAAGTTACGGGAAGGGAATTTGGTATACCTCAACCCTTGATTAAAGCATTAAGGGAGGCTCTTGGTCTTAGTAAAGAGTTTGACGAACTTAAAAAACAGATTGGAGATGATGAGGCAGTAGATAAAGTGGTAGATTCGGTCTTGAGAAATCAAGATAAAACAAAACTGGACAGGACTGAACTTGCTAAAGAAAAAATTAAAAAGGGAGCTAAGTCGTACAATGAGAGAGCAAGAGCAAAAGCTCTTGGGTTCAGAGATGATATTGAACCGATTTTTGGTGAAGAAGATTTTAATGACTTGTTTAATCTTCCCTTTAAGCATTCAGAGTCAGATAGAAGAGCTTTTGAAGCAGGGGTGTTGCCAGATGATTTAGATTTAAATGCTCAAGCGCATGATCTTATTAAAGAAAAAATAGTAGAGATGGTTCAGGCTTTAGCATCTATAGATAATAAAGTTTTTAATACAGAGCACATACCAAAAAATCTTACAAACTCACAGGCTCTTTATATTACTGACATTCTTCAGGAAAGAATAACTACCGCAGGTCATTTAGCAATGGACGCAATGATGGATAATATTGATGACATTGCTTTGAGCGGAACGCTCGTAAGGAAAGCGGATATTAAGAAATCAGGGGAAGATCCTGAGCTCAAACTTGAGAGGGGGGAAGGCCGTGCTATCTCTCACGATCCTGATCAAGAAGTTATTGTAGGGGCTGAAGTTTTAAAAGATGAGCTTAAGGATCAACCTACAACGTGGTTTGGCTACAACATGGAATGGCTGATGGGTTCTGATAAGTGGTATGGGATAGCCAAGAACAGGTATGTAAGAGATTTTTACGTTCGCTATGTCCAAGACCAACAGACTCAGATGGGTTCAAAGCAAGAAGAGTTTTTAAACAAATACTTTGAAATAAGAAGGCTTCTTGGTGCTCCGAAGAAATCTTCTATACGAAACACAGCAGACAAGGTTGCAGTTTTGCTTGGTCGTGAAACTCAAACAAACAAGGCAGAGCAGAAACTTTACACCCTTGCTAAATACTTAGATCAAGATTACACCGAAGGGAATAATCCCCTTGCAAAAGTCCCTGATGAATTAAAGGCAGACCCTAATACGTATCAGGCTTTTATTCTTTACAGGGAGTTAATGGATGATGTTGCAAACCTATTAAAGCTTCCTAAAGATAAAAGGATTTCAGGATATTTGGCTCATATCTTTTCAGGGAAAGCAGGTCGATTGGTGGGGGGTAAGGTTGCACAACAATCAGGGAACCCACACATTACAGATTTAGTTAGGGCCTTAGATGAGAAAGTAAATACTGATGGAAAGTCATTAGATGAAGTTTTAGATGCACTTGAAGCGGTCATGGATGAAGGGATTAAGGGTACTGGTTACAGGGGGTTAATAAAAAGAGAGGGTAAGGAAAATTATACATACGACTTAGACAGTATTACGCTTGCTGTTATTTATGGATCTACACAAAAAGACTTTACCCATAAGATTGCAAAAAGAGCTAATGATATCTTATCTAACTTGCCTTATACTATTAAAAATAAATTTGGAAGTAATGTAACAAATCCAATGAGAAAGGCTATTGCAAAGCATGCTCGTCATTTAATGGGCAAGCCTACTTCTCAAAGGGAATATATCGCACAGTTGTATTCCGATTCAAATATATTTAACAGAGGGGTAGATAAACTTGTTGAACTTATCGGTGGTGCTCCTGAAGGGTTGAACCTTTCCATGCCCAAGAACGCAGTTCAAACTGACCTTGACAATGAAATGCGTAAAAAGTCTATTGAGTGGCTTGACGACTTAGAAAGAGTTGCAAGGACTCAAGACTTTCAAACAGGCAAACCAACAGGCAATTTTCAGAAATCTCCCATGAAGTTTTTTAGAGCTTCAATAGCTTTGCAGATTCAAGACTTAAGGAATGCATTAAACAACAGACATCTTTCAGGGCCAGTTGCCAACTCTATTTATAGAGGGATGATTGTTGGAAAGCTCGGATTAAACTTATCTCATGCCTTAATAAACTTAACTCAGATTATTAATACTGCATCAAAGCTTGAAATGACATATGTGAAACGTGGATTAGCCGACACTATGTTTAAAGGTAATACAAAAATCCATGGTCGATCTATCAAGTCTATTGTAGATGAGTCTGGAATAAAACGAGATGTTACTTCTACTGAAGAGTTTATGGGAATGCGCCCAAGCTTTTTAAAAGATGTTCAAGAAAAAGTATTGATAGGGTCAAGAGCAAGCGAAACATTCAACAGGGAAGTTTGTTTGCTTGGAGCATACAGAAAGTTTAGAGACCTTGAGATGACACACGGTCAAGCATTGAACAAAGCAAGAGTGCTTGTTAATGAAACACAACATACATTTGACAGATCGGGAACTCCTCCGTTTTTAAGAGGGCCAATGATGAGATTGATAATGATGTTCTCATCATACACGGTTCATCAAACTGCATTCACCGTTGACTTAGCTCAACAAGTTGGGAAGCAAGCTATCAGGCTCAAGAAAGAAAATGATTGGGTTACAAGAAAAGCTCTTTGGGAGGCTTTGAAAACTGATGACGGGAAAGCGTTGTTAAAGTTTTCTACGGGAACCGCTGGGTTAGTAGCAGGGGCCTTAGGGTCTGATTACTACCTTGATACAAACATAACAGGTAAGGTCATTCCTCCTATGTTATCATTGCCAGCTAATGTTATTAAAGAAACTGGCAGAAGAGGACTCATGGGTTCAATGCTTGAAAGCTCAACAGGGCCAGCAGGGGATCTTGCTACCCACTTAGTTGATGGAACTGAGTCTGGGGTTGGATATGTTTACTGGATGTTAATGAACCATTCAAGGAATGCCCATGATAGCTCAGAGAAAATGTGGAAAAACTATAGCAATGTTGCAACCGCCTTTGTCCCTTCTTCATTAAAGAAGACATGGAATGGAAAGAACTGGATGCAAATTGCGGGATTACAAAACATAAAAAGACCATCAAAGCGAAAGAAGATTGGTGGATTTATAAACAGTTCTACACTTGACTCTAATTGGAACCGTTCAATAAAGTAGTGTGGCCATACACTGAGTGTCCAGCATGTGGCCACACTGAGTTAGACAGTTGGGCATGCAAACTTGTATGTCATCAATGTGGCACAAAGTTTACATGCGATGAAAAGTTTAAGGGTTATCCTAACATCTCTCTTATTTTATCTACGTCAGTAGCTCTGCTTGTTTCATACTCTCCTAAGATCTTTTCAAGTTCGGATATAATATTGTAACGGTCTTCTTTAGTTGTGTTATTAAGACCTTCTCCTTTTTTCTTTTCCCACCTTGATACAGTTTCCTCGTATTGCTTGGTGAGATTAGAGCTACCCATTACACCCCACAAAGAAGCAAGGTTCTCTTTATACCACTCAAGATCTCCATGCTCTTTAATTTTCTTGCATTTAGCTAAGATCTCTGTCATCTTTTTAAATGAATCTTGAGGCTTTAACTTAACTTGCTCCTCCATTTCATTTGATTTCTTTATGTGACCAGTGTAAACCAGTATGTGATAGTAAGCTCGTTCACCAATCCTTTCTTTCTCATCCTTCATTAGCTTAAGCCAATTATAATAACGAGTAAGATCCTTCTTAACAGAGTCTCCAACCTCTTCCATAACCTTATTTCTTTCTGAAGATGGACGGTCTACCTCTTTGGGAGCCTCTGCTTTATTAGGGTTTGATTGCTTGCCCTTAAATTTAGATCCAGATTTTTCTCCGTCATCATCTTCAATACGTGAGACTCCAACAATAGATTCATATGAGTAACGTCGAGCATAACTTAAAGCTGAACCAGTAGCTTGCATTTGATTGATGCCCTTCTGCTCATGATTAGCTACAGGCATACTTGCCATTATGTATTGCCCACTCTTGTGCATTAATATAGTATGCAAAACCATAGCTCCATCACCATCATGGTCTGGTATCTGGGAAATAGAAAGTCCCTGTTCCACCAGTGCAGGTCGAGTAGCCTCAACCACGCTTTGAAAGTCAGCATACTTATTTCTAAGGTGAGGATTCTTAGCTGTCTTAGCCGCACCCTCTATGTTCCCTTGCGCTACACTTAGTGCCGAAGCGAGTTCGTTGATAGAGTCTGATTTATTAAACATTGCTTCCTTTCTGTTTAAGAATTTCATGTAGGTCATGCAATGGAACTAACATTCCTTTATCTTTAAACATTGCAAGACACGCTTGAATGTAAGTAGTCTTGGTTAGATAGGACTCCTTTGAAACTTTCTCTATTGATTCATATAGGTCAAGAGGTAGGGATACGGTCACCGCTTTCTTGTTCAAAGGTCTTCTGCCCCTACCAAGGCTCTGAGTCTGTTCACCTGTTAACTCTTGTGGTTCAGTTTCTTCCATTTAATTTTTCCTCTAAGTCCTTTCTTGTAGCGTTATAGATTAAGTTAAATTCACTTACCTCAAGAATACTTTTAGCATTGTCAACAAAAATAGAATTAAAATCAGTCTTATTATTTTCAACATCTCCCTTTTGAAGAAGTCTATTTATTCGATCTATGGCTTGCCCTCTTCTTTTAAAAGCCAATGAAGCTTTAGGAAACCAAGAAGAGTCTTTTGCGTTAAGGTCTAATTCACAAGGCTCTCCATGCAACATCTTGGTTTTGTAAAGATTTAATTGATATTCTATTTCATCTTTCTCTGACTTAATGTGTTCCCTTAAATCTACTAAACCTTCCTTATCTAACTCCGCAAAGTTCAGATTGTACCACTCTCCGTTCTCCCACTTTGTCTGCTTCAATAGACTCCCTCCATTCCGATGCTGTTTGTTTTAAATATTTAGCAACCTCAAGCATAGAGTATGCCCTATAGTTTAAATGCCCTGCCGTCTCCTCAATCTCTTCAACTGAATTAGCATACCAATATCCTTTGTGTCCCGAGCATATTGGATAACATGCTTTCCTAAGTTCATGAACTATTTCTCTTATACCAACTCCGTTTATCCCCAACAGTGATTCAAGTTTCTTGCTCACTATAGGTTCATAGATCCCGTCTTTATTTACATTATCCTGTAACTTAGTTATAAGTATAACACCAAGCCTGAATTTTTCATTCTTGGTGCCATTCGGTGACAGGTCATTACGCCATTCATTCTTCTGCATCAGTATCTTCTCCCTTTAAATTGTAATGAAATTTTTCTTCTTGATCCAATTCAACTTCTATTCCATCAGGGATAACCCCATCATTAAAGAATGCTTTTCTTACTTCAACTTTATTAATCTTAATACTCTTCTTAGTGAAGTTGCCCTCAGAATTGTTTGCACAAAAAGCCTTATATTCATCTGATCTATCTTCGGGAAATATAAACTTAGGTTGCCTCTTTCTTTTATATATCTTCCCGTTAGGTAAACTTAAAGATTTCTTTTTGGATAAAGCAAGAAAATGTTGAAGCCCCTGAACATGCCAATCTATTCTGTTCTGAACGCTCCCTTTTCTTTTCTCTGCCCAATGTTCAATCTGGTGAATCCTTCTTCGTTTAATTTCTTCTATGTCATCAATCTGCCTGTGATAATAAGACACAATACCTAACTGCTTATCTACATCAGCAGGGCCAACAACAATACTTTCCTCAGACTCATAGTCTTCTTCGCTTGGAAGTTCCTCTAAGTCTGGGTTTAATAATTCTTCCATAGTTATTCTTTCCCCTTTTAATGGTTGGCATCCAGACTCCAATGAAACATTGACCGCAGAGAGGGAGCGGTTGTTTTGTCATTGTAATCTGAATGCCAGTTGATTAAAATAATCCGTTGTCTCCAACCTGATTCGTAGAAAATTCATGAAGCTTACGATACTTCTTAAAAGCTTGATTCGGATTGATCGTTTTGAATACTTGGGTGCATGAATTATACCAACGCCATAACGTATTATCGCCATGGTTGAAAGAAGGGTTGTCCCACTCCTCTTTGGCTTGAGTCATTTGTTGAACTGATAATATTTTTTGCCCATAAGCAAGGCCAAACAAACCATAAGCTTGATCATCAGTGTATTCAACTTGGTTCATCCTATCAGTATCTTGTTGGATCTCTGACCAATCTTTATCTACGTCATACAGAGCTTCAATAACTTTCCCTCTAAGATCTTTCTTAATGTTCTTAGTATGTTTACGCATAACAGTTTCCTGTCCACAGAACATCATGTTTGAACAGACACGAACATTCCCACCAACTGCAAGAGCGGCTGACATGCTCTTGTCATTTGCCTGTCTGAATCCAATCGCAAGGCTT
>Ga0315316_10004293_pt1 | contig 10397 bp, 11 predicted proteins | sample M160m3416metaG_FD_203702 | JGI IMG/M metagenome (GOLD analysis project Ga0315316, IMG submission 203702) | Ammonia-oxidizing marine archaeal communities from Monterey Bay, California, United States - M1 60m 3416 | ecosystem: Environmental > Aquatic > Marine > Intertidal zone | place: USA... | reverse complement strand
CTTGGAATACATAAGCTCCTGCTCCACATGCAAAGTGAATAGATAATTCGTATTTTGGTTTACTTGAGAATGCTTCAATGACATTTGTCAATGGCATACAACTTGGAACTGGATACCAATCGTCAACTGTTACTTGACCTTCTGTTTGTTCTTCAATTCTTTGGATACAATCAGGTACTGTGATTCTATATTTTTCACGTTCAGATTTTCCCATTCTTCCAGTTAGTGATACTGGTTGGAAGTTTACTGCATGTACAACGTCTAAGTTCTTTTGTGCATATCTGATAATTCCTCCTAGTTCATGATCATTAATTGATTTGATAACTGTTGGAACAAAGACTACAGTTGTTCCAGTTTTTCTACAAGTATCTAATGCATATGGAATTTCCCAGTGATTCTTTGGGTTTGTTCTTGCAGTAACACCGTCAAAGCTGAGATACAAATTATTACAACCTGCCATTCTTACTTCACGTCCTGCTTCTGGATCCATTGCGTGTCTAATTCCATTTGTGTTCATTTGAATATGTTCAACACCTTCTTCTTTCATAATTTTGATTAAATCTGAAATATCTTCTCTGAGCATTGGTTCACCACCAGTAATCTGCATAGAGTTTCCTGGGATTGGTCTTTCTGATCTTAAAGTTTTCATCATACCTCTTACTTGATCATGATTTGGTTCATACATGTAGGCGCCTTCCAGACCTTTCTTAACATAAAAGAAACAATACCAACAAGTAAGATCACATCTGTTTGTAACAATCATGTTTGCTAATCCACTATGTGACAAGTGGTTTGAACATAATCCACAATTATTTGGGCAAGAACATTTGTCTTCCATTATTACATTTGGAGCATGTGCACCTTTTCCATCAACCCAGTATGTACTAAATTTTTTATACATATCATAAGAACCAAAATACAATTCCTCTGTTTCTCCGTGTGTTGGACAAACTTTGGACATGAAAACTTGACCTTGCCTTTCAAAAACTTCAGCATCTAATATCATGTTACAATCAGGGCAAATACTTTGAGTAAATCTAATAGTAGATTTTTTACCCTGTGTCTTTGATGACTGATTGGATATCTGAATTAGAGCCATTAATTGTTTCTCTTGAAAATTAGTATATAATGCAATTCCTACTAACCACCTGATGAAATAGGGAACGATCATAGTCAATTTAAATAGCGAATTTGGTTATTCTGTTCGTGAGCATTTCAGACAAAACAAAGAAGTCATTAGAGAAGGTGGGTCTTACAAGCTACGAAATTCGAGCTTATACAACTTTACTTAAAATTGGAGAAAGTAATGCATCAGAGATCAGCCAAAAGTCAGGAGTTCCTTATTCAAAAATTTATGAGATTTTAGGTGCATTGGAAGAAAAAGGATGGATTGGTTCTGATGATTCAAGACCAACAAAATATTTTGCAAAGGCTCCATCAAATGCACTAGAAACTTCAAAGCAAAGATCAGATACTATATTTTCAGAAAATAAAAATGTCATTTTATCAGAATTAATTCCTCTTTATGAAAAAAGTGGAACAAGTGAAAAACCTGATATCTGGTTCATCTCAGGTGCAATGAATATAGTTTCAAAGATTATGGAGATGGTAGAACACTGTAGAGAAGAAGTTCTCATTGCCGTACCTCAAGCAGGAGAAATGATTGTAAAACAAGCACTTCCAAAACTTCGACAATTACATGATAAAGGAATAAAAATTACAATTCTCACTTCTGATGAACTTGACAAAGAATCTATCAAGGCAATTTCCAGAGTAGCAGATGTAAAAGTCAGATCAGGATTATTCGGAGGCGGAATTATTTCTGATAAAAGATACGTAGTTATTCTATTAGGTCCAGAAATTAGTAGTTCAAGTTCATCTGAAATAGTAGCAATTTGGGCAGATCATGCAGGATTAGCTGGGTTTGCAAGAGAATATTTTGATTTCCTGTTAAAGGATGCCAAAAAAGCATAATTTCAATTGTATAGAACTATTGAAAATTTATTAGATTAAAGAAATTAGATTAGTTATGGATGCAATGGATGAAGAAGTTCTATTTGTAGGAACTGCAGAAGCCGAACATACAGAGATGTATCTAAAAGCAGTTTGGCATATTAGAGAAAAAGGTGATGACGTTAAAATTAGTACTATTGCCAAAAGATTGAATGTTCGTCAACCTAGTGTTGTCCAAATGCTCAAAAAATTAGCAGAAAGGGATTTGGTCACATACAATAAAGCTGGTGTATCATTGAAAGAAAGTGGTGAAAAAGTTGCTTCATCTATGATTAGAAATAGTCGTTTACTAGAAGTATTAATGGAAAGTTCATTGAAAATTGAGATTGATGAAGAAATGGTTTGTGGAATTGAACATCATATGAATAAACAATTTACAGATGCACTATGTATAATGTTAAAATGTCCAGCTAAGAGCCCAAGAGGTCGTGATATTCCAATGGGGGAATGCTGTAAGACATCTAGAGGAAAAGAAGAGTAAAAGAAGATATACTCTGAAAAATTGGTGTGAATATGGCTTGTTTTTGTGGATGCAATGAATTTAAAAAAAATCCTGATGGAAAAATTATGGGTTGTATAGATTGTAATCATGGCCGGCAGAATCACGACAATGAGTGGCGTGAATCTGCAAGAAAGAATGTTGAACAATCACAAAAACGTGATACCGACTTTGGATAATTTATTCGCCAATAATTTTTACTAGAACCCTTTTGTTTCTTCTACCATCAAATTCACCATAAAAAATAGTCTCCCAAGGTCCAAAATCTAATTTACCGTTAGTGATAGCAACTACTACGTCTCTACCCATCACTTGTCTTTTTAGATGTGCATCTGCATTAACTTCACCAGTATCATTATGACGATAATGATCAATTGGTTTGTGAGGAGCTAGTTCTTCTAACCATTTTTCATAATCATGATGAAGTCCACTTTCATTATCATTGATGAAGACACTTGCAGTGATATGCATTGCATTAACTAAACATAGTCCTTCTTTTACACAACTTTTTGTAACTAATTTTTCCACATCTGGGGTGATGTTGATAAATGCTCTTCTAGATTTTGTCTTAAATTTTAGATATTCAGTTAATGATTTCATAAGTTGTATAGAAAATTATGTCATAAAAATTCTAAGTTGCAGACTCAGAACTCAAGATCCTAATCATCAAGTCATAGGATAGCGTACATCACGGTCTGCATTAAAAATCATCAATAATCATACTTGAACCTTTCAATAAGCTTGATAAGTGAGATACATTTATCTAAAAAAAATGGTCGAGATAGATGCCCCTTCATCATTAGAAAGTTTTCGAAGATTCATCATAGCTAGTACCTGTAGTTCATTTGCACCAAGAAGTTATCTTGAAGATCCTGAAGTTTTTGCTGAAAGAGAAGATAGTTTAGGTTCCATCTATGTGGAAGCAGCAGATAAAGTAACATTAAAAAAAATTAGAGAGATAACATTTGTCAATGCCAAAGATGTCTTAGGAGTTATTTATTCATCAAAGAGTGGTAATACGAGTCTAAAATGGCGACAGACAAGAAAAAATACTGGTAAAGTGACAGGGGAAGCATCTTCAAATTCTTTAGTAAACTTGGCGGAAGGCGGAGTCATAACTCTCGAATGGGTTGAAAAATACGTCCAACAGAAACAGCAAGAATCAAACTAGTTATCTTTTAGAGATTTTATAAAAAATTATGATAACAAAAACTCTTGATGACAATACAATTTCATTGATGCCAGAAGATTCAGATGATTTACTAACTATAAGAAGAATTTTAAAAACTGATGACAAGATTGTAGGTGAAACAACTAGGGTAATTAAACAAGAAAAGGAATATTCACGACCAGATAAAGGTGAGAGAATTCATGTCCGACTTGCAATTAAAGTAGAAAAAATATCATTAGATAATGTTTTAGATAGAATTAGAGTTGGAGGAATAATTTTAGAATCAAATAATGAATCAGTTCCACATGGTACTCATCATTCTTTTACAATAAAAATAGATGAAGGATTCAATCTAGTAAAGAAAAAATGGAGTGGTGTTGAAAAGAAACTTGCTAGATCAAAGGGAAAGAAAACAAAATTTATTCTAATTGCAGTAGATACAAGTGATTGTGGAATTGGAAGATTAAAAGGAACTCACTTGCATCTTTTACCAAATCTTTATTCGGGCTCTAGTGGAAAAAGATACAAATCAAGTTTTAAGATTGAAACATTTTTTGATAATATTATTGGAGCAATTAGTTCAGTTGTTGAAAAAGATAATCTTGTAATTATTTTTGGTCCAGGTGAAACTAAAAAGAAATTTTATAATTATGTGTCAAAAAAACCATTGGCTGATAAATGTCAGTTCAAGGTAATAGAGGGAATTGATTCAGGAGGAGAAGATGGGATTCATATATTTACAAAATCAGATGCAATGAAAGAAGTGATGGCAGATACTAAACTTGCTAAGGTATCACAAATAATTGATGAGGTAATGTTTTTGGCAAACAAACAAAGTAAGAAGTTCTCTATGGGAATTGAAGAGACTAAAAAAGCAAATGAAGCAGGTGCAATAGAATCACTAGTATTTTCAGAAAAAGCAATACAAGATTCAGAAGAACAAGAGATTGTGGATTTCTTAAATGATGTGGAATCTAAAGGTGGAGAGATTTTTAGTGTAGACAGTACTATTGATGCAGGATTAAGAGTTTCAGGTTTAGGTGGGATTATATCATTATTGAGATTTCCATTAGAATACTAAATAGTGGAATCTATTAACCAATCAAGATATGATTTATTCATAGAAGTTATTTTAATTTCAGCAATTTCAGGTACATCGTACGGATGTAATTTTTTTATTTCATTTTTTAGAGTTTTTTCATTTTTCTTTGTAGTTTTAAAAAATGCCAGATATTCTGAATCATTTTGTAATTTTGCCTTCCATGAATAAACAGAATCAATTTTTATAATGTTTACGCATGCAGCAAGTTTCTTTTTCACCAATTGGTTTGCAATCTTTTTTGTAACAGTCTTGTTCGGGAATGTGGAGACAATTATGATAGGTTTCATAGGAAACGATAAATTGCCGAGACTAAAAAATTTTCTATAACTTGGATCTCAATTTTTTAACAGACAATGCAATTATTTACGTACTTATAGCATGGGTTGTAATTTTTGGAGTAGCTAAAGGTCTCAAATTAGAGAAATATGGATTTACAATTAAACCATATAGTCTAACTTACAAAAATTATAAAGTTCAAGATGCATTAATCAGAGTATTAGGAAGAACAAGAAGAGGAATTCGGGTTTTTGCAGATGTCAGTGTAATTGCAGGGTTTTTAATGATGGGATTTGCATTTTGGTTTTTGTTTTCAAACATTACAAACTTCTTTGTTCAACCAACAGAATTTGCAGAATTAACTGTTCTAATTCCAGGAGTTACGTTAACATCTGGTTCAGCCATCATGTACTTTTTACTATCAATTCCAATTGTGTTAGTAGTTCATGAGGGTGCACATGGAATTGTGGGAGTTATGGAAAAAATTGGTATAAAAACAGGTGGATTTGCAATATTCATTGCAATGTTTGCAGGTTTTGTAGAACCAGATGAGGAGCAGTTTAGTAAGGCAAAAAAGATTTCACGGTTAAGGTTAATTGGAGCAGGTCCAACATCAAATGTCATTTTTGCTTTTGCATTAGGAGCAATATTACTTACAAATCCAATGTTTGCAATGGTTGTACCAGAACCATTTTTGAGTTCATTTTATGAAGAAGCAGAAGATGGAGTTTTAGTACTTTCAGTAATTGATGGGGGAGGTGCACAACAGGCAGGAATTCAAGAAAATGATGTCATCATAAAAATTAACGATGTTGATATAGATTCGGCAATTGATTTACAGAAAAACCCAGTAGAACCGGGAGAAACGGTTAATGTTACAATACTTCGAGATGGAAGCGAGGTTGTTTTTCCAGTTACAATTATGGAATCACCTGATGATCCTGAGAGAGGATTGATAGGAATAATGAGAAATGATCAACCTCCTAAACCAATTTACAACTTTATTGATTGGGGTTTGGATACTACTATGGGTTTTCAATTCTCCATGTTTTTGTTATGGCTTTGGATGATTTCATTCTTCATTGGAATAATCAACATGTTACCATTACCAATTTTAGATGGTGGTAAATTCATCCACACCATTATTGAGGGGAAAATTTCGGAAAAAGCTGTTAATGGAACAATGATTGCAGTTTATGCGTTCACATTCATTACATTTGGTCTAAACATTGGATTGTCTTATGCCAAATCAGGTTGGTTCACAATATAGGAGAAAGTAGAGATGAAGGATTTTAAGGCAATTTTTAAGACGTATTTTTATAAAACAAAATACAACATAGGATTGAAAAAAGAATATGGAGAAACTTTTCAAAAAAAAGAGCTTGTGTTTTATGAGAAAATGTATGAGGGAAAACCACTAATTCATAAAGTGATTTTAGATTGTATTAGAACAAACAAAAACATACAGACGATCTTAGAGATTGGATGTGGAATTGGACTATTTCTAACAAAAAATAGAGATATTTTTGAAGGAAAAAAGTATACTGGAATAGATATTTCTGAAAATGCAACAGATATTGCAAGAGAACGTTCTACTGGAGAATTTATCTGTGGAGATTTCTTAGATGATGGATTTGAAAAAAAATTTGATTTAATTTTTTCAGAATCAGTAATAGATCATGTTTACGATATTGACAAATTTATTACAAAATGTGTAAAATTAACCAAAAAATATGCTATCATTACTTCATTCAGAGGTTATTTTCCAGAATTAGAAGAACATCAAACGGAATTTAGAAATGATGAGGGGATATATTACAATAATATTTCAGTGAAAAAAGTAAAAAAAATACTAATAGATTTAGGATTGAATCAAAAGGAATTTTCAATTGAGTTTAAAAGAAAAAGAGAAGAATTAGATAAAGGACATACAATAATTTTCATCAGAAGATCACTTTAGAATACATACTAGACAGATATTAGATGACCGCAATATCGGATATCGTATTACAAGTCAAGTTGGTTTACAATCAAAAGAATCAACAAGAGTGGAATTAATTTAATTAATTACAAATTTTGTGATTAATACAATTTAGATTAGCACCTTCTAGATTAGCACCTTCTAGATTAGCACCTTCTAGATTAGCACCTTCTAGATTAGCACCTTCTAGATTAGAATGTCTCATGTCAGAAAAAGAAAGATCTGCATTATGAAGATCTGATTCTGAGAAATCAATGAATACTAGGTTTTTGTTTGAAAGATTAGTATTAGATAAATCACTATTTGTTATTTTAACTGCAAGATCTTTTTTAAGTTCTCTTGCTGGAATATAGTCAGTTCCATGGTCAAAACTCAAAGTCGTTTTCGTAAAATCTACTCCCGACAAATCTAATTCACTTAAATTTGAGCCAGAATAGAATGTACCACCAAACGTTTTTGCTGAAAAATCATGATTCCAACTATCAATTTCATTTAGATTTGTTTGTCTAAAATCACATGAGGCAAATGAATTATCACTTGATGTAATTTTTGAAAAATCAAAATTTGTGAAATTCACTTGGAGAAAATGATTATGTATAACTTTTAAATCTGATACTACGGATTTATTGAATTCAATGTTGTGAAAATCGGATCTATTAAAAATTGAATTAGAAAAATCTACTTCTTCAAAGCGTGTATTTTCTATAGTTGTTCCTTCAAATTTGCTGTATTGCAATGAATTTTCTTTGAAAATGGAATCCGATATTCTTGAACCAGAAAAATTACTTTTATCTAATTCATTATTTACAAAAGTTGTTTTTGATATATATGAACGTCCAAATTTATTTTCCTTCGCATCATTATCTTTGAAAACTACATTAGATAACGTGGAATATGTGAAATCTGTACCATTCATTTTGTTATTGATATAATCTACAAATGATATTTCTGCAAACCAATATACATTATTTTGTAAATCACCTTCTGTGAATAATATTTTATTAATCATCATTCCTCGAAAATCATATTCTGAAGAGGTCTGAAATTTTTCTTGTTTGTTAACGAATACCGGTTCATATTGGTATGAATTTAGAGTGGGTTTGACATGAGGTAATATTGCATTAAATACATTTTGCGCAAGAATTTTCTCCCCTTCTACACTAACATGTCCTGTATCTCTAAAAATATTTTCAGTGGATTTATCAAATATTCTTCTAAAATCGAAGGCGTTTGTACATGTATCAGATAATTCAGATAATTGCTTTGCATAGTTATCATATTTATCGGCATCTTCCACAATCATGTGGATATATTTCATAAGAATTGAATATTCAAAATTAGTTAGCAATCTATCTGATAATCCTAACATTGGCTGCAAAATAATTATAGTTTGAAAATCATTACGAGTAGTATCACAAAATTGCATCCATCTATTTTTCCACAATTCCGGATTAGATTTTGTTGGATCTGGATCTCTTGAGACATTAACTCCTTCAGGTTCTCCAAGATAGGTTCTTAGATCATTCCAGCCATCATAAATAATTATCATATCTGGAGAATAATTAATTAATTTATTTTCAATTAGATTTTTTTCTTCTAATGACGATGCACCACTAATTCCTGCATTAATTATTTCAATTTCTTGAAATCCATTCTTATGAAATATTTCTTGTAAAAATGCGGGATAAGTTTCTGAATCATTAGGAGAAATTCCTTCAGTAGTGGAACCTCCTACACTGATAATTCGATAAGTATCTTGAGGTTTTTCTATTGAAAACTCATTACCTCTAAAACCTAGTTGATTATGAATTACTTTGCCTGAATTAAAGTTTGGATTAGAATAAATATATCCGATATCTATCTCAGAACACAAAATCTTTTTTTCATATAAATTTAAGTTTGGATTAATTTCTCGTTTATCACATAGAATTTCTGATTTACTTATGCTGTCATTTACTTTTATTTCTGTTTGAATTATACCTTCATTAACTAAAAACTCAATTGCATTAACAAATTCTATTTCTGAAATTGCATCATCTGCCCACCATCCAGCCGTATTTTTCACCCAATCAGGCACATTCTCTGATTTTTCAGAAATATTTGATGCTGAAATTTGAATTATACCTTCATTAACTAAAAACTCAATTGCATTAACAAATTCTATTTCTGAAATTGCATCATCTGCCCACCATCCAGCCGTATTTTTCACCCAATCTGGAACTGATTCCGCATTTATCATAGGAGATATTCCTACAAAAAGTAAACCGACCATTAGTAAGATAAAATTAATTCTCATATTATGAAAATAATATAGGGTCTAATTATTTATTCAGGTTTTTACAGAATTTACTTGTCATAAAGAATCAGATATTAACTCAAATATGATTTCCAAATCATGCAATGCCAGAAATGTAAAAACACTGCAGTATACAATAGAAAATATTCTGGAGAAAGCCTTTGTTCTGGATGCTTTTCAAACACTATTTTGAGAAAGGCTGCAAAAACTATTTCAAAATATAAAATGATTAAGAATGATGAACTAGTTGTGGTTGGAGTCTCAGGTGGAAAAGACTCGCTAGTATTACTAAGTATTTTAAAGAAAATGTCGGAGACACACAATTTTCAAATCATCGCTGTAACAATTGATGAAGGAATTCCAGGGTATAGAGATGAGGCATTAGAAATAGTCAAAAGTTTCTGCTCCAAATTACAGGTAGAATTTAGAACCTACTCATACAAAGAATTGTATGACGTTACACTATCGGAATCACTAGAACTAAGAGAAGATGAAAAGACAACATCGTGTTCAATTTGTGGTATTTTTAGAAGAAGAGCGTTAGATCATGCTGCAAAAGAGTTAGGAGCAAATGTAATTGCTACAGGCCATAACCTAGATGATTCATTACAGACATTTCTAATTAACACATTATCTGGGGATTCAAACAAAATTGGCTGGATGAGTCCAGGAAGTGATTCAAAACAAATTAGAAAGATAAAGCCACTTGCGGAGATTTATGAATCAGAGATTGTATTTTATGCATTTACCAACAAATTACCATTTCAAACAGAACCATGTCCTCACATGAATGAAGGCATACGAACAGAGATCCGTGAATTTCTAAATTCCTTAGAAGATCAACATAGTGGAATTAAAAATAACATGTATCGCTCAATAATAAAAATCTCAGAGGTCATGAAAGATGCAAGTTTTAAAGAAAAGCGAGTTTGTACAAATTGTGGAAATCAGTGCACAGGAAAGATTTGTGCTGTGTGTAATATGATTACAGATTTGAAGAAGCAACGATCCTAATTCAAATATAACATTCTATTCTATCTAAAATGTAGTAGGGAGGAT
>Ga0315316_10004289_pt1 | contig 10404 bp, 9 predicted proteins | sample M160m3416metaG_FD_203702 | JGI IMG/M metagenome (GOLD analysis project Ga0315316, IMG submission 203702) | Ammonia-oxidizing marine archaeal communities from Monterey Bay, California, United States - M1 60m 3416 | ecosystem: Environmental > Aquatic > Marine > Intertidal zone | place: USA... | reverse complement strand
TGGCAACCCGAAGGATACCGTAAAGACCAAATTTTTTCAATACCCCTGCATGCAGCATTGCCACCGGGGCAGGAGCACACGCGTAGGCAGGTGCCGCCCAGCTGTGAAACGGAAAAAGCGACACAAGGATGCCAAACCCGACAAGCAGCGGCAGAAAAATCCATTTCTGAACCTCGGCACTCAGCGGATGCTCCCCCGGGGCAGGGGCAAGTTTTGAGATATCAAAAGTAAGCCCGCCTGAAGGCGACAAGTGAACATAAAGCGCAATGAATCCACCAAGCAGGATAAGGCTGCCAACTCCCAGGTAAATGGTGATCTTCCAGGCCGTGGCAACCTTTTCCCGCCCATGCCCATATATTCCTATCATCAGGAATGTCGGAATCAACGCAAGTTCGTGAAAGGCATACAGGAAGAAAAGGTCAGTCGCAGTGAACGCTCCCAGCGCCCCTGCGGAAATGAGCATCAATGATATGTAGTAAAGCTTACCACTTCCTTTGCCGGGATTCTCCGGGGATATCCTGACTGCACAGAAAGTCACGATGACTGTAAGCAGCAGCAACACCCCGCTCATGCCGTCCACGGCAAACCCCAGCGTTAATTCCGGGGAATCCAGTAATACGTGCGCGCTCTGGAAATGCATTACCTCGCCCCCCTTGGCAAAAAGCACTGCGAACACAATCACCCCTAATAGAAGGTTGGCCCATGCGGCCAGTTGTGCCAATCCCCTGGCAGGGCCGCCACAACCTATCGCCACGGCAACGACAACCGGAACAGTGATAATGAATTCGATGATGGTCACTTAGCCTGATGCCTATCTAAAGGTGATGGTGATTAGGTAAATAATGATGACAATACCCAAGCCGAACAAAAACACATGGCTCTGCAGGTTTCCGCCCTGCAATCCGCGCAACAACGAACCCACTCCTGATGTAAGGCGGGCACTGCCCCTGACAATGAGCCCGTCGATCAGCAATTGATCGACAGCCTTGGCAATATACGCCAACCCATCCTGCAATAACCTGACAAGGAACAGGTATATTTCGTCTATATAGAATTTCCGTGCGAAAACCTTGACCCTGATCGGGTCCTTATCCCGGCCCCTGTAGATCATATACCCGGCAACAATTCCCGCTATACCGATTACCGTTAACACGAGTGGTAATGCGCCGTGCGGATGAGGCAGGGCTTCCGGATCCAGAAACCATCCATAAGCAAACTTAAACCCGGCCAGGATCGCACCCAGCGTAAGGATGACCAGCGGCGCACGCATCACCCAAGGCACTTCGGCTGCTTTCCGGGAGGCTTCGGAGCGCGCTTTTCCAAAAAACACAATGGTGCACAAGCGACTCATGTAAAAAGCGGTGAGAAAAGCCGTGATCGACCCAACGATTAGCAACATGGTATTGTTCTGCGCGGCGGCCATCACCGCGTCCTTACTCCAGAAACCGCTCAGCGGAGGCACCCCCGCCAGAGCAGCCGTGCCAATCAGAAAGGTAATTGCAGTCACTGGCATCGACCTCAAAAGGCCGCCCATCTTCCAGATGTCCTGCTCGTGGTGACAGGAATAGATCACAGCTCCCGCCCCGAGGAAAAGCAAGGCCTTGAAAAAGGCATGGGTGTAAAGATGGAAAAACCCGGCATTGGAAGCGCTCACACCAAGCGCATCCCCCGAATAAACAAACCCGGAAAAACCGACCGCCATAACCATGTATCCAAGTTGTGACAATGTCGAGTAGGCCAGGATCTTCTTGATGTCGGACTGCTGGGTAGCCATCAGTGCCGCAACCAATGCTGTCAGTGCACCAACATGTTGAATCACTGAAGCAGCAACCGGTGCTGCTACAATCAGGAAAGTGACCTTGGCCAGCATAAACACACCTGCTGCCACCATGGTGGCAGCATGAATCAGTGCTGATACGGGAGTTGGCCCCTCCATCGCGTCCGGCAACCACACATGCAGGGGCACCTGCGCGGACTTTCCTACCGCTCCGCAAAAGATACAGATCATCGCCCAGTTAAGGAGTCCCGGGTCCAGTGTTTCCCGGTCAAGAGCCTGACTCAGGCCGGAAAAACTGATCTCCCCGGTTGCCCCCCAAAGCAGGAGAATCCCGGCCATGAAACCGAAGTCCCCGATCCTGTTGACAAGGAACGCCTTCTTAGAGGCCTCGGCAGCGGAATTCTTCCGGAACCAGTGACCGATGAGAAGGTAGGAACTGACCCCGACCAGTTCCCAGAAGATGAACATCATCGCAAAGTTATCTGCCAGGACAATCCCGGTCATTGAGAACATGAACAGCGACAACCCGGTAAAATAGCGCGCCTTGGCCCCATCATCCTTCATGTAGCCGAGGGAAAAAATGTGTACCAGCAGGCCCACCGTTGTCACCACGAGAATCATACCCTTTGCTAACCCGGTGATTTCCAGGGCAATCTTGAGTTCCAGACCGCCAACTCTCAACCACGTAAACGAACCGCCATCCCCGCTGCCGCCAATCAGCCCGATAGTGAGCAGAAAACAAACACCCGCCGAGATCACCGACACATAAGCACTCAGGTCTGCCCTTTTCCTGGTAACAAGCAGGATGAACAGGGCAGCAAAAAGCGGCAGTAGAAGGATAATGGAGGCAGTCGTCATCTCAAGAACATCAGCCTTTCATACTGTTAAGGTCGTCAACATGCACCGTGCACCGTGCACGGAACAAGGCAACGATAATGGCAAGCCCGACGGCTACTTCAGCAGCCGCAACCGCAATAACAAAAAACACCAGAACCTGTGCCTCATAACCCTCTGCAGGCATTCCATTGCCGCTTCCGAAACGCCAGAAGGCCACTAATGAAAGATTGGCGGCACTGAGCATCATTTCAAGGCACATGAAAATAATGATGATATTTCGCCGCATCAGCACTCCGGCAAAACCGATTGCGAAAAGCAATCCGCTCACCATCAGGTATTCGTTCAGGCTAGGCATCATTCCCCGCTTTCATCCGCCCTCCCCTGGCGTCTGCTGAGCACCACCACCCCAATCGTTGCGATGAGTAGAAGAATTCCGAGCAACTGAAGGTGAAAATTAAAGTCGGTAAAGACCGCTTCCCCCACCCGTTTCACATCCTGATGCACGGCAGCATCATCAGGGAGAACTGAAAGTTTCTGTTTCCCGGGAACAAATCCTGCCAGGAGAATTGCTAACTGGCTCACCAGGGCGAGGATCACTACAACCCCTCCACCCAGGGCAACATAATTCAGTTCACGGCGCTGCTCTGTCTTGATGTCCAGCAGCATTATGATGAAAAGGAACAAGACCATCACGGCACCGGTATACACGAGTATCTGGATCACCCCGATGAAGTAGGCATTGAGCGTAATGAACAGCGCGGCAAGTCCCAGGAATGATACCACCAGTGAGAGGGCGCTGGAGACCGGGTTGCGGTTAACGACAACCAGCACGCCAAAAACCAGCATCACCGCTGAAAATATATAGAAAAGCGCTGACATATCTCTATCTAGCCAAGTCCATTACTTCAGTTCATTCCACTTATTGACCAATCCCTCACGCTTACCGCCGATTTCATAGAGCTTTTCCTTGTCGTGAACCATCTCCTCACGCGAAACACCGGTAATGGCATAGTCCTTGCGGAGGAATATTGCCTGCTCCGGGCAAACCTCCTCGCACATACCGCAGTAGATACACCGGATCATATCAATTTCAAAGACCTCCGGGCGCTTCTCCACCTTCTGCCACTCATCGCCGGGAGGAATCTCCTCCGGAACAATCTTAATCGCCCTGGGCGGACAGATGAACTCACATAATTGGCAGGAAACACAACGCTCACGGTCGTGTTCATCAGTGACAAGTGCCGGGGCCCCACGGTAATAATCCGGCAGGTTATCATCCCATTTGACCTCGGGATACTGCATAGTGACCTTCTTCTTGCGGCGCAGAATCCGGATCGCATGCCCCATAGTAATCCGCAATCCCTTCATCAAGGCGGGAAAATAACATTTCTCGGCAAGTGTTAACCTTGGACGTTTAACGACAATGGGCATGGTTACTCTAGGGGCGCGTCAGAATGATAATTCCGGCGGTAATAAAAATATTAAGCAACGCCAATTCAAAGAAAACGACCCATCCAAGTTTCATCAACTGGTCGTACCGAAAGCGCGGCAAGGTCCAGCGCACCCATATAAAGAAAATAATGAAGCCAACAACCTTGGCCAAGAAAGTCGATATATGAATAATTCCCAGCCACCAGGGAACCTGCTCCGGGTTGCCTGCCATCGACATCAGCGCGCCATCCCAGCCAAACGGCAATGACCACCCTCCGAGAAACAGGGTAACAATCAATCCTGAACCGATAATCATGGCGGCATATTCCCCGAGGAAGAACAATGCAAACTTCATGGATGAATACTCGGTATGATAGCCGGCAACCAGTTCCGTCTCGCACTCCGGCAGGTCGAAGGGCAACCGGTTGGTCTCTGCGAAAATCGAGGTGGTGAATATAATGAATGCAATCGCCGCCGGAAAGAAAAGGAAGAAGCGGTCCCATCCACCGTTCCATATCGCTCCATCTCCCCATAATGGCAGTAGCAACCAGCCGTTTTTGCTCTGCTCTTCGACAATGGTGCTGAGGTTAAGCTCGCCGAATATCAGCAACACGGGGACCAGCGAAAGCCCAAGCGAGATCTCGTAGGAGATCATTTGGCTACTGGATCGAATGCCGCCCAGAAACGGATACTTTGAATTTGATGACCAGCCGGCAAGCACGATCCCGTAAACGCTCAGTGAAGCGATCGCAAAAATAAAAAGCGGCCCGACGTTCAGGTCGGCAACAACCATCTTCTCGCCAAAGAGCTCGCTGCCAAAAGGCAACACCGCACAGGTGAGGATAGCCGGCACCATGGTCAGGGCGGGCGCCAGCCAGAAATACAGTTTATTTACATGGCCCGGGGTAAAGTCCTCCTTGAGAAGAAACTTGATGCCGTCTGAAATCGGCTGCCCAAGACCGGCTAATCCAATCTTGGTGAAAGGAATACCCACGCGATTAGGCCCTACCCGATCCTGAATAATTGCACTGACCCGCCTCTCGGCCCAGACCGAGTAAGCCACCATTGGCAGGATCACGGCAAATACCAGCACAACGATCTTGATCGCCGGGACCAGCAACGCGGACAATTCAATTATGGCCAGTGAAGAGTTCATCATCATTTGCTTATCCAACGATCAAACCATCACGAACACGGGCTGCTTCACGCTCAAGCAAAGGCACTGTTTCCCCGGTATCCATCACGTCCACCCCCAGGTCTCCAATACCGGCAAGGCTCAATCCCCTGAAAAGCGAAACCTCCGCCGCCATCTCGGTAAATACATCAACAAGTTCAGTCACGCCATCCCTGCCATCGATCGCACGGTTGAGTTCATGAAGTATCTCCCAGTCCTCCCGGCTTTGCCCCGGTGAATCAATTGCCTTGTTGAGTCGCTGCAAGCGCCCCGTGGCATTGATCATCGACCCGCGTTTCTCGGCATAGCCGGCACCAGGAAGGACCACATGCGACACCTTGGCAGTCGGGTTCGCTATGGTGTGCAGTGATACCAGAGACTTCAGGCTGCCAAGTTCCTCCTCGGCAAATCCACAATCCAGAAGGTCTTCGCCAATTACCAGCAGGGCATTAATTTTGCCCTCCGCGATCCTGGTCCGGATCGACTTCAGCTTCGATCCCGGGGAACGAAGCTTGAGTATCTTGCGGGCCCCGTTCACGTTCGGATTCTTATCACAATGGGACAGGTAGTCGTCACCCTCGCCGCTTCTTTTCACTATATCCACCAGTGCGGGCTGCAGGCTATCTGTCAGTGTTCTCGTCAGGTAAAGCTCCTCATTGGTCATGCGCCCTGAAGCGATGATAGCTAATTGTTCACCCTTGAACTTGCTTAAGTCACGGGCAGCACGGCAAATGGCATCCGTCCAATCAACCGCGTGGTGCTTGCGCCCCTTCTTCAGCATGGGATCAGTCAAGCGTCCCGGGTGCTCAAGCTTATGGTGCTCCATGCGCCCGCTATCACACATCCAGGCGGAGTTCACGTCATTGTTCTCACGTGGAGTCTCCCGGTAAATCTTTCCTTCCCGCGACCCTATCAAGGTATTGCATCCCCGGGCACAACCCGTGCACAGTGACTTGGTCTCACGCATGAACCACACCCGCATCTTGAAACGGAAATCATTCGAGGTAAGTGCCCCAACAGGGCAGATATCAACCGTGTTAAGGGAATAATTATTCTCCAGCTTGCGCTCAGGATGGACAGTCAGCACACTGTGGCTGCCCCGATCCACAAACCCGAGAACATCGTCATCAACGACTTCCTTTGAAAAGCGCACGCATCTTGAGCAAAGCACACAGCGCTCATCATCGAGACGGATGCGCGGGCCGATTTCCACGTTCTTCGGCTTCTTCACCTTGCTTTCAAGAAAGCGTGACTCGCCATTGCCGTGCTCAACGCTGTATTCCTGCAGAGTGCATTCCCCTGCCTGATCACAAATAGGGCAATCAAGAGGGTGGTTTATCAGGAGAAATTCCATCACTCCCTGACGACACTCCTTGGCCAGTAATGACTGCGTCCGAATCCCCATGCCATCGGCCACCGTGTTGGCACACGCAATCACCGGCCTGGGCATCCAGTTAATCTCTGCATGCCCCTCATCATCGAGTTCTGGCTCCTCACCCGGGGCAGGTCGCGGCGGCATGCCCATCTCCACAAGGCACATCCGGCAATTACCCGGCGAGGTAAGCTTGGGATGATAACAGTAATGAGGCACCTCCGCGGCAGCCTGCTTACAGGCCTCAATCATCCGCGTCCCCCTGGGCACACGAATCCAGTGCCCGTCCACTTGAACGCTCACCTGGCCGTCACCGTTTTGTTTGGAGGTTGCCATCAATTTTTATCCAGTAAACCTGCTGCAGCGGCCTTTGCCTCGGAATTGAGAGCCTTACCGATATTTCTACGCTTTGTATGTTTCTTAAACTCCTCAGGAAACTTGCCAACAAAGCTCTGCGTCGGCCATGAGCAGGCCTCGCCAAAAGCACAAATGGTCCGCCCTGCAATATTATCCCCCACGGAGACCAGTGTCTCGACATCGGAGGGAACACCGCCACCGGAGAGCATTCGGTCGGTGATCTTCTTCATCCAGAGTGACCCTTCCCGGCAAGGTGTGCACTGACCGCAGGATTCATGGGCGTAAAATGTGTTGATGTTGTTTAGCACCCACGCCATATCCCTACTGTCATCCATGACAATGACTCCACCAGAGCCCGCCATTGAGCCACAGGCAGCCAACGTGTCAAAATCCATCGGGATATCATTCAATCCGATGGTCTTCTCCCCATCACCATCCTTGATCGTGTAGGTTTCACCCGCACGCAATACCTTTGCCGAGGAACCTCCGGGAATCACCGCCTTGAGTTTACGCCCCTTTTTCATTCCTCCGCACAGATCCTCGATGAGCTCACCCATTGTCAACTTCCCCACTTCAATTTCAAAGTATCCCGGATTGCGCACATCACCGCTGACACAAAGGATACGCGTTCCCGTATTCCGCGGCGTGCCAAGCTGGGCATATTTCTTGCCGCCCATCTCCATGACATGTTTCACATGGCAAAGCGACTCCACATTGTTAACGATTGTTGGACACATGTACAGGCCCAGGGCGGCAGGGAAATAAGGGGGCTTAATACGCGGATATGGACGCTTTCCTTCAAGGGACTCGATCAGGCCGGTCTCCTCCCCGCATATGTAGGCGCCTGCCCCACGGTGGATATAGATCTCGCACTCAAATCCGGTTCCTGAAATTCCCTTACCCACCAGCCCTGCCTTCCTGGCCTCATCAATGGCGCGCTCAAGGATAAGCGCACCTTCGGGGAACTCTTCTCTGATGTAGATATAAGCAACCTTAGCACCCACTGCATAACTGGAAATCAGAATACCCTCGATGAGTTGGTGAGGGTCCTGATGAATGATGTAGCGGTCCTTGAAGGTACCCGGCTCGGACTCGTCCGCATTGCATATCAGGTAAATCGGTTTGGTGTTGTTAGGTGGGATAAATCCCCATTTAACGCCCGTCGGGAACCCCGCACCTCCCCTGCCACGAAGGCCGGAAGCCTTTACCTCATCAGTCACCTCCCCGGGCTTCATCTTTAGGCTCTTGCTCAGCGTCTTGTATCCCCCATCCTTCAGGTATCTTTCAATGGAAGGATCCCAGCCGGCTCGGTCCACATTGCGGAAAATCATCCGTCGCTCACGCGCATGGGGATTTTTCCCCGTAATGTATCTTGGTTCAGGCATCACTTGTATTTTGCCAGCAGCGACTTCGCATCACTGGGTTTAACCTCCTCATGAAAATCATCACCCACCAAGCAGACCGGGCCTGTCCCGCAACTCGCAAGGCACTCAGCAAACTCGATACTGAATTTACCGTCACCGGAAACTGCAACGGGATCATGATGGGAGACATTTGTCCGGTCAATGCCGGCAATCTCACAGATTTTCTCCATCGTCTGATGGCAACCGGCCATGGCGCAGGATAAGGTGCGGCAAACCCTGATATGGTATTTTCCCGGGGCTTTCTGCCGAAACCCGGGGTAAAACGTCACGAGTTCAAGGATCTTGATCGGTTCCACTTCAAGTTTATCTGCCACCCAGGAAATCGCATCATCATTGATGAAGCCGAACTCCTGTTGCACAAGGTGCAGCAACGGCAATGCCGCACTTCTTTTCTCCTCTGGCGGATAATGACAAATGGCATCATCCGCCTTTTTCTCGAGTTCCTTCGTGACTTCCATCAGACTTTAGCGGTCACACTCCCCCATTACAAAATCAAGGCTTCCAAGGATCACTACCACGTCACTCACCATGTGCCCGGGAAGCATCTTCGGCAGGATGCTCAGATTGGCAAAAGAAGGACTGCGGATCTTCAGGCGATGCGGCACGCCGCCACCCTTCGAGTTAATATAAAAGCCAAGTTCACCCTTCGGGTTCTCGGCTCCAAAATACACTTCTCCCTCCGGAGCATCAATCCCCTGGGTAGCGACAATGAAATGATGAATCAACTCCTCCATGCTCATTAACACCCGCTCCTTCTCAGGCAAAGACCCCTTGGGATCGACCACGTTAATGGGACCCTCCGGCATCTGCCTGCATATCTGTCGCAATAAAGAAATACTCTGCCGCATTTCCTCCATGCGCACCAGATAACGGTCGTAACTGTCACCCACCTTGCCGACGGGAATATCAAAATCCAGTTCCTCGTAGCCGAGATAAGGATGATTTTTACGCAGGTCGAATGCAACTCCTGAGGCACGCAAATTGGGACCGGTAAGGCCATAGCCAATGGCATCCTCACGTGAAATCACGCCAACATCCCTTGTTCTGTCGAGGAAGATCTTGTTACGCGACAAAAGGCTATCAACTTCATCAATCGCCTCACTAACCTCGTTACAGAACTCCTCAACTGCGGCAATAATCTCCGGTGTAATGTCGCGCGTCTGCCCGCCCACCCGGGTATAGCTGGTCGTGAACCGCGCTCCGGAAATCTGTTCACAAAGGTTATAGACTGTCTCCCGCTGGGTAAATGTATAAAGAAAAACCGTCATTGCCCCGACGTCCATCGCATAACACCCGATTCCCAGGAGATGGGCTGAAATACGGGCCAACTCACAGCAAAGGACTCGCACCGCCTTTCCCCGTGGCGGCAGTTCCCATCCCATTAACTTCTCAACCGCGCATGCATATGCCACGTTACTGGCAAGCGGAGCCAGATAATCCAACCGGTCAGTATAGGGAACAAACTGGTTGTAGTGCATGTTCTCGGCAATCTTTTCATCGCCCCTGTGCAGATAGCCAATATCCGGATCAGCCTTCGTAATAACCTCTCCATCGAGTTCCAGCACCAGCCGCAACACCCCATGGGTCGCCGGATGCGAAGGTCCCATGTTCAAGGTTAATTTCTCACCAACCAGATCGTCGGTTGTCTGTTGATACGCCTCTATTGCCTGCGCGGTCTTGCCGGCCGTATCTGGTGTCTCAAACTGCTGCAGTTTTTCTGCCATTTGGAGCGCGCAAGCAGACCTTTTAAAGCGGCCAAACATGCTAACTATTGCTTATCATTAGTATTAAATGCTTAAAACATCCCGCAAGTGCTATTTGTGAAATTTTTCACAAGCTCGTAATTCCCTCATTTCCAATATTTTACAAATTTTATCCAAGCCCTGAAATGCATCCTTGATGGATTTATCAAAGGGCTCGGCAAGCCCCGTGACATGGGGCTTGATCTTTCCCCCTTCGCAATTAGGGCAAACGCACCCGAAGACGCAGGAAGATGGGTCCCTCAGCCAGGGATTCGGCAAGCCGGTAAATG
>Ga0315316_10004285_pt1 | contig 10406 bp, 6 predicted proteins | sample M160m3416metaG_FD_203702 | JGI IMG/M metagenome (GOLD analysis project Ga0315316, IMG submission 203702) | Ammonia-oxidizing marine archaeal communities from Monterey Bay, California, United States - M1 60m 3416 | ecosystem: Environmental > Aquatic > Marine > Intertidal zone | place: USA... | reverse complement strand
TGGCTTAAAAGGCCACTGCTCTACCAACTGAGCTACCGGATCAAAATAAATTATAAAATCCAAAATTTGGTCGGGAAATCTATTATATAAAGTGGTGTAAAAAAATTACCTTTTGTAAAAATTATATTTTTTGTCCATACTCTAATTTTTATAATTATTGTTAAAAATGGGTTAAAAAAATGAGGTTGGTTTTTAATTAAATATTCTTAATATAACACTATGTTAATCAAAGAGATTATTATTATCGATTATTTTATCCGGAGATATTTCGGATGGCAAATTATCGCAGATAATTCTAGCGGGTGATTATTTTCTAATTAAAGTAAAAGAAAATTGTGAACCCGCTGAAAAGCGGGTTTTTTTTTACAATAAACAAAATGGAGTACAAATGACAATACATCGATTAATTAGAAGTGTAGTTCTTGTCCCATTAGTGGCCTTTGCAACTATTATGTATGCTGACGCGCTAACGGGGAAGGTCACTGATAGTGAGACAGGTGAGCCACTTGCGGGTGCACAGGTCTTTGTCAAGGGAACCTTTGTAGGAACAACTACAGATGTAAATGGATCATATAGTCTAGATGTGGATGGGGATGCCACAGTTGTTGTTGCATATATTGGCTATAAGACTCAAGAATTATCAACGAGTGGTGGTGCAGGAAACTTTGCCATGGAAGCAGATGTTTTAAGACAGGACGAGGTTGTTGTTACTGGTCTCGTTAGTACTGTTAAGAGAAGGAATGCTGCGAACGCAGTTGCTTCCGTTTCAGGTGAGGACCTAGTTAATGCACCAACTCAAACTTTAGATCAAGCATTGAGTGGTCAATTTGCAGGTGTGAATATTCGAAGGAATACTGGTGCACCAGGAGGTGGTACAAATGTTAACCTTCGTGGACAATCCACTCTTACGGGGAGCACTCAACCTCTATATGTGATTGATGGTATCATTGTGAACAATGATGCAAATCAATCTGGTGTAGATGTTGTTACTGCAGCTACAGGCGCAGGTAGTTCTAGGCCACAGGGCCAGCCTACCAACCGCATTGGTGATATTAATCCCAATGACATTGAAAGCATTGAGGTCTTGAAGGGTGCAAGTGCTGCCGCAATTTATGGCGCGAAGGCATCCAATGGTGTTGTAATCATAAATACAAAACGCGGTAAAGGTGGAGAGACAAAATTCAATTTTTCTACTAAGACAGGTTCATCAGAGCTACTTAGAAAGATGGGGCATAGAATATTTGAGACCTATGCTGAGGCAGAAGATCAATATGGTGCAAATATTGCAGCATTGGGTAATGATGCTAGTGGAAGTTGGGCAGGAAATGACTTTGACTATGAGGAAATCCTTTATGGTGAAACAGGTCAATTGACTGAACACACACTTAGTGCAATAGGTGGCGATGAAAAGACCCAATTCTATCTTGGTGGACAATTCATGGATGAAGGTGGTATCATCAAGAATACTGGCTATAAGAAAATGTCAGGTAGGTTAAATGTGGACCATCGTTTAAGTGAAAAAGCGAAGGTATCTGTTTCAACCAATTTAGTTCGTTCTGAATCAGACCGTGGTGTTACAGGGAATGATAACACTAACATGACCTATGGTTTTTCAATTGGAGCTACTCCAAGCTTTATTGACATAAGACAAAATGATGATGGGACTTTTCCAACTCATCCGTTGAACCCATCTAATCCATTGGAAACGGCTGAGTATTTTGTGAATAATGAACTCACTCATCGTGCCCTAGGTTCATTGAGATTGGATTACAATCTTTTCAGATCGGATAACATGAATCTTGATTTTCTTGCCGTTGCAGGTGCTGATTTTTATAATCAGGAAAATGAAGTTTTCATTCCACCTTTCTTGCAGATTGAATCTTCAAAAGATGAGGCTGGGCAGTCTGTCATGACAACAACTGATAACTTGAATACAAACTTATCATTGAATGTTGTGCATCAGATGAAGATGCCGGGAATGAATTTCAATACGACTGCAGGGCTTCAATATGAGACTTATGATTGGAACTCTGTATTTGTTCATGCAAAAGGCATGATTCCAACACAAACGAATGTTGATAAGGCAAGCTCTCAATCTGTTTATCATGATAGAAAAATGCGCCAAGATCGTGGAATATTCTTCCAAGAAGAAGTAACAGTTGGCGACAATATCTACGCAGCATTTAGCATGCGTGGCGATGTTTCAAGTACCATGGGTGATACCGAAACAAGAGAATGGTATCCAAAGGCAGCAGTATCCTATCAATTAGGAGAACTCGCTGTATTTGATAATCTTAAACTCCGTGGCGCTTGGGGACAGACAGGTAACATGCCGCAAACAAAGGCAAAATACAATACCATGTCCTCAGCAAACATTGGAGGCATCAATGGTCTTGTTGGGTCTTCAACCCTTGGCAATCCTAACATCAAACCAGAAAGAACGACCGAGCTTGAGTTTGGTACTGATTTTTCTTTGATGGGTGGATTTGCTACAGTTGAGGCAACTTACTATCAGCAGGACATTGAAGATCTTATTCTATTGGTTGACCTTGCACCTTCTTCTGGAGCAACAGAGGCTTGGGAGAATGGGGGCAAGATGAAAACCACAGGTATGGAATTGGCCTTAGGTCTTAATCCAACAAACCTTGTTGAGTTAGGTGGGCTTGATTGGAATTTTCATATGACCTATTACACCAATGAGTCTGAAGTCACGGAATTGACGGTAGATCCATATAATTTTGGTGGTTTTGCTACGTTCCTAGGAACCTATAGAATTCAAGAGGGATGGTCTCCAACGACCATCATTGGTAGTGAGATGGAGGCAGATGGGGTAAATCATCAGAAATTAGGTAATGAGAACCCAGACTATCGTCTTTCATTTAGGAACTCATTTAGTTTTGGACCTCTTTCCCTTTCATTCTTAATCGACCATAAAGCAGGTGGTCATGCAATTAATCTTGCAAATCTGATTTATGATCTTGGTGGTACTACAGTGGACTATGATAATGGAAACCTAGACCTTGATGGTGATGGAACAGCAGCAGGTAATGGTACTGAACGCTTGACGGTCTTGGGTGGTATAACCGCTCCATATGTTGAGTCAACAACCTATACTGCTCTAAGAGATCTTAGTCTTACGTATACCTTACCTGGAAGTCTTACAGAAGGATACGGACTAAGTAATGTACAGCTGGGTCTTGCTCTTCGTAACTGGTGGATGAGTTCTGATTATTCAGGTTTGAGTCCAGAAGTTAGTCAGTTTGGTAATGAGGCTGTAGGTGGTTCCGTGGATACAAATCCATTTCCACTTTCAAAGAGCACATATCTTACACTTTCAATGGGATTCTAATCCGAGGAGGAATTAAATATGAATACAATAAAAAATACTACAATGAAGATCCTGCCAATGGTACTAGTACTATTTTGGACAGGATGTGAAGATCTGGATTTTCCAGATCCTAATAATCCAACAAGTGATACTGCCACAATTCAGTCCTTGGTCACAGGTGCTGAGGCACAAATGCGATCAGGATTTGGTGTATATATAAGAGATATGCTGGTTGTCGGACGTGAAGCGTATTACCTTGAGCCTGCTGATCCTAGATACACAGGTGAATTGTTACGTGGACCAATCGATGGAGGCGGATTTCTCTGTTATACTCCATGGGCGGCTAACTACAAGGTCATCTCAAATTGCCAAACTATCTTGAATAGTGCTGAGGCTGATGCCGGGGCAAAGGGTTTTGCAGAAACAGTAAATGCCTATTGCTTGATGCGTGTCTTGAATCTTACTGATACTAATGGTGCTCGTATAAACTATGATGGAGACATCAATGTAACCGAAGCAACAAAAGCAGAGGTTCTAGCTGAGATCGAAAGACTACTGGATGCAGGGAAGAGCAATCTAGCTGGTGCAGGTGATGCTTTCTCCTTTGCACTATCAGATGGTTTTTCTGGGTTTGATACTCCTGCGACCTTCACTCATTTCAACCGTGGTTTAATGGCTCGCGTTTCTGTTTTACAAGATAAGTGGAGTCAAGCTCAAACAGCTTTGACATCAGTTGATGCATGGATGAATGGTGCTGATCATGATGCAGGAGTCTATCATGTTTTTAGTTCTGGTGCTAATGATGGAGACAATCAGATGTTTGAGGATCCAAGTGCAGCCACACTGAAGTTGATGGTTCATCCATCATTTTTGACAGATGCCCATGAAGGTGATTCAAGAGTGACAAATAATGTTCTTGTTCGTGAGGATACCATCAAATATGATGGATTAGAAAGTTATTTGGCACCCACCTTGTACAGTGGTTCATATGATCCAGTCCCAATGATGAGGGCTGTTGAATTGCAATTGCTTCAAGCAGAAGTGCACATTGGCAATGGTGATTATGCTGGTGCTGAAAGCATAATGAATGCTATTCGTACCGCAGCTGGAGCAGCCGAATACACTGGCACGGATGCAAGCAATGCGCATGACCGTGTGCTTCATGAAAAACGTTACTCTCTCTTTCTTGAAGGTCATAGACTTACAGATATGAGGCATTATGGAAAAACATCAGAATTACCACTTGATAGAGATGGTGATGCTGTGGTTACATTTCCAATACCAGAGACTGAAACACCTGGTTAAGGTTTGATTTCGTACAAGTTAAAAGGCCTCGAAAGAGGCCTTTTTGCTATAAAAATTAAAAGGAGATAAATGATGAACAGATTCATTTTATTAATTATTACTTTGGTTTTCTTTTCTTGTGCGCAAGATAGCACTATTGTTCCTGATTACATATTGACAGCAGAGCAGAAGCATAACAAATTCAGTAAACTTATTCCTCCAGTGCTTACGGTAAAATCTGGTTCGGTGATAAAAGCAGATACGTATGAAGCTTCAGATAGACAATTGCATCATGAAGCCACATTAGAAGATCTTGCAAATATTGATTTTGGGCCGATACATCCAATTACGGGTCCAGTTTATGTTGAAGAGGCTGAAGTTGGAGATATATTGGCTGTCGATCTTTTGAAGATAGATCTTCATGATTATGGATGGCAAGCTATCGTAGGTGGTTTTGGATTCTTAACCGATCGTTTTCCTGAGCCTAAATTGAATATCCATAAGATTGATGTTCAAAATAGAACCTCAATGTTCAATGATAGGATAAAGATTCCACTTAAACCATTTCCAGGAATAATGGGAGTAGCTCCTGATACAGAAGAAATGCTTTCTACAATCCCACCAAGAGCAAATGGTGGGAATATGGATGACCCAAGTCTTGTTGAGGGTACAACAGTTTACTTTCCTGTATTTGTCAAAGGGGCATTATTCTCTATTGGTGATGGTCATGCAGTGCAAGGATTAGGAGAGGTTTGTGGTACAGCCATTGAAGCACCAATGACGTTTACTTATCGTTTGAGAGTTATAAAAGATAAGCCCGAAATCAAAGAGCCTCAGTATGAGACGGATAGTTACTATGCGGTCACAGGATTTGGTACAACCATTGATATAGCGACAAAAAAAGCAGTGAACTACATGGTAGATCATTTAAGTAATAACTATGATATATCAGCTGAAGATGCATACATGCTTTGTTCTTTGGTTGGGGATCTAAAGATTGCAGAGGTGGTTGATGTACCAAATATGTTGGTTACAATGCATTTCCCTAAATCAATATTGAATCAGATTTAGTAGAATATTATATAATTAATAAGGGCCTTTAATGGCCCTTATTAATGTATGATCTTTTTATAGTGCTTATCGAATGCAGCTAATAAACTTTCCTGTCCAGAGTATGGAGCAGGGGAATACTTACTTGATTGAATACCAAGTTGTGATAATTCTGAAATATACCAATCCTGTTTATTGGTCATATCCCAAAACTCCACTGCATCTTGGATCTTATGATTATTTGAATTAATTATTTCTTCTGTAAATAGCCAGCTACAGGTTACCTTAGATCTATTTATGCCTATTGGCCAGACAGTATGATACATTACATATTCGGGGTGAAGACTTAACAACATATTAGGGAAAATAGAATAGTAATAGACCCTTTTTTTATCTTCTTCTTTTATATTTGGTAGGGGAGGACAACAAAGTTCACCGCTTGAAGAGATACTATCTTTCCCATTATTAAAATCCATATATCCACCTAGAAAAGGACCCTCAAAAAGATCATTGCGGCCTCCCATATAATTGTGGATCGCTGCTAGCTCAGGATGCAATATTGGACAGTGGTAGCATTCGCAATAGTTCTGTATGACCAGCTTCCAGTTTCCTTTTACTTCATATTCTTTTGTCTCAAGAGTCTTAAGGTCAGAGATGTTCCAATTTGAAAACCTCTCCTTGATCGGAGAAAACATTTGATCAAAATCTTCAGGGTCATCTGAAAGGTTAATAAAAATAAATCCCTCCCATTCCTTCACGTGAATTGGGAACAATGAATAATCATCCTTATTAAAATTTTCTACTGAATTCATATGAGGCGCTCCAACGAGCTTTCCATCTAGTGCATAGGTCCATCCATGATAGCCACATTGTATAGATTTCGAAAATTTGCCATTGTTTTCATTGCATATCCTCGTGCCTCTATGCCTACAAACATTATAATGAGCCTTAATGGTCTCTTTCTCATCTTTAAGGATGATCACGCTTTCATTACCTAAACTGATTATCTTATATTGGCCGACCCCAGGTAATTCTTCAGACCTTCCAACACAGATCCATTGTGACTGAAAGATTTTTTTATATTCGTCATTTAAAATTTGCGAGCTTGTATAAAAGTCTCTCTCAAGTGTGTGTGCACCTTTAGAAAGAGTATCAGCTGTTTTTTTAAAACTCAATCCTTTAAGACCTTTTTTGCTGCATTATACCCATTCATGCCATGTAGACCACCACCTGGATGAGTGCCTGGACCGCATAAATAAAGATTATTAAAAGGAGTACTGTATTGCGAGCTGGAAGCGGTGGGTCGCATGAATAACAGTTGATCAAGGGTCATCTCACCATGATTAAGATTGCCTTCCGTAAGTCCAAATTCGACTTCAAGGTCTTTTGGAGAATGGACAATAGAGGTTTCAATTAATTTTGTGATATCAGGGATCTTTTTTTCTAGTACCTGAATAGTGTTCTGTTTCAATTGCTCCTTGATTCCCTGGTTCCATTCAGAATCTCTTAAATGATATGGAGCATATTGAACCGATGCGGATAGGACATGTTTTCCCTCTGGTGAAAATTCAGGGTTTACAGTACTAGGGATTGAGAATTCCACATAAGGGTTCTCAGAGATAAACCCATATTTTACTGCATCGGAGGCTCTTTCTAAATATTCCATTGAAGGACAAATAGAAAAGATTGTATTCATATGATCATCATTTACGCCTTCGATCTTAGGCATGTCTTTAAGTGCGAAATGAATACGAGCTGTGCTACCTCTATATTTTATATTTCTGATCTGGGTGTGAAAACTTGGATCGAGATTTTGATTCCCAACTAAATTAATGAAAGTATTATGTGGGTCTAGGCCAGATATGATCTGATCTGACATGATCGTTTCCCCTTCTTGTGTCGTGACACTTTCATATGTGTTATTCTTGATATTGATAGATGTGACCTTTGAGCCTGTTCTTACATCTGCATTATGAGAGGATAGAATATTATTTAATATTTCTGGAAATGCGCTTGTACCACCTCTTACAATACTTGAATTATGTATGATGCCCTTACTAAAAAGATGTTGGTGTAAAAAATTGTAGCCGGTCGCTGAAGCATATGGCCCATAGGATAGGCCATGAGTACCTGCAGTGGATAAAGCACTTCTTAGTAATTCATTTTCAAACCATTCATCCATGAGTTCTGGCATCATCATAGGCGCAGTTCTGGCAAGATCTACAAGACCTTGGGGTCCTTGTCCCACTAAGGGGCCCAATAGGCTTCTCATTGATAGAGCATCCAATAATCCAATATCAGGCAGATTAGGGGGAGTTAATTGATAAAGTTTTTCTAAGAATTTTGTTAATCTTTCAATATGTGTCGTAAAGTCCGTCCATTTCTTGGAATCATCCTTAGAAAGATTAGCAATTGACTCGCAAGTGACCAAAGGGTCCTTATGAAAAATAACATGCTCATTTTCTTTTGCACCAAGAGCAATACGTTTTATTTCCATGTCTATAAGTTTTAGACCTTGGGATTGTATCTGTAGTTCTTTAACTATTCTAGGATCGATCCACTTTATGGTATCATATATGGCATTACACTGAAATCCAGGTGCAAACTCATTGGTAGAAGCCAGGCCTCCGATTCCTTCCCTTGCTTCAAGGACCAAAACCTTTTTACCTGCCTTCGCAATTACCGAAGCTGCTACAAGGCTATTGACTCCACTACCAATTACAATGATATCATATTGTGCCATGATCAATGTATACCTAAGATTTTTTTTGCTGCCATCTCTCCAGGAGAACCTGTAATGCCACCACCAGGGTGTGTACCGGAACCACACTGAAAATAATTTTTTATTGGTGTTGTATAATCTGCCCATTTTACTGCTGGGCGTAATGAAAATAATTGTTGAATGGTCAATTCTCCATGGAAAATATTACCTTCTGTAAGTCCAAATGTATTTTCAAGATCTGCTGGTGTTAGGACCTGTCTATGCAATATGATATCTTTAATATTTGGCGCATATCTGGCTAAAGCGTTTACTACCGCGTCACCAAATTCTTCTCTCTTAGTATCATTCCATCCTCCCTTAAGGTCATATGGTGCATATTGTACAAAACAAGACATAACATGCTTCCCTGGAGGTGCCATCTCAGGATCTAAAACCGATGGTAGAATGATATCCATGAATGGTTTTTTTGAGAAGTTTCCATATTTTGCGTCATCATATGCATTCTCCAAATAATCGAAATCTGGACTGATAGATATGGCACCTCTATGATGATGCCCTTCACCTGGGAGACAGGTGAAGTCAGGAAGACCATCAAGTGCAAGATTCACTTTTCCTGAAGAACCTCTTATCCTAAAATTTTTGATTGATCTAACAAAATCTGAAGGAAGTTCTTTTTCTTCGACCATCTTTAAAAATGATAATTTTGGATCCAGGCCTGAGATGACAATATCAGATATGTATTCATCTCCATTCTCTAGTGCGACACCAGTTGCTCTTCCATTTTTTACTATAACATTTTTTACAGAAGCTTCTGTCATGATTGTTGCTCCAAAGTGTTCTGCTGATCTGGCAATGGCCATGCTGACCTCACCAGTGCCTCCTCTCTGGAATCCCCAGGCGCGAAAGGCCCCATCGATATCACCCATGTAATGATGCAACATCACATATGCAGAGCCAGGCGATCTTGGACCCATGAATGTTCCAATGATTCCGCTGGCGGACATGGTGGATTTCAATGGCTCAAATTCAAACCACTCATCTAAAAAGTCAGCTGAACTCATGGTCATGAGTTTTGTTAAATATTCAAATTGTTCGTTTGAGAGTGTTTTAAAATGATCTAGTAGTTTTTTTGTTGCGAGCATATCTGACAAAGAAGGTCTCAATGCATTTGGAGCAATGGTCTCAAGTATAGGCCTTACAGCCATTCCAATTTGCCCCATGAGAGGCCCAAAGCGTTTATACGCTTCAGCATCTTTTTTTGAATGGCGTGCAATTTCTCTGTATGTCTGATCACCATCAGCTGTTCGCATTAAATAATCACCATCTAATGGTGTGAAAGTGCTTTCGAGGGGGAGTAACTCCAATCCAAATTTCGGAAGCATTAATTCCCGCATGACATTGGGCTTCATTAAACTCACTACATAAGAGCAAACAGAAAACTTGAATCCTGGGAATACTTCTTCAGTGACAGCAGCACCTCCAAGAACATGTCGACGCTCTAGAACCAAGACCTTTTTCCCTGCCTTTGAAAGGTATGCTGCCGCGGTAAGGCCATTATGACCTCCTCCAATGACGATGGCATCATATTTATTTATGCTGGACATGAACGTTTCCTTTCTGGGTCAAAGAATGGTGTTTTCACAACCTTTGCAGGGGTCAACTTTCTAAAGTGTTCGACCTTTAATTCAAAATTCAATATGGTTCCTTCTTTTGAATGGCCATTTTTAATATGTGCAAGAGCTATATATCGTTTTAATATCGGAGACCATACACCACTGGTTGCATATCCTACTTGTTCAGAACCACTATACAACGGTGTACTTGTTCTCCAGGCAGTAGAAGGAAGACCTGGCGCAAGGCCAGCCTTTCTATAGTGTTTTTCCAATTCATCCCATTCTATCTCTATGCCAACAAATTTCCATTCTGGACCATTTTTTAATTCCTTTTCCAATGCTCTCTTACCTATGAAATTATCCTTCTTCATTTTCACAGACCATCCAAGTCCTAGTTCAAACGGTGATG